>MDSZ01151257.1_pt1 | contig 19556 bp, 14 predicted proteins | sample 811201 | NCBI WGS metagenome assembly MDSZ01 (sample SAMN05326647, study PRJNA326480) | marine metagenome | isolation source: seawater | place: Indian Ocean: North | collected 2010 | reverse complement strand
GAAATGAAACAGGAGATAATCACAAATGGCTGAACTTACCTTTAAGAGTCCAGGAGTTTCCACGAGAGAGATTGATCTCTCAGGTCCTTCCCTAACTGGACCAAGTGGCATTCCTGCTGGCGTAATTGGGACCGCGAAACAAGGTAGAGCTTTCGTTCCCATCACCGTCGCGAACTTTGCAGACTTTGTCGCGGAGTTTGGTGACACGGATTCGACCCAGTTCGGTCCGCTTGCGATGAGACAATGGCTTTCCTACGCGAACGCTGGTACCTATGTTAGAGTCCTTGGAGTTGGCGACGGAAAGAAAAGAGCAACTAATGGTACAGTCACCCGCGGTGGCTTTACAGTCGGTGCACAGCAGGTCCAAGCGAACGGGAACACAAACCCAAACCCTTATGCTGGTCCAACTAGCACCAATGCTGGTGCCTTAGGTCGTACTCATTTCTTATCAGTCATAATGGAGGAGCAGAACAGCTCTGAGCTGCTGACAGGTGCTGGTCTCGATAGCGTTATGCCAGTTCTTAGAGGCGTTCTTTTGGCACCCTCTGGTGTTAACTTAGCTCTTAGTTCTTCACGTGCTGCAGTTGCAAATAACAAGGCACTTGGCGCTCCTAACGCTGCTAACCACGCTGCTGCGTTTGAGTTCGGTAACGGTGCTACCGATGACGGCGGGTCAACACTCGGTGCTTGTAACATCGGCGGCGGTCGCCAAGAGTTTGTTCTTTTACAGAACGGTCATACGCATACGGACTCCTACCCAACGGTGATTACCGCGTCTTTTGATCCTGATGCTCCTAACTACTTCGCTAGAGTGTTTAACACTGATCCAACAAAGACCGAGCAAGCTGGCCATCTCCTCTACGCTCATTATGATATTCATCCAGCTCTGGCTACGCCAACTGGTTCAACGAAGATGGCCGCAGACTACGCTGCTTCTTTTGATGGTCTTAAAGAGGGTGTCGCAATTAAGAATGAAGAAATTGCTCTCTTGTTGACATCTTCTCAAGCTCATGCAAACGGTAGCGCTACCATTCCAGACTTCGAATCATTCTCTGATCGCTTCCGAACAGCTCAGTTCCCAACAGTCATCTCTCAAGAGTATGGTGGGACCAACAAAGACTTGTTCACTGTTCACGCTCTGGATGATGGAGAGATTGGTAACCATCGAGTCAAGGTTTCTATTGAGAACATCAAGAAATCGACAAACGTTAATAACAAATACGGTACCTTCGACCTCCTGGTAAGAGATTACTATGACACAGACGCCGAGCCTAAGGTTTTGGAGAGGTTTGTAAAGATGTCTCTCGACCCCAATAACGAGCGCTACGTTTGCCGAGTTATTGGTGACTACCATATCTTCTATGATTTCGATAAGAGGATCGGCGGTCAGAAGCTTGTCGTCGATGGAAGTTATGTTAACGCTTCCAACTACATCAGGGTTTCACCTTCTGTAGAATTGGAGAGAGGCCAGATACCTGATACTGCTCTTCCAGTCGGTTTCCGTGGTGTACAGCACTTGATCACTTCTGGCTCTTCGATTTTCGGCGGTCCTGAAGGAACAGGTGGTACCACCCTCCAAGCCAACGAAGTTGCCGCGCAGGTTATCCAGCCTCCGATTCCCATGAGGCTCTCTGTGGCTCAAGGACAGCCCCCTCGTAAGCGAATTAATACCGCTCTATACTGGGGAGTCCAGATGGAGCGTATTACGAGCGTTGCAGAGCCAAACTCTTCTACTGTTCTTGACAGTTCGCTTCCATCATTTGGTACGTACTTCCCGAACTACAGAACAGATCAGCAGAAAGCTATGGTCTCCGGAGAGATTGGTACTGCCGATGAGTCTGGAACGATTCTCGATGCTGATAGATTCAACAACAACAAATTCTCATTAGAGAAAATCCAGGTTGTTACTACTGCTGCTGACAAAGCAGACCCACAACAGTGGGCTGCCGCGCTGTACCGCCGTGATGGTGTCGCAGACGCCACGATGAAAGACATCGATGGAGAGAACGCAACCACATCAAGATTGCTGAGTGTCGAAAAGGATTTCGGTCTTTCGACTGCTCGTCCATTCTTAAAGTTCACCTTGGTACCGCAAGGCGGTTTCGATGGGCTGGACATCTTCAATCTCGACAGGACTCGAATGACCACATCTGCGGTTCGTAGAGAGATGACAGAGGAAGACCAAGGTTTGACCTCTGGTCCTACTGTCGCTGCCTACCGCAAGGCAATCGATGTGATGAAAGAACGCTCTGACGTTGATATACAATTACTGGCTATTCCAGGCATTAGACACAGCGGTGTTACAGACTATGCGATCACTGCAGTTGAGGATAGATTCGACGCCATGTACATCATGGACCTTGAAGTTGAAGATGTTTTGGGTAATGTAGTTACTTCTTCCATTCAGGATGTTAGCGTAACGAACACTGCTTCAACATTCAACTCTAGAAATCTTGACACAAGCTTTGCCGCAGCCTACTTCCCGGATGTGATGATGACTGACCCATCCACTGGAGCAGCTGCCCAAGTTCCACCGAGTGTGGCGGTCCTTGGAGCCTTCGGTCTTAATGACCAGGTAGCATTTCCCTGGTATGCCCCAGCTGGCTTCACCAGAGGTGCGCTGAAGGGTGTAATAGAAACATCGGTCAAGCTTAACAGAGACAATCTGGATACCCTTTACGATGCTGATATCAACCCGATTACATCATTCCCACAATCTAGAGAAGTAGTCGTCTTCGGTCAGAAAACTCTTCTAGCCGCTCAGAGCGCTCTGGATAGAGTCAACGTAAGAAGATTGTTGATTGACATTCGTCGTCAAGTAAGAAGGATCGGAGACACGTTCTTATTCGAGCCGAATAGAGAGTCGACCCTAGCAAGATTCTCTGCTGCGGTAACGCCGGTCTTGACGCAAATTCAGAACCAGCAAGGCCTTGAAAGATTCAAGGTTCAGATTGACACAACAACTACAACCCAGGCAGATATTGAAAACAATACTGTTAGAGGTAAGATATTCCTACAACCGGTACGCTCTGTCGAGTTTATCTCACTTGATTTTGTCGTTACCAACGCAGGAATGGACATTTAACTTGGAAACTATATAGTTAAGATTAACAAGGAGTAACAAAGATGCCAGAGACACTATCAGTTACCGATATGCTGCCAAACAAGTTTGAGCCGAAAAGAAAGTTTCGGTGGGTATTCGCAATTGAAGGTATTGACGCTTTCTTAGTAAAGACAGCTGCTCGTCCTACAATGAACACCGCCGAGATTGAAATTCCGTTCATGAATGGTCAGCGGTATATCGCAGGTAAAACGAAGTTTGATGCAATTTCAGTTACCTTACACGATCCGATTGCTCCTTCGGGCGCTCAACAGGTCATGGAATGGGTCCGTACTCACTATGAATCTGTCTCTGGTCGTGGTGGTTACGCTGATTTCTATAAGAGAGATTGCCAGCTCAAGATGCTTGATCCCGTCGGGACAGTCGTTGAGCTTTGGGACATGAAGGGATGCTTCCTCACGTCCGCCGGATTCGGTGATCTAGATTATGGTGCAGAAGATCCTGCTGAGATCGCTTTGACAATTCGCTTTGATAACTGCGTACTTCAGTACTAGAACCATATTATTAAAGCGTTTTTAGAGAAGCCCACCTTTACCGGTGGGCTTTTTTGCTTTTAATTACATTAACGTCAATTTACACGTTTCAAGCACGCTTTAAGATAAAAAATGTGCTATTGAATATGGAGAGTACGCATGTCAAGTGACCAGCCGACAAATGATAGAAGTGATATTTTTGGTTCAATGAAGGACCACATGCCAACCCGCAATGTCATGAAAGATGACTTTGGCTTTGAGATACCAGTAGAAACAGTCCCCCTCCCATCAGGTGGGAAGTGCTATGACGCCGACCATCCGCTCCATGGAAAGGATACGGTCGACATCCGCGCGATGACAGCACGTGAAGAAGACATCCTAACTTCAAAAGCATTGATCAAGAAGGGTACAGTTATTAGTCACCTAATCAAGTCTTGCTTGATAGACAAGAGAGTTAATCCTGAAACGCTCCTTGCAGGTGACAGAAACGCACTGATGGTTGCTCTTCGAGTTACAGGTTACGGAACAGAGTACAAAGTAGAAGTTGACTGCCCTGCATGCGGTGAGAGATCTAAGCACAACTTTAACTTAGGTGAGTTACCAGTTAAGAGGCTCGACCTTGAACCGATTGCCTTAGGATCTAATGTTTTTGAGGCAACACTACCTGCCACAAAAGCAGTGGTTCGCTTCAAGCTCTTAACAGGGCAAGATGAGCAAGACATTATGCAGGCTTCTGAGAGACGAAAGAAGCAAGGACAAAGAGCGGAAAATCTTGTAACTCAACGCTTGAAATATTCCCTGGTTTCCGCTAACGGAATAACAGATAGATCGAAGCTAGACATGATGATTAACAATCTCCCTGCTAGAGATTCTCTGTACCTTAGAAAGCATATCGATAATAACGAGCCTGGCATTGAAATGAAAGCATGGATGGACTGTCCAGCATGTCTTGAGCATTCGGAGGTGAGGCTCCCGCTTGGAGCCGCGTTTTTTTGGCCTGACGAATAATCATAAAGAAGCTTATCTTGACCAGATATTCACTCTTATGTATTACATGGGCTTCACTTATATAGAAGCTTATAACATTCCTATTTGGGTTCGGATCTGGATGATCAAGAGACTAAATGAGGAAATTAAGAAGAGCGGTAAGAATGGAAACAGGGCCGCTCACGCAAATGATGCAGAGTCAAGAGCCTTAATGGGGAGACATCGTGCACAGGTACCGGCAAATTTGCGTAGATTTACATAGTTATACTAAGAGGTGATGACTATGAAAGAAGCAAAAAAACAATTCTTAAGAGAGTGCGCTCTTTACGTTCGTGGCGAAGTTTCAGAAATTAAGATTCGTGGTGACAAAAAGACGGTGGCTTTATTTGCCTCTGCGCTATCTGAGTCCCGGAAGTTCTATGTCGCTCTCCACAAAAATGATCTAAAAGAAACGATAGCTGCTCTAAAAGGAAAGAGGTCTGCATCAAAGGCTCTCCGTGAACAGACAGGATACATCTGGCCACTGTGATCAAACAAGTGGCGTAGTTTTCCGTTCGCCATATTTAATGTAAGGTAATATGAAACGGGAAATGAATTTCCATGGCTGATTCTAAAGAATTACAGACTCAACTACAGATTAATCAACAGATTAATAAAGTTCTAGCGGAACGCTCTAAGCAGCTTGACGCGATGGCCAGCCAGATCGGCGGGCAAGCCAAGCTAGCTAAAGAACTCTGTAAAGCCATGGAGTGTAAAGAACTCGAGGGTCTCGACGAGCGAATCGACGAAATTACTAATTCGCTTAATGAAGCCTCCGCCGCCGCTGAAGAAGCTGGTGCAAATATGGCTGGTATGGGATCTGCGGCCGAGAGCGCAGGTAAGGGAGGCTCCGGAACCCTTGGTGATATGCTATCAGCTATTACACCAATGAAAGCCGCAGCAGTCGGTGCCGGTACTGGGTTCATGAAAGCCTTCAAGGGTCTTCCAGGAATGATGGGAATGGTCACTGGTGGCCTCAAGTCTGTCGTGGGCGGTCTGTTCAGTGTCGGTAAATCTATACTCTCCATTCCGTTCAAGATATTAGGCGGATTTGTCTCTGCTGCCGCCAAAACCACAGGTGGAGTCAATGAACTTCGCCAAGCCATGAACGATGTTAAAGAAGAATTCGGAGACCTGTCTACAGGCGCCGGTAAAGATATCGTAACAGGATTCGATAATCTTCGCAGTTCTTCTGGTGCTCTGGCTCAAAGTGGTTTAAGTATTACACAGGTGTTCGGCCCCGGAAGTGGCGGCGCTGCCGCAGCTCTAAAAGCTGTTCAGGAAATAGCCTCAGCTGCCGGCCCCGCGATGACCATGCTCGGAGACCAGATAGCTGGCGCAGCTGACAAGATGGTCATGATGAATAAGGGTCTCGGTATGTCGAACGAGGCTCTTGCTGAGATGGCTCGTAAAGCCCACAACACTGGCCAGGATGTCGGATCACAGCTCGTAGAAATGGGCTCGCTGGCGATTCAAATGGGCGACAAGTTTGGTGTTTCTGCTAAAGAGATTGGTAAGAACATGTCTGCGCTTACTGAAGATGTCGCGAACTTCGGTAATATGAGCGCCAAGCAGTTGGCAGCCACAGCAACCTACATGGCTAAGCTTGGTCTCGAAGCTAAAGACCTCCAGGGTGTCATCGGGAAGTTTGATGATTTCGAATCCGCTGCTGGGTCTGTTTCTGAATTGAACCAGGCTTTCGGTATACAGCTCGACACCATGGAGATGATGAACGCTGAGAATCCAGCAGAGCGTATTGATATGATGAAAGATGCGTTCCACGAGGCTGGTAAATCTGTTGAAGATATGACACGTCAAGAGAAAGCCTTGATGGCTGAGCAGATGGGTCTTTCTGTTTCTGCAATGGAGAACGTACTTGCGCAGGAGAACATGGGTGTTGCTTATGAAGACATGGAAGCAGGAGCTGAAGAGGCTGAAGCCAACAAGATGTCCGAGAAAGAGGTCATGCTTGAGTTGGCAAAGTCAATAAAGACACTGACCCAGAGCGGGGAAGGTGTAGACGGTTTCTTCGATGCGTTTAACAAGGGTTTTGCTAGAGGCTTCGCTCAAAACGAAGAGTATAAGAAGTCGATCCAAGCCATTAAAGCCTCCATGAAGGAGTTCGGTAAGTTCGGTAAAGAGGTTGGTAAGGTGTTTGCTGATTTGATGCAACACTTAGGACTTTTTGAAGCTGTGCAGAAGATCTTCGATCCGAAGGCGTTTAAGGGCTTGCTTGACAAGATCCTTGGTTACTTCAAGAAGTTTGCTGACTCGACCAAGTCTGGCGGGCAATATAGCTTTGGTGACATGGTCAAAGACATATTCGAAGAAGTAAAGTCGTACCTCAGCCCTGGCGGAGCCGGCGGTGAGGGCGCTTCAGCTTTTGGTGACTTCTTTGAAAACGCAATTCGATTTGCAGGCGATGCTATCGCCTCAGCTCTCCCATTCGTCGTAGAGAAGATTGCTGAGTTTATTACATTTATAGCTGAAGTGATCGCTGACCCAAGCCGCCTTAAGGAGATTGGTGGCGGAGCTCAAGAGGGTATCGGCGGTGCTTTTGCTGATTCTTTCTCTAAGATAGGAGAGGCTCTTGCACCTGTGTTGCCGCAGCTGTTCGATGCGTTCGCACTTCTGTTCAACAACTTATACGAAAAAATTAAGCCATTCTTGATTATGGGTCTTAAGAGAGTCATTCTCTTTGCAGTCGTGAAAGCGATGGTTTCTGCTTTGGCTACAGCTGCAGCTAATGCTCTTGTCTTAAAAGCTGTCTCAGTCTTCACCAAAGGGTTTGGAAAGAGCATGGGTGAAGGGATGGATAAGAATGCCAAGAAGTCTATGGGCAAAGGTGGCGGAGGGTTCTTCGATAGCTTAGGTAACATGCTAGAGAGCATTGGAAAAATCAAAGAGACCACCGTTTTTAAAGCTGGTGTTAATTTAGCTATTCTCGCTGCAAGCTTCCTGGTCTCCCTTGCGCTCTTTGCAGCAGGGATCCTGATTACTTATAAGATATTAGAAAAGGTTCCTTTCGAAGGCATCCTAAAAGTCTTTGGTATGTTGGCGTTGTCGATGCTCGCCATGATTCCATTCGTTATCGCTGCACTGCTGATGGAACCAGCCACAATAACGACTGCCGGGCTAATGATGCTGGTTGGTGCAACCTTCTTTGCCATCTCAGTCATCGCCTTCGCCGCCGCCATCCGCGTGGCTTATGAAGTCTTGGCTCCTGTTCCGTTTGTAGAGTTCGCGGCAATGATGGGGATGCTTGGTATTGCTATATTGGCTACCATAGGTCTAGCTGCTGTCGGTGTGGCTTTCGGAACGCTAATTCCGCTTGTTCCAATGATGATAGTCGGTATGGTTGTAGCTGCGGGTCTATTCACAGCAGGCGTTGTCATATTCGCTAAAGCTATAGAGAAGTCTCTTCCGACCTTTAAGAAGATGGCGTCGAACCAGTCTACGATTGAGTTCTCGATTCAAGCGATTATCGACGTTCTTAAAGCTGTCGGAATGATGAGCGTGTTAGGCGCAGTGTTCGCTCCTCTATTCTTCTTCTATAAGATACTCGTGAAAGGCTTTGAGGTAGCTGCTAAGTTTTTCGTGAAAGCTTCTAAGTCGATGGAAAAGATGATCAAGGCGATCATGAAGATCCCGATGAGCAATCCTGATGAGGTAAAGAAAAGAGTCGAAATTGTAATGCTCGTGGCCAAAGCGATGGAGGCGATGGCTGCAATTGGCTTAGACGCTGCTAAGTTAGGTGCTGTTACAGAGATGGCTGGCGGTACAACAATCCCCGAGTTGTTTGAATCTATGGGCGGCTTTATCGAAACGATCGGTCAGACCCTTGGCAATTTGGTTATGATGATCGTTATGATGGCCGCGGGACTTGATGAAAGCCAGATGGAAGGTGTAAAGGTTGTTGCAACCGTCATAGATGCTGTCGCTAGCCTTGCTGGTGCGCTCTTTAGTCCACTAGAGGCTGTCTCTAAAATGTCAAGTGGTATGTTCGGTCCGAGTGTGACTGAGGTAATGTCAGCGGTGGTCGGTGGACTGCAGCAATTGATGGCTTCGATTATCGTCTTCTTACCTCTTCTTGTCGCTCAACTTATCTCGATAGCTTCCGGTATTAGCGACCCCTGTGGTCTGAAGCCAAAGATGGACGTTGTCGCGACATCTCTTAAAGCCGTCTCTGACTTTGCTACCGCTATCGGGGCAGTTGCTGACCTGATGCCTGAAGAGGGTGGTGGTTTCTTCTCGAAGGGTAAGACGATGGGCGAGCGCTTGAATGAGATGGGCGCTATTATCAGCAAAGTCGTTGAGTCTGTAAAGATTCATATCGGTCCTCTTGTAAGGTCAATCACCAAGATCGACATCGGCGGTGATGCTGAGAAGGTCAAGGCTAAAGTAGAAGTTGTAGGTTTGGCGATCCGAGCTGTTGCTGATTTTGCGAACACAGTTCAGAAGCTAGCGTCTTTAAACATGGAAGCAAGCGATGTCACGAATACAATCGCCTCACTTTCTGAAGGTGTGTATAACTCAGTCTCGATGGACGTTTCTCACTATAACCTAAATGAAGTGTTCAAGGGGTTGAAGACATTCACTGGAGATGAAGGTCTTTTAGAGAAATTTGATCTCGCCAACACAACAATGCAAAAGCTGATGAGCTTCGCCAAGACTGCGCAGCAGTTGGCCACCCAATATGATAGCGAAGAGTTTAACGCTCATGTAGCGATTGCCAAGATGGTCGAAGAAGCCCAGCTTGCTGTGACTGCCTTGAACGGAGTGGGTGAACTAAATGTCACCGCTGCTCTTGACAACTTTGCTCAAGCAATCGGTACAGGCAGCGGCGAGTTCAATATTACAAATGAGCCTGTTCAAATTACAATGAATGTACAAGTTACAATGGACGCTAACTCGGTCGGGAAGGTTCTGGTCGATAAGTCAGTAATGACAACAGCGTTAGCTACAGCGGAGGGATAACATGTCTGAGACTGAAGACAAAGATAAACAAATGGAAGATTTCGAAGAGACCGCCGCGGAATTTAAGAAGCAAATGGAGAATCTCGCAAATCTGGAAGTGGCCCCCTACATTCGGCAGTTTGCCGAGATGATCGAAGCCCTAAAACAAGATGAAGATGCCTTGCAAAAATTGAGGGAAGAGATAGTTAAGCACTATGGCGAATGAAGACAAGTACAAACCTGAAGGAACAGGTCCTGACGGTACCGTTGTTATCGAAGCAGATGACTTAAAATCATCCGCCAAGGATACACTTGCTTCATACTTGAGTGATCAAACAACAAACACCGCAACCCAGAACTCATACCCTGTTCAGGATGGACCTCGAGTTGAGACCAGTCTTGAAGGTTCAGGAGGTCTACCTGCTGAGATCCAAACAGGGGGTGTAGATACAAACACTGGGTTTACTAGAAGTTTTCCAACTGGCGGTACATCTTCTGAGGCTGCTGTCGGTCATTTTGAGACCCTCAGTAATTCTGGAAAAATAGAGACCCTTGGTTCAATTCTCAACAAAAATTCTCAAAGTGATGGCCACCACCTCCTGACCGACGTCGTTTCTAATAGGGAGCCAGGTGAACCTGGGGTAGGAGATCCGACAGGCGCTAGCGCATCTGCAGATCCCACGGGAGCGTCCGAAATACAGAGCAAAATCTCTCAAATGCTCCAGACAGGTAACCGCTTTGACCCCACTCCCGGAAGCTCTCCTTACATCGAAGACGGCGAATTTACTGAGGGAGGTATCCCGATACAGCAAGGGCAATTCGGTGTATACGATGATGATGCTGTTCGAACGAGTCTAGCAGATCTCCACAAGATTGCACATTCTCTTATGGTACGCTCAACCGGTCACCGTATGGGCTCCGGAGCTGATCCTGATGGTGGCAGTGTTTTATTAGGTTCTCAAGTCCAGAGAGGAAAGAAGCTCGTCAACGCGAACAAGCTGTTGGCAAAAAATGCCTATAATGCCCCCACAAGAGCAGAGCTACAGAACGCCGAACTAAGATATAACGATGTTGATGGAACCCCTCTCACCGCGCCAAGATCTTACGGCCAGCTTTCTTCTTATAGAGAAAGCTTCGAAGACGGTGTACTTCCTAACATGAGTGTATCTGTGCAGGCGTTGGGAGAATATCTACTGGGCGCAGCAGTCTTTACTGCGTTAATCACGCTTGTTGAGATACTAGAGACTGGCGCGCCTATCCACACACCTTCTAATCCGTCTGGTTTGCGTAAGGGCTCTTGGTATAAAGAGGGAACTGTATTACGGGTTATGAGAAAGCTGGGGATTCCAAGGCTTGATCGTCCAGCGTGGTTGTGTGCGATTTATGGCTTCGCTGCTTTTTTAAAGATACCGCCATCCGCGCTTCCTGATCCTGGAGCCTCTGGTCCTCCATCACCTCCGCTGCCACCTGATCCGCCGTTCCCTTCATCAACCGGCGCGATCGCAGCGATTGCTGCTTGGTTCGCTGGAATCGCCGCTACAGCAGATGATACTTTGTTCAATGTCCTGTATGGCTCAGGTTATTACGCAAATATATTCAGAGTAGTGCGACGTGATTTAGAAAGAATGCTCACTGACGTGACATTTGCGACTGGTGGCTCTTCTGCAGACGCCGCCATTGGTATCTTTCGTCTACTTACGCAGTTGAACAGATATCCTGCTTGGACTTTCTTCGTGGCAATTCTTCGTATGGGTGATGCTTGGCTGAACTCATATCAAAAATACGTTCGGTTTAATCACATGAAGATGGCCGGTCAAACAAGACAGCAGCATTCTCGCGCTAATACAGGGGAAAAAGGGCTATCTTGGAGACACCGTTCTGCTCCAGCCCTGTTGCTTCTAAACAAAAAATATGTTAACGCTTCTAAAGTCTATGGTTATCACCCCAACTTCTTCAGGCGTCTGCACAACGCTCTTGGAGACACGTACGCTAGAACCCCTGATTCCCCGTACTGGGACAACCTTCGTCCAGGTGGCAGGAATAGAGGTCTAGACCAGAACTCTGCATGGTCGAACACAAGAGAGACAAGAGAAAATGTAATCCGGATTGAGAATGAGCTTGACGCTGAATACTGTCCTTTTTACTTTCACGACCTTCGCACAAATGAAGTGATGAGTTTTCATGCTTTCCTTGGTGATCTTAAAGATTCATACTCTGTTTCTTACGCAGAGTCGGGCGGGTACGGTAGGATCGACAAGGTGAAGATATACCAGGACACGACCAGAAGTATCTCTCTTTCATTTACTGTCGTTGCTACGAGCCCGAAAGACTTTGACTCCATGTGGTGGAGTGTCAATAAATTAATATCGATGATCTATCCACAGTTTTCTATGGGGAAACCTGTCAAAGCTGGGAGTAGAAAATTTATAATGCCATTCTCTCAGATCCCGACTGCCAGTCCCGTTATTCGGTTACGTGTTGGTGATCTCATAAGGAGCAACTACAGTAGGTTTAACCTTGCTAGAATATTTGGTTTGTCTGAAGTTAGGCCAGCCCCTGTGTCTGGTGTTGCTGCGTCATCTACAGCTGGGGAAGCGATATCAGCTGCCCCATTTGATATTACCGCAACAGCCGCTATTGAGTCTGCAGCTGCTGACGCCGCAGAAGAAGACGCAGAAGCAGCTGCGTCTCTCGAAGCAGAGATGACCACCAGGTTTGGCACAGTTCCTGCATCTCATTCTGACGTTGCTCACGGTTATCTACCTGGTGACCCTAACTGGGGTAGAGCAGTTATGAGAGCCAACAGCGGGGGATACATAACATGGGACACGGGTCCTGGGGTTATTGTCCCGGCAACAGCCGGTACAGCTGAACCGTCTGGCGTCATGAACGATCACGCTTCTAATCCACCCGGGCCAGGAGCAACTCACGTCGAGGCCAGCTCATTCCCAAGCCGACCAGTTACAAGCGGCGTGGTTACGATTCTTGAACGGTTAATTGATGATCCAGACGGTGATGGTAACGTCGATGCCGTTTATCTGGTTCAGTATGAAAATCGAGACGATACTGCTGACCCGTATGGCCCAGTTTCTGAGAAGGGTCATTACCATACTTACGTTGCGCATCCATCAGACTTAACACCGATACCCCCTGAACTCCCGACTGCTACACCAGCAGATCCTACAATCACGCTAGGGCAGCAAATTACTGATGTTGGAGATTTCTTTGCGCCAGAAAATAACGCAATTGTTAGGTCGTTCGAGGCAGCAGGCGGTAGAGGGCTAGCGGGAGTTATAACTAGCTTTGATATGGACTGGGGAGAAGCTCAATGGGACATGTCTGGAATCGGTCGTCGGGCTCCTACTATGCTAAACATCAGCATTGGGTTTAATCCGATACACGACATCATACCGGGTCTTGATAATAATGGTATGATGAGAGCCATCAATTATCCAGTTGGTGAAATTGCTGGCCCACTTGGGACTGACTTCTATGATCCTGGCGGAGTCAGGAACAGTTCGCATGCCGCCACGACAGCGGTCCCTGGTGCAGCTGCCATAGATGATGCCACTACCGAGAATTACGATGGGTTTGCTGGATCTATTGATACTGACGGTGAGGGAGACTAAGCATGCCTACTAGATATTCCAGGGCTCCAAAGATTAAGGGTGGTAAAGCGTACGGGACATATTTTGCAGGCCGCGCGATACATAGAGCCGTCGCGTTAGGAGCTCTTGACGTTGAAGTGATAACGACCAAAGAAAGTCAGAGACTAGATATAATTGCAGGGAATTATTATTCTGGAAATGGGACATACTGGTGGATCATAGCTGCTGCTAGTGGCATTGGGTGGAACCTTCAAGTACCACCTGGTACTAGATTACTGATTCCTACAGACCTTGGGCAAATTGAAGCTTTGGTGGGGTAATGGCGATATACGATTCTAGACTCGGTATGCTTGTTGAGGCTTTAGGTCGTTACTATAGCGTTGTGTCAAAAGAAAAATTTATGTCGATTCTTGCCTTTGGGGGAGATTCTGCAATCGGTGATTATGGGGGAGTGAATCTTGACCCAACTCCGGAGATGCATAAGTTGATTAGGACTTTCACTGATGCCACCGAGGGCGGTGTCATCATGACCAAAAACTTCGAAGCGCTAAAGGAAGTCTTTGATGGTATGTCTTCTTCTGAGCTGGAAGAAGGCAAGGTAATGGTTCAGAGGTTGTATCGCTATATTGGAGAACCGGACTCTTTTGAGTCAACGTGGAGCGATTATGCCACTGTGTGCTCCAATATAAGTGTGAAAGATGTTTGTAAGATTACACCTGGAACAGACGGTAGCACAGATGGTATGGTTAACGGCGCGTTTGGGTCTCCTTCCAAGTTTACGCCTAACTTGTGCGCAATTGAAGTGCTGAACCCAAAGCTGGTGCCAGCTGCAAGAGATACAGGTGCAGCCGGCCTTTTCATGAACTGTCTTCCGACTCTTGAGCTGTCCCGTTGTCAACCTCATTTAGACATTACTTTAGTGCAACCTCGTCCTGGCCTTTCCGACGATGGCCGGATACAGAACATCGGCTTGATGCAACATATTGTCGGGCAGAGTCAGCCAGAGGCCGATGCAGATAAAGCCATCGCCAGCGCTATTGACATGTCTGCGATACAAAGTAACATTGAGCAGCTGGAGGCTGAAGCAGCTGGCGACGGTGTTGATGTACAGGGCTTAGAAGGTGGTGCTACAAATTCCGCGTCGGGTTTAGCTATAAACATGCACACTGCAGGGATGGAGATTTTTACAGCACCTCAGACGCTAGTCCCTGTTCTTGATAACGGTCAGCTAGAAACTTACGGTGATTACGAGGCTTTTTCTGATATAGAAAACGAAGATGGGTCTACTACTTCCGCCGGCGGCCGCCGCGGCGCTGCGATCATAGATCCATTTCGTCCCCTGCTAACAATAGAAGACTTCAACGTCGATGTTTCCCCGTCTAGAGGTATGATGTCTCACAAGACGGCTGACATAAACTTACTTCTCCATGATCGTTCTAGATTAAGCGAAGTTGCTGAATTTGTGAAGCCTGATTTATATGGTAACACAGAGATGATGATAACGTACGGCTGGTCACACCCCGACGATACAGCCAATATTGAAGGTGGATCTATAGAGGGAAACTTCTACGGTTCATTTCTGAATGCCATGAAGGTGACAGAGAAATATATGATCGTCAATTCTCAATTCAGCTTTGACGAAGTCGGTCAGGTTAAGATCAAGCTTAAGCTCTCTATGAAGGGAGCTACAAACATGGACATTAATAATATCGCTCAGGGTGAAGATGTCGAAACTGCAGTTCAGGCACTTCAAGACATGGTGGACGTCATAAAAGAGCTGAAAGCCCAGATTCGCGCAGAGGCTCAAGCCATGGGATCTGATGCTAATGATGTTCTCGGTGGCTCCTTTTTCTCAGCTGCTTCCGACACCAGCCGGGCTATGACGATAGATGAGGAGACATCAAAGGCTCTCAAGAAATTCATTTCTGAAAATAGAGGTGCTAGTGGCACGACTGGAGACTTGGCTAATACTCTAGAAGGTATGTTTGGTTCCGACGGGACCGGCGGCGCTGTTGCCGACCTTCGCGCGACTATAGCAGAAGCAGTTGGGAAAAAGCTGGACCACCTGAAGACTCTTCGATCGCATAACAAAGATCCTTTCGCGAAAACAGTAACAGGACATGGTGGTAGCACAAGATACGTGAACTTCCCCAAGAATGACAATAAATATGTTTCCTTCGGCGCCATGCTTTTGTACATGGTCGGAAAGCCCTTGGCTTCGACCAAGCGATTCGATGAAATACAGTTTGTGTTCTATCCAGTGAATGACAAGGCTTCTTATCTTAAAGACTTGACCGTCGCGCAGATACCGATTAACATCGTGGACTTTGGGAAGACATTTGAGAATAACACAAAGACGTCTGTTAATCTGCCCTTAGGCAGGTTTTTAGGTATGGTTGGTAAGGAGTTTATCCATAACCAGGCCGCGAAAGCTTACGGTCTAGCTGCTCTTTACGAAGCTGACGAGGATGGAAAAACAAAGCTAAAAGAGGATTATAAGGAGAACCCTGGTAAGCTAAACGACGAAAAGAAGAAGCGTTTAGAAGATGCTTACGGCGCTGACGCAGATATGGAGTTTAAGATGCCAAGGATCAGGTTCCACCTTGAAGCCGTTCCCGCTAAGGAAACTGGGCACCCTGAAGCCGGCCGCCGCGCAACTATTATGAGGATACACGTTTATGATTCAGTTTGTACACCTCATACTGCGTTGGGGAAATTAATGGGAGCAGCTCGGTCAAATGGCTTAGGTCTTTTAACCTCGGCCGCAAGCCAAGCAGCTAGAGAAGCCACAACAACTCCTACGGCTGATGAGGCCGACACCCCGGTAGATCACGCTGGTGCCTTCTATGAAGAGCTTCAGAGTGCTTTAGAATATGGGCTTCTTGAAGCGGTACCGTCGATGACACCTGAAGAGACTGAGACGTACGATCCCGCTACACAACCAAACACATATTTTCGCGTGAAGGGCGGGTTTAAAGGACTGAAGAACTTTATGCAAACATCGATGCCTTCGATAATATACGGCTCAACAAACTCCGCCGTCCTATCTGCAGATGTTTCGTCTATGAACAACCCAAAGCTCGCTTCTATTAATATGATGAGAGGTGGTATGGGTGGTGGTACAACGGCTCAAGGGTCTAGAGACTCTGGTGTTCCATTGCAGACAGCCCCTGTTACACTTTCATTGACAACCTTTGGTTGTCCAGTAGTTAACTACGGACAGAGCTTCTTTTGCGACTTTGGGACTGGAACGACAATAGATAATGTTTTTGTAGTATCAGGAATCCAGCACTCTATTTCGAAGGGGAAGTTCGAGACGAAGCTTAAGATGACACAAGTCGATGCTTTCGGTAAATACACTAGCATGATCAACAATATCACCAAAGCGATCACTGCAATTCGAGAAAGCGATTCGTAGGCAACTGATTCTTGAAAAACAGTTTAGAGTTTTTTATAGTTGTTATATGTCTCTTTTTGTACACAAGGCTGCTTCCGGGTTACCGAATGATGTGATACTTCATGACGGTATGATTAAGGGTTACTCTGGTTCTGATGACTACTCCTTTTCGTTTGGAGATTCCCGAAGTCCTCACGCAGTTGAGCCGCTCTTACAGCTGCATGACATTACAATCGAGAGTGTTGTTCCCGAAGAATACCGAAAGTCTTTTGAAGAATGTGGCTATGAAGGAGATGTCCCGTGGTCTTTTGTAATTCCGAGCGCCTCGTATAAACGCCGGGTGAAGCAATTCTTATCAGAGTTATCTGAAGCGCTGGAAGAGATAGACAGTTCCCAATATTCTTCTTTCTTTTGCGAGACTAACGCGCTGTTTACCATGCTCCGGCCTGCCCATATCGATAGACATCTCTGCACTTCACTCTTATCACAAAACGATAACCATATCCTAAGCTCTATACTCAAGATGTCTAATTCTGACGGTAAGGTGCCGGTTCCTCTGTACAACAGGGTTTCGACAAAGACTGGCCGTCTTGTAATAAAGTCTGGCCCTCAAATCTTGACTATGAAGAAAGAGCACCGGGCGGTCCTAAAACCATCACGTCCCGACAATGCTCTATATGAAATTGACTTTACTTCTCTAGAGCCTCGAGTTGCTCTGAACATCGCTGGCAGAGATTGTAATAAGGACGTCTATACATCATTTGCCGAGAGCTCTGGGCTAGGTGTGACAAGAGATGTTGCAAAGTTAGCAGTCTTGTGTTCTCTATACGGAGCTGGTAAGTATCGTTTAGAGAGTGTTCTAAGAAAAGACAATTCTAAAGTTACTTCTGCTGCTCTGATGAAGGCTGTGAGAGAGTATTTTTCAGTAGACGATTTGTCTAAAGCTCTCCGTGATCAGGCAGGTGAAGGCTACATCACGAATTACTTCGGTCGCCCTATCGCTGTAGACGATGTAAGGGATTCTACTTTAGTCAACAATTTCTTGCAGTCTACTGCTGCCGACGTGGCCATCGCTGGCTTCCTTGATTTTTGTAAAAAGATGAAAGATGTTGTAGATCCGCTGTTTGTAATTCATGATGCCCTAGTTTTTGAGGCATCCCCGAAGCATTTACCATACATTACGAAATATGTAGATAATGGATACGAGTCTAGTGAGATAGGCAATTTCCCACTAAAGATTACGGAGTTTGATTCCCATGAATGAACACAAATTAAGAGGGTATATTCGCTCGATGATACTCGAGGGAGACGAAGAGCCCAAGGAAGAGAATCCAAAAAAGAAAAAAGAGAAGAAAAAAGACACCAAGCCTGGTGAGATTGGTGCGACTATGGGTCGAGGCCGCTGGAGTAAAGAGGTCGCAGAGGCCGGTGCCCTCGCCGAAGAAGCTCCTGACGAGCTTATGGATAATCTTGGGGTCGACAGTAAAGCCAGCGGTTGGCAGGGTGTTGCTACAATCTTACAGCAGGCCATGAAGACTGATGTTATGAGCAGATCTTACGGCGGAATGTCTGTTGTGGACCAAGGTGGAAATAAGGGACTGATGGTTTCAATGGGCGAGCTTGACAGTCGTAATGGAGCAAAGTATCTTCACCACACTCTGATCGGGGCTCTTAACGCTGGAATGTTAAGCTTAGATGTGCCAGTACAGATTGACAGGCTTGATACATCAACAGTCGTGATCTATAAGTCACCTTACAAAAACTCTTGGTCTAAAGAAGATTCAAAAGAGTAGTGTAAACTTACCGAGTTTCTCCTACCTTTATAGAAGAGCAAAGGGAGAACCATGAAGCATTTAGCAGTAGACGGAAAAGTAACACTAACAAAACTTGAGAAGCTTGCCCCACCTGATAGAGAGCCTGCGCAGGGTGACGTTCCCGCTGTTGTATTAGATGTTGAGACAACAGGTCTAAATGCAGACAAAGACGAAGTTATCCAGATCGCCTTAAGGCCTTTTTTCGTTTCACCTACTACGGGTGAGGTCTCCAGCGTTAAAAAGAATATCGCATATTTGCAGGAACCGTCTAGACCTTTAGATCCTATCATCACAGAGATTACAGGGTTTGTAGACGATGACCTGAAAGGTCACAGCATACCATGGGATAAAGTGTCTAGCATTCTTTCGAAGTGTCAATTTGTGATTTGCCATAACGCCTCGTTTGATCGCCAATGGGTTGAAAAGGCCTTACGAAAAGCAGGCCAAATCGTGCCCACAGACACTATCTGGTGCTGCTCTATGAGTCAAGTGGATTGGAACAGTGTGTGCCGGGCTTCGAAGGCTCTGGAGGTACTCTGTGCTTGGCATGGGTTTTTCTACGACTCTCATAACGCAACTGCTGATGTTGATGCCACTTTACATCTTTTGAGGCAACAATCCTACATGAAGACAATGCTCTCTAACGCAGTTGAGCCAGATTATCATGTGTTCGCTGCCGGATCCTTAAGAGAAGAGAACCACCTCTTGAAACAGCGGCGGTATCGATGGAATCCTGAACTTAGCTGTTGGTGGAAGGGTGTCAATAATCTTCACGAAGCAGAAAGAGAGTCAGCATGGCTTTCTGAGAATTTGCAAAAATGTGAACCGCAACATTTCGAAATTGAGCCTCAACACCGCTTTACTACATAGTTAATAACATGCGGTATCTTAGGTGGCTAATTAGAGAAATGCTCGCTGAAGAAGAGGTTCTGGGAGAGCCAGATCTCAGCAGTGAGGAAGAGAATGAGCGGGAGGAGCAGGCTGTTGCAGCAGCTGTTGCCGGTGTTACTACTCCTCTCGGCACAGGTCCGACATATCCCGATAAGCCTAAAAAGAAACGCAAAAAAAAGAAAAAAAATACTTGAAAAACTAACAAATTAATCTTATACTATCAATGTCCTTGCGGACAAACTACAAATTGCACATTTGCATATTAAACAT
>MDSZ01248226.1_pt1 | contig 19560 bp, 17 predicted proteins | sample 811201 | NCBI WGS metagenome assembly MDSZ01 (sample SAMN05326647, study PRJNA326480) | marine metagenome | isolation source: seawater | place: Indian Ocean: North | collected 2010 | reverse complement strand
TGATTTAACAATTTTAAATATTATCTCCTTCCTATTAATTTTTTTTATTGGCCTTCCGCATGGTTCATTTGATGGTGCAGTTGCTTCATTAGTTGGTTTTAGAAATAGAAGTCAATTTTTACTCTTTATATTTTACTACCTTGTTCTATTTTTTCTAGTGATTTTATTTTGGTTATACTTTCCTATTATTGCCTTAACTATTTTTATTATAATGACTATCATTCACTTTGGATTATGTGACTGGACAAATTACAAAATAAATAAATATAAGCATTCTGTAAGTTTTACATATGGAATGACTATTATTTTTGGTATTATATTTTTTAATGAAAATCAATCATTCTTGATATTTGAATATCTGACTAATGACAAAATTTATATAATTCAAAAATATTTTTTAATTCCATATTTTTTGACAATACTATCTATAATATATTTCATTTACCTTTCTTTTTATGAAAAAAAATTGCGAAAAGGAATAATTGAAATTTTATTTCTATTATTGATTTTTTATTTCTTTGACCCACTATTAAGTTTTGCTATATATTTTTGTTTTTTTCATACTTATAAACATCTAAAACACTTGATTAAAAATATTTATTTAAATTTAACAAATAGAAAATTTGTTATTTACTCAACATTAATTTTTACTACAATTTCTTGGGTTGCCGGTATATGTCTCATATACTATTTGGCAAAAAATCTATCATTATATGAGTCAACATTAAAAGTAATTTTCATTGGGCTTGCAGCATTAACGCTGCCCCACATGTTGCTTGTTGATATTGTTTACAGAAGAAGATTTAAATGAATTGTTTTCTCAAATATTGACTTATAAATTCAAAGTGGTAATTGTGTAAATAATGCGGGCGTAGCTCAGGGGTAGAGCGCAACCTTGCCAAGGTTGAAGTCGAGGGTTCGAATCCCTTCGCCCGCTCCAAAAATAAATTATCCTCTCAAAAAATAGATATTGACCTCAATATACCTCAATATACTTTTTAATGCTTAGAATATGTTGTATTACTTGGGATAATTGAAGCAAGTGATGAATTCGAATCTCTTCGTAAATATATGACGAAATTAATATCAATTAAATTACTATTAGGGCTAATTTACTTATGTTTAATTTTACTTTTCTTATCTATTTTTTTTATATTCAATTTAGGCCAATATTTTAATTATAAATATTTATCTGAAAATAAAGATTTAATATTTCAGTTAAGAGACCAACATATAGTTTTTTTATCTTTTGTTTTTTTTATTTTTGCAATTGTTTGGATTTTACTCCAAGGTTTTGGAAGCCCCCTGAGTTTTTTAGCGGGTTTTATTTTTGGAACATATTTAGGTTCATTTCTGGTAATCACTGCATCCACTATTGGTTGTACAATTGTCTATGCAATCAGTAAATCATTCTTTAGGGAGGTGATTTATAATAACTATTATAAAAATTACTCTAAATTTTTATCAAATCTAAATAATAATTCCTTTTTTTATTTATTTATTCTAAGATTAATTCCAGCTGTTCCCGTTCAAATTTTAAATTTATTACCTGTAATTTTTAATATGAAAATAAAGGACTTCTTTTTTGCAACATTGTTAGGAATAACTATACCTAAAATAATATATGTAAACTTAGCAAGCTCATTAGCAAATTCTATAAAAAATAAACCGCTAGATACTGGTGTTATATTTTCTAAAGAGATTATTATTGCTTTATCAATTTTAATTATCTTTGTATTAATTGCAAATTTCTACAAAAATAAATTGAGAAAAGAATAGATTTAAGTTTACTAATCTATTCAATTAATCTCTGAATATCAAATTATTTTTACAAGATGACTATAATTGAAAATATATATATAATGTAATACACTTTACTAAAATAGATTATTAATCAAGGAAATTGATATGTTTGCTACAAGAACAATAAGATTTTTGGCTTTTACTAGACTAAGAAGGGTAAAAAATAATATATCTAAAAACGATATTCAATTATTAACTAACAGAACATTTTACTCGTTAAAAAAAACCAGCAAACCCATTTATATAATCTCTATTACATATTTATTTACAATTGGTTTATTTTTATTTCTAATGCCCATGAAACTAAAAATTATAATCATAAATATTTTTTCGAAACTTCCAATAATATCATCATTGCATTTTTTGCTTGTTACTTTTATAGATCTGGGGATTGAAAGACGTGAATAAATCATCGCAAGAAATTTATGATGCTGTAATTATAGGAGCTGGAGCAGGTGGTAGTGTAGTCGCAAAAAGATTATCTGATTTAGGAAAAAAAATTCTTATTCTTGATGAAGGAAAAAATATTGAGCCAGTTGAACTTAAAAACAATTCTATTTCTCAACTTATGGCAGACACTTATAGAAGTTCTGGAGCAATACCAATAATTGGTCCCTTTACATTTCCTTTTGGTGAGTCAAGAGTAATTGGTGGAGGAACATTTATTAATGGAGGACTTTTATGGAAAACACCAGAAAAGACTCTTAACAATTGGAAAAATTTAATTCCTAATAGTGTGTTCACAAGTAACACATGGCATGAAACAGAAAACAAAGTTGAAAAAGATCTTGGTGTTTCTTTATGCTCTGATCATTTAAATGGAGAAAATGAGGGATCAAATTTATTAAGGGAATCCTCTAAAAACCTAGGGTGGAAAGTTGTTTCGGTGCCAAGAGCTGTTTATGGCTGTAAAAACTTGAATCGCTGTGCAGCAGGTTGTCCAATTGGTGCAAAACAAGACGTAAGATTTAACTATCTAAAAAAAGCATTGAATAATGGATCTATATTAAGAGAGTCAAGTAAAGTAATTAAAATAGAAAAACTAAATGGTCAACCAAAGAAAGTTATTTACAAAAACAAAAAAAATTATCACCATGCATATTTTAAAAATCTTATAATATCAGCTGGTGCAACACAATCACCTCTACTATTAAGAAAAAATAAACTTTCTAAGTCAGCTGGAAATTATTTTCAATTCCATTTAAATTTTAAGGTGCTTGCAAACTTTAATAGGCCAATAAATGCTGAAAGAGGAACAATTTTTACTCACCAAGTTCAAGAATTTGAGGATGAGGGAATACTAATGATGACAACTAACTTCCAGTTTCCATTTTTATTATCAACCCTAAGCTCACAACCAGATAAAATAGCCCGCCACTTTTTGAAAAATTATGACTCGCTCGGATTATTTGTATCTATGACACAGCCAACAGTTAAAGCAAAAATTAGATCTTTAATGGGCCAAACATTTGCCACATGGTCTTGGGAAAAAACATCATTCATGCAAGCCAAAAAGTCTATAAAATTACTCTGTAAAATGCTTTTTGAAGCTGGAGCCGAAGAACTATTATTACCAATTCAAAATACTAAAATTTTTAATAGTTTTAGTGAAGTTGAAGATTGCATAGATAGATGTAAAGAAAAAAATCTACAGGCTGTAAGTGTTCATGGTATGGGCGGCTGTAAAATGGGGAATGATAGTAAAAGCTCAGTTGTTAATTTAGAAGCAAAAGTTTGGGATACTGAAAATGTATTTGTTGTTGACTCATCAACACTACCAAGCAACACCGGTGAAAGTCCACAGGGGTCTATAATGACAATGGCTCACGAAATTGTCGATAGATGGATTGAAACAAATGTCCTACAATAAAATAAAAATTAAATGATTTCTTGCGACCTTTTAATATGTGGTGCAGGTCCAGTAGGTTGTACAATTGCTGAATTGGCAAGCAGTAAGCATAATTTAAAATCTGTTATAGTCGAAAAAAGAAATCATATTTCTGGAAATTGTTATGATGAAGAACACTCATCTGGTATTTTAATTCATAAATACGGACCACATTATTTTAGAGCCAAAGATAAAAAAATATTTGATTATATGTCAAAATTTACAGACTGGATTGATGGTGATTACATAGTAAATTCATACGTTGATAAAAAACAATATGAGTTCCCAATAAATTTAAACACCTTAGAGATGTTTTTTAAAGTTAAGTTAGATGAAAAAAAAGCTAGAGAACTTCTCGACTCAAAAAAAATCAATATTCCAAATCCCTCAAATGCAGAAGAAGCTCTTTTATCTATTGTTGGGACAGAACTATATGAAAATTTTTATAAAGGTTACACAAAAAAACAATGGGGTGTCAGTGCTAAATTTCTAGATCCAAGTGTTGTTTTAAGAGTGCCCATCAGGTTTAATAGAAATCATTTCTATGTAGATGAAGGTATAAAAAAAATGCCCAAGAAAGGCTATAATTTTTTATTCACTAAAATGACTGACTCAGAAAATATAAAAATTATGAAAAATACAAATTTTGTAAGCATAAGAGATGTTATCAAGCCTAAAATTGCAACTGTTTACACAGGACCTGTTGATGAGTATTTTGACTTTAAATATGGTAAACTAGAATGGCGATCTCTTGATTTTGATTTCAAGCTTTATGATAAGGAGTTTGTGCAAAGTTGTGTACAAATAAATTATCCAAATGATTATGATTATACAAGAAGCGTTGAAATAAAACATGTAACAAAGCAAAAGCACAACCAAACTGTTGTTAGCTATGAATATCCAAAAGGAGTTGGTGAGCCATATTACCCAGTAATAAATTCAACAAATCAATTATTATATAATAAATATAAATTAGATGCTGATAAATTAAAAACAAAAGATAGAATCTATTTTGCAGGAAGATTAGCTGAATACAAATATATTAATATTGATCATGCTATTGATAGAGCTATTCAAACCTTCAATCAAATTGAAAAAGATAATTTAAAAAATGATTGATAATCTAGGTGTAGTTATTCCAATTTATAACGAAGAAAATATAATTGAAGATGTAATTTTTGAATGGAATGATTATTTGATAAAGCAAGATATTAAATTTGAATTTATTATTATTAATGACGGTTCTACAGATAATTCAAAAGAAAAAATTTTAGAAATATCAAAAAAAATTAACAATATAATTCTTTTAGATAAGAAAAATTCTGGACATGGGCCTAGTTGTATATACGGTTATAAACATTGTATAAATTTAAATAAATACGATTGGGTACTTCAAATAGACTCTGATTTTCAATGTGATCCGATTTATTTTTCTTCTTTTTTAGATAAAAATAAAAATTACAAAGCAGTATTTGGAAACAGAAAAAAAAGATTAGATGGTGGTTTGAGAATTTTAATAAGCAATATCTTAATAATTTCGATTTTAATATTAAAATTTAAATTTATTCGCGATCCAAATGTTCCTTACAGATTAATGCATATTTCAATTTTAAAAAGAGCTCTTAAATCCTTTCCACCAAATATTTTTTTGTCTAATGTGTTTATTTCTTTAAGAATTAGCAATTTATGCGATATAAAATGGATAAATATTATATTTAGAGATAGAAAGTATGGCTCTTCAAAAACCAATTTAGTAAAAATGCTATTTAAATATTTTGAATTTATTAAAAACTTATTGAGTTTCAATTGAAAAATATAGTTGTAACTGGTGGAAGTGGTTTTATAGGCTCAAATTTAATTGAATTCTTATTAAAAAAAACAAATGCCAATATAATATCAATAGATAACTATTTTTCGGGTATTAAAAAAAATGAAATTAAAAACAAAAGAATAAAATATATTAAATGTTCAACAATCGATATTGCAAAACATATAAAAAATACAAAAATAGATTTACTGTTTCACTTTGGAGAATTTTCAAGAATTGTTCAAAGTTTTGAATACTGTGATATTTGCTACCGATCTAATTTTTTAGGAACATATAATGTAATAAAATTTTGTTCTAAAAATAATATTAAATTAATTTACTCTGCATCGTCTAGTAAATTTGGTAATAATGGAAAAGATGAAAACCTTTCTCCTTACTCTTGGACTAAGTCAAAAAATATTGAGCTAATTAAAAATTACTCTAAGTGGTTTGGATTAAAATATAGAATAGTTTATTTTTATAATGTCTATGGCAATAATCAACTAGCTAATCATAAACTTGCTGCTGTAATAGGTATATTTGAATATCAGTATATAAACAATAAACCCCTAACAGTTTGTAGACCAGGCAATCTTAGAAGAGACTTTACCCATGTTTCCGACATTGTGACTGGTTCATATTTGGCATCAAAAACAAAAAACAATAGTGAGTATATGTTAGGCACTGGAAAAAATTATTCTGTTCTTGAAGTAGCCAAAATGTTTAATCATAAAATTAAGTTTATAGATAAAAGACCTGGAGAGAGATTTTCAAGCAAATCAGACACAAAAAAATCTTTTAAAGATCTAGGTTATAAGGCAAAAATTGATTTAAAGGATTATATTAGAGATTTCATAAAGAAAAACAAAAAAACCAAATAATTTTTTTTAATTTTATTTTAACTTAATATCAATATAATCTACTCCAATTAATATCTTAATTATAAAATGACCGCAATTATACAACTGCATGCCCCATTAATTACATTTATTTTATCATTTGTTTTTTTTATAAGGACTGGGTTTGACTTTAATTTTTCAAAAAAAAAAATAAATCTAATTATTTTTTTTTGGATTTTAATATGGACAGCTGAATATTGGTTACTTGGACCCTATTCATATATTAGATATTATGATGAAGCTGATCATGGAGTTTCTCGAATGCTCTATGATATTTTTCATCATCTAGGCGGTAATTATTTACATGCTGTTCAAGGTGGAAAAGATTTTTTTGCGTTACAATTACACGGGGGCCAGTATATTTCTTTTGAAAGATTTTTATTTACACATCTACCTTTGTGGATCGCACTATTAATTCACAAATTTTTTGTTGTAACCTTATCTATAGTTGGTATGTATTTATTGTTAAGAAAAACAACAAATATATCAAGGTTTCAGTCATTTTGCTTTGGAGCATTTTTTTCAATTTATAATGGATATTTAGTTCATAGTACAATTCAACATGGAAGTGGATATGCAATTTTACCGCTAGCGATCTATCTCTTTTGTTTTTTAACATCAAAAAAATATTATTTATTAATTGTACTTATTTCATCATTATTTATTTCTATTAGTATTTCTGTCACCCATAGTTTTATGGTTGTTATATTTGGCATTTTATTATCCCCATTAATAATTCAAATTAGAAATTTTAAAAATTATTTAATTGCAATTGGGTTATTGATTTTAATAGTAATAATTAATTGGAGTGAAGTCTTATATGGAATGTCAACTTATGGTCAAGATAGCTCAAGGGCAACATCAAAAGTTTTTTATATAAATTTTAGCCAAATCCTTTTTGGAAGTTTTGAGTATATAAACGGTAAAACAGACAGATGTTTCACATCTAATTGTTTTGTAAGGTTCTCTCCTTTTGTATTTTTAATTACTTATATGATTGTTATATCATTGTATTTCAAGCCTAAAAAATATCTAAAAATTTTGTCTTATATTATAATTATATTATTTCTCCCAGGTATCATTTATTTAATCTCTACAATTCTAAATTTAGATTTTTTACAGTCAGTTAATTTTAACAGAATATCCTGGATAATTGTAATACCAACTGTAATTTTTTTTGGCGCATTAATTAACAAATCAAGTAATAGATTTATAAAAGTTGTTCCAATACTTTTTTTATGTACTGCATTATTTTTATTATCAAGTTATAAAATAAAAGCAGCTAGTGCACTTTTTTGGGGCAACCAGCTTCGACTTACCTCTATTCCTAATTTAATTGAAAGAGAGTCATGGGAAACTGATAAGATGTATAGGGGCGTTACCTCAATGCCTTACAAACATTTTCATCCTAATTTTCTTTGGGCATACAACATTGATACTTTGGATGGATATACAAACTTAATACCAGAAAGATATACTAGTTTTTGGCATTATGGACTTCATAAAAATGAATACGTTATACCTCAACCAAAAATCACTGGGGGTAATTTATATATTAATTATACTGAAAATTCAGAACACAATAAAAAATTAAATTTTGATTTTAAAGATATTGACTTCGAAAAAAGTATTGATTTTAATTTATTGAAATTAACTAATACAGGTTATTTATTTAGTATTTTTCCAATACTTTCTGACGATACTTTAAAATTAGTTTCTGGACCAAAAAATCAACCATATAGAAAATCTGATATTTCAATACAATCTAAAAACTATGAACACTATAAAAACAGGTTTGTTGAATTTGGTAGATTAATTTTTAATCCTCCAAAAATTTACATATATGAAATTTCTGAATATAGTGACAGATTTTTCTTTCCTGAAAAAATTAATTATTTTGATGAAAAAATTAATATTAGAGAGAAGTATAAATTTGTTTCTGAAAACTATTATAAAAACTCAGCGTATACATCTAAAAAAAATTTTACTCCTGCTAAGGGAAAAATAATTTATGGAAAAAAAATAAAAAACGGATACGAGGTAAAAGTAGATGTTGACACGAAAGGTCTGTTTATATTTAATGTTTTTTTCTCACCATACTGGAAAGCAAAGATTAATAATAATTTAACTGAGGTGATTAACCTTGCAGATTTTCACACAGGTGTAAGACTAAATAAAGGTGAAAATTTAATAAAATTATATTATAGTCGCCCATTGTTACGAGATAAGATTAAAAATTTGTTTTATTTAAAATAATTTTTAATTTTATTTATTTCTGATCTTATGTTGAAAAAGGTAATAATTCTATATGCAAAAGATTTAACTATGGGTAATTTAAAAATTATTCTCTTATAGTCCATATCATTGAATGTTTTATAATAGACAGCTTTATCATCATTACCTCTGTTCCTTATTTTAATTGATTTTAAATTTGACTTTTTCTTATTTATTTTAAAAACAATAATAGACTCAAAAATTTCAATAGACCAAAAACGATAATCGGCTTTTTCATTATCGAACATATTGAATCTTCTATTAAGTTTATCAATTAATTTCTTTGTATAGTTAATGAATGAATATTTTTGTGAACCAAAATTTTTCATGTATGACGTATGTGTATCTTCAATAACTAATAAACCTCCATCATTTATATTTTTTAATAATAATTCAGTAGTAATTATCTGTTGGTAATAGGTGTGCCCGCCATCATCTAAAACAATATCTACTTTACCTACCTTATTAATAAACTCTTTCCAAAAATTTTTATCAGATTGACTTCCAATATAAATCTCAAATCCATCTGCTTCCCATTTCTTGGCATTTGGATTTAGATCAATTCCAATTATTCTTGCTTTTGGACCAAAAAAATTTCTCCACATAAAAAGTGAACCACCACCCAAAACTCCAATTTCAACAAAAGTTATATTTTTTCCACAATATTTTTTAAACAGTTTATCGTATACATCAAAATAGGTTGACCATTTATTGCTCTTATATGGACTATTTAAAAACGCTTTATAGCTCTCAGTGTTTTCCATTTGAATTTTAAAGATATCTGATTTTATTAAAAATTCCATTAAATCTTTTTTTAATTCATTTTTTCTTATACTTAATTCAAATCTTAAGATAAAATTTAAGATAAATGATAGATAAACCTATTGTGCTCTATACAAATCATCCAATTAATAGAGATCTGTGTTATAGTTTTGCACTAGGTTCTAAATCATTAATGTGTCATGTAGATGAGTTTAAAGATTATTCAAAATCCATTGCAACATATGGATATTTAAGAGGCACTGGTGAAGCTATAAAAAAATCTAAATTATTTTTTTACATGGATCATGGATATTTTAATCAGTCAAAACGTACCTTTGAAAAAAATAAGACCAAGATAATTGATCTTAATGGATATTTCAGAGTAGTATTTAATGATTTTTGGCATAATGGCACAGGTAACAAAACGAACGAAAGATTAAAAAAATTAGATATAAACTTCAAAAAAATTAATAAAAATGGACAATATATTATTGTTTCTGAACCTACTCAGGATGCTAAAAATTATTTCAATCTTCATAATTGGACAGAGTTAGTTGTTAAACAAATTAAAAAATTTACCGACAGAAAAATTGTACTACATAACAGAACGGAAAAAATAAGCTTAAATGATTTACTTAAAAATGCTTGGGCATTTGTCAGTGATCATTCTAGCGCAGGTTTTATGGCCATGCAAGAGGGTGTCCCAGCTTATTTTACTAACAAGACTCTCGAAAACATATCTAACATTAAAGATATTGAAAAACATGAAATAAACTATTCAGTATTTAATAATTTAGCATATGAACAATGGACGATTAACGAGATTAGAAATGGTGAATGTTGGGACTACCTAAAAAAAACTATTTATGAACAAAAAAAATAAAAGACTTAGAGTTGTCGGGCTTATACCAGTTAGACTAAACTCAAGTAGATTGTTTAGAAAAGCTATTTTAGAAATAGATAAAATGCCTATGGTCATTCATACATATAAAAGGGCTCTTCTTTCAAAAAAATTAGATAAAGTTTTTATTTGCTCTGACAGTGCTGAAATAATAAGAATAGCTAAAAAATATAAATGTAATTTTATCAAAACTGGAAAAAACTTAACAGGAACAGACAGAATAAGTGAAGCTTCTGATAAATTAAAAGAGAAGTTTGATCTTTACATAGATATTCAGGGTGATGAGCCTCTAATTGATCCTAAACATATTGACAAAGTTGTTTTATGGCACCAAAAAAATATTAACTTTGATATAGTGGTGCCCTCGCTTAAGTCTAAAAATATTGACACACCCCACATAGTAAAAATTGTAAAATCTAAAAATAAAGTCTTATATTTTTCAAGATCACTAATTCCTAATCCATTTAACAAACAAAATAACTACTACTTAAAACATTTATCTGTAATATCTTTTAAACCAGATAGTTTAAAAAGATTTAGAAAATTATCACAAGGAAATCTAGAAAAAATTGAGGGAATTGAATTAATGCGCGCACTAGAAAATAATATGCAAATTGGAACCTTTAATTTAGATGGTTCTAGTTTTTCTGTAGATACAAAAGATGATTTCCTTAAGGCTGTCAAGTTTATGAATATTGATAAAATAAGAAGAAAATATTGATTATTAAAAGAAAATATAATTTAATTTTTGACCTCGACGGTGTTTTGATTGACTCTAAAGATAATATGCATGCATCATGGAAAAAAGTTCAAAAAATTCATAATTTATACCATATAGACTTTGAAGACTATTTTAAGCACATAGGAAGGCCTTTTTTTGAAATTTTAAAAATATTAGGAATTAAAAAAAATTTGGAAAAAATTAAAAAAACTTATCAAATTGAATCATCAAAGGAAAAGAATAAAATTAAATTTTATAAAAATGCAATTAACACACTTATTAATTTAAAAAACAAAAAATTTGTTTTAAGTATAGTTACATCAAAAGATACGATAAGAACAAAAAAATTTTTAGGAAAATATTATAAGTTATTTAAATATATTGAGTGTGATAACAAAAAAACTCAAGGCAAGCCAAACCCCAATAAAATAAACAAAATAATTAAAAAAACTAAATTTAATAAATCGCAGTCTGTATATATTGGAGATACACGCGTTGATTATCTAACTGCTAAAAATGCTAAAATTGACTTTATTTACGCAAAATGGGGATATGGTAAAAATTTAAACTACAAATACAAGTGTGAAAAAGTACAAAATCTCATAGCTTTTTTAAATTTCTGAATTAGTTTGAAACTAAATTAATATTAAAACTTATAACAATTCTTTCATCATCAGCTTTATTTCTATTCACTGAATGTTCAAGATAACTAGGAAACATAACTAATGCACCTTCAACTGGCTTAATCGAATTTACCATTGCATTTAATGAATTAGGTTTATTAGCTAGTGGATGTGAAAAAACTGGTGCTGGTCTCGGGTCATAAAAAACAATTTCACCACAACTTTCAGGAGCTCTTACATAATATGCTGCGCTTATAGTGCTATTTCCGTGGTGATGTTTAGCATTCTCAGCACCTCCTTTATTAATTATTGCCCACATACTTGGTATTTTTATCTTTTGTTTTTTGAGATCCCAATCCATATCACTTAATACTTTGTTGATATTTGATGAAATTAGTTCAATAAACTTTTTGGGCTCAATATCATTCAAATCAAAATCTTTAGAATGCCAGCCCTTAATATTACTTTTAATTATTCCATCTTTATCTTTTTTTTGAAGGTTTTTTATATAGTTGTATATTTCTTCATTAACTTCTTTGTAGTTTTCTATTTTTGATGCCCATACTGGTGTTGAAAAAAAAAGATTTAGGTTAGACATATTATCCTCATGACATTTATATTATAGTCTTATTTAAATAAAATTAAATAACATTAAATGAATCTGAACAATAAAATATCAAATCAAGACTATGAAATACAATTAAATGAAGGAATATTCCAAGCAAAAAAAGGGAATTACGATAGAGCATCTAAAAGCTTTCTTAAATTAATTAGAGCTAATAAAGAAAACTATAAAGCTTATATAAACTTGTCAAATATATATATTTTAAAAAATCAAATAAATTTGTGTTTGGAGCTTTTATTTAACTATTTAGATAAATATAAATTTAATGAAAACATAGCAAACCACTTAGCGAAAATTTGTCTAGAGTACAATTTAATTAATGATATCAAAAAATTATTTAAAATTACAAAACTCGAAAAAACTAATTACAAAAAGGAAAAAAAATACCTATATTTTTTCCAAGGTTTATATTTTGAAAAATTATTAAAATTTAATGAAGCAATTAACTCTTATGAAAAATCAATATTATGTGACTCAAACAATTTAGATGCCTCTATAAGCTTGCTCAGTCTTTTAGAGTCTACAAACAAAATAGAGAAATTTAACAAGATATTAAATATATCTTTAGGAAATTTTGAAAAAACTGAAGAATTAAATATATTTTATTTTTTTAAGTGTTTAATTTTGAATAGACAAAAAAAATATATAGAGTCTGAAAAGTTAATTAAGGATAAGAATTTATTTATAAAACTGAAGAAAACTAATTTCTATTTTAGACTTTTAGATTTAAGATCTAAAAATAATAATAAGTTAAAGAATTATAAAGAAGCATTTGAATCTGTAGAAACTAGAAATAAATTATTACTTAATCTAAAGAAAAACAAAATATTTGATAGGAATAAAATATTAGACACAATAGATCAATATAAAAATTTTTATAATAAAACAAACGTTAATAGAATTAAAAAAAATTTAAACAACACACTTGATAAAAATCTAGTTTTTTTAGTTGGTTTCCCAAGATCTGGAACTACATTATTGGATAGTATATTAAGAACTCATTCTAAAATATCTGTATTAGAAGAAAAAACTTATTTATTGGATGCAAGGCATAATTATTTTAAAGAAAATAATAACAACTTAAATGCTCTTTTAGATATATCAGAGAGTAAAATAAACGAAATCAGAGAGTCTTATTTCAATAAAATTAATATAAATAAAAACAATCCTAAGGGTTTAATTATAGATAAGCTCCCATTATCAATTATTGAGCTGGGATTTATAAACTGTATTTTCCCCAAGGCAAAAATTATATTGGCGCTTCGACATCCTTGTGATGTAATTACAAGCTGTTTCTTTAGTTCATTTAAAATTAATGACGCCATGGTTAATTTTCTAGATTGGAATCATACAATTAGTTTCTATAATAAAGTTTTTGATTTATTTGAATTTTACGAAAAAGAATTAGAACTTATTTGTCATAAAATTAAATATGAAGATGTTGTATATAAATTTAAAGATCAAATAGTTTCTTTATTAAATTTTTTAGAATTAAAATATGAAGATGAAATGGAAAATTTTAATATTACTGCTCTAAAAAGAAATAAAATATCTACACCAAGCTATAATCAGGTTATTAATCCTCTTTATCAAACATCAATTGGTCGTTGGAAAAACTATTTAGAATTAAAAAATCCTGAGAAGGAATTAACTAAATGGATTAAGACTTTCAATTATTAATTTTTTTTAAAATACTTGTTAATAAGATTTAATGTTTTTAAAATTCTGCTATGATATTTATCAAGATTTTTTCTTCCACTACTTATTTTTGGGTATTTTTTTATTAAGAGCTTTAAATTTTTTATTAAATCAGAATTTTTCAATGTTTAAACAATCTATATTTTGTAAAATATAAAGCAATTTTTTTTTCAACAGCATATTTAATTACCTTTATATCGTTAACTGAGCCTGAGGGTTGGGCAATAACTTTACAGCCAAATTTATTTAAAATTTTAATACTATCAACAAATGGAAAAAATCCATCAGAAGCACATACAAAACTTGTTTTTTTGAAGTTTGTTTTCATTTTCATCATTGCTATTTTTAAAGCATCAACCCTATTGGTTTGACCTTGTCCAATTCCTATAGTTTGTTTGTTCTTAGATAAAACTATTGCATTTGATTTTAAATGCTTAGCTATTTTCAACGAAAATATGAGATCCTGAACTTGAGATTCTTTAGCTGCTTTATATGAAGCTTGATTTATAAAACTTTTATTAATTTTTTTTAAATTAATATTTTGATATAAATTTCCAAATATCGTAGATTTATGTTCTTTTTTTTCAATTTTTGAATTTTGTAATTCCATTAGTATTAAATTTTTTCTTTTTTGAAGTATTTCTAAAGAATTTTTTTCAAACTTAGTTGAAATTATTACTTCAAAGAAATTCTTTGCTAATTCTTTAGCTAAATCTTTTTTTATTTTACGGTTAAATAGAACAATACCGCCAAATGCACTTTTTTTATCACACTGCATAGCTTTTGCAAAAGCACTCTCAATTTTTTTTGATGATGCAGCACCACACGGATTTGTATGTTTTAAAATTATGCAAGTTGGTTCACTGAATTCCAATAAGCATTTGTACCCACTATCAATATCAATAATATTATTATAACTTAATTCTTTACCACTTAATTGTAATCTTTTTATTTTTTTCCATTCACTATCTTTAATATAAGCAACTTGATTTGGATTTTCTCCATATCTTAGTTTAAATTTATTTTTATGTGACTGATCTTTTTTTAACCATTTGTAGATTTTAGAGTCATATTTTGACAAATAATCAAAAGTTTGTGCTGCCATATTTTTTCTAAAGTCTAAGTCAGTATTGCCATTATTTTTATTTAAATTTTTTATTAAAATTTTATAACTATTTATATTTGATACTACTGTAACGAATTTAAAGTTTTTTCCTCCAGCTCTTAATAAACCAGGACCACCTACATCTATCATTTCTATGATATTTAAGTTTTTTTTACTTTTTGATATTTTATCAAAAGGATAAAGGTCAACAATAACTAAATCAATTTCTGGAAATTTAAGTTTTTCAAATTGATTTTTATGTGTATTTTTATCTCTTATATACAATATTGAGCCATATATCCTTGGGTCTATACTCTTAACTCTACCATCTAAAATTTCTTTAAAATTTATTATTTTAGTCAAATCTATACATTTATAACCAAGGCCCTTTATTTTCTTTGCTGTCTTTCCTGTTGAGATAAAATTGTATCTATGTTTTTTTAAATTTTTACATAAAAAGTCTAAATTATTTTTTCTGTAAACAGATATTAATGCAAATTTTTTATCTATATTTTTTCTAACGACCATTTTCTTACTTGTTTATCATTCGTGATTATTCCTTTAATAACTATTTGTTTTGTTGGTAATATAGTATTATTATCAACTAAAATACTATCTTCAACAATTAGTTCCAAATCACTTTTAAACATCCAAATGTTATTTAATTTTGTTTTTAAAATTAAGTTTTTTTTATTATTAGTAAAGTTTAAAGAAGTTCCTTCAACAAGATGAAACCGAATATGATAAATGACTCTACTTTTAAGTTTTTTACTAGATAAAATTGAGTCTTCTCCATAAATTTTGTTTAGTTTTTTGCTTATTATTAATTTTCTTTTAATAATTTTGTTAAATTTTTTTAAATATCCATTATGTGAGCCTTCAAATATCATATTTTCATCATCTGTATATGACTCAAAAGTAACTGATTGGGGAAATTTAATGTGTGAGTTGTTTTCTCTTATCTCACTAATATTTGTATTTTGTAAAATTAGAGTAGAATGAGCTGCACTAAATCTTAAGTATTCAGGATTTTTACCTAAGCTTTCTGAAGCACCACAATTAGTTACTATTTTCTCATTTAAACAGCTTAATTCAAATGAGAGAGTGCCAGCACTTAAATTATTGCTTACCGTTTCTTTATTTGGCTGGACAATATCAAAGAAAAGTTTTTTATTTTTATCTGAATAAAAAGCTATACCATTTTTAGTATTCGAAAAATCTCTTGTTTTTAAATATTCATCTTTATTAAGTGAATTATTAATTAATTTAGTATAATTATTATTTGATCCGTTAAATAGAGGCATTGATCCGTCTGTGTGAAAATATTCATTTAATATAGAAGACATTTTCAAAATTATTTGTTCTATTGAATCGGAAACTTCAAAACTAAAATACAAAAAAATATTTTTTAACTCATTTAAATTATTTATAAATTTTGCATGTTCTAAAATATTGTAGCTCTTATGCATTCCTAAATTATCAACTTGATTAAGTATTATTAAATTTATAAAACTTAGATTTTTTTTCCTAAATTTTTTTAATACAAGACTTGATAAAGTAAAAGCCTTTAAATCATATGATGTAATTTCTCCAATTTTTTTATTATTAAAATCATAAATTACTCTCAACATATGTATAATAATAATTTTATTTAATAATTTTGTTTCATCAACTGTGGAAGATGAATTAATAAATTCATAATTATAAATAATATTTAACAATCTTTTTGATGCTAGGTCCTCATTCCAAGGATAATTAAATTTGTATTGATTTTTTTTATACCAATTAAAAATAGAAATTTTCGATAGGTTTATTCCAATTTTACCCCCTAAATTATGTGAAAAATTTAGAAAATCAAAACTTTGTACATATTTGTTTCTATGATTATAAAAATCTTTTTTGAAAATGAATGACTTAATTTGTTTATAATTAGTAAAATCAAGTTTTTTAAAATTTAAATCAAAAAAAGATATTTCTTTATCTATTCTTACAAATTTTGAAGTTATAAAAATAAATAGAAATTTTTTTATAAAATTCATTTATGTTTTTTCAAGTAAGCAGCAAAATAACCATCTACTCTGAAATTATTAATTTTTGTAGGAAGCGTATACATTACTTTATTTCTAACAAGTCTTTCATAACCAAATTCATTTTTTTTTATATAGAAGTTATTTAGAGAAAAATCTTTGTTTTTTTTAATAAAGCTTTCAACTTGATCAAAACTTTCTCTTTTTAAAAATGAGCAAACCATGTACAAAATCAAACCATTTTTATTAAGTAAAAGTGAGGCTTTATTTAGCATTTTTGTTTGTAATTTTAAAATTTTAGAAAAATTTGGTTCTTTACTTTTAAAAAAAATCTCTGGATTTCTTCTTATCGTGCCAACTGATGAACAAGGTGCATCAAGAATAATAAAATCATACTTATTACTTGAGTCAAATTGCAAAATATCTTTGTTCAAGATTATTGCATTCATATTTAATCTTTTTAAATTTTCTTTAAGTCTGTTTATTCTTATTTTGCTTATATCATTTAGAACAATTTCTTTATGTTTTGAAATAACTTGAAATGATTTTCCACCCGGTGCTGCACATAAATCTATATTTTTATAATCTAATTTTTTTTCTGGTAAATTATTTAAAGGAAAAGATGAGGAAAAATCTTGAACCCACCAATTTCCTTTTCGGTAATTAAATAATTTTTCAACTTTAATTTTATTTTTTAAAAACCCAGTTGTATCTGATGTTTTATAAATATAATTTTTTTGTTTATTTAAATTTTGTTTACTATCAAAAACAAGATGTATGTCTGGCTCTTTACAAAAGTTTTCCAAAAAATCAATTTTATCTTTAGCAGTTAATTCTTTAGCTTCTAATTGGAACCAACTTGGTAAATCATCAAATTTAATTTTAGTATTAATTAAATTATTTTTATTTTTAGAAATTATTTTTAAACATGAATTTACAAAACCATGATAAATATTTAATTTTTTTGCTATTTCAACTGTGCAATTAATTACAGCATAATCTTTAAAGTTTAGGAAAACTATTTGAGTTATAGCACTTATCAATAAAATTTGTGTATGTTTATTTTTTATTTTTTTTGTATGAAGATTAATTATTTTGTTTGAATGAAAGAATAGTCTCATTGAATTTAAACAAACATTAGTAATAAATGCAATATCTATTTCATTATAATTTTTAATAAGATTTTTTATTGAGTTACTATCTAAATTTTTATTATGTTTATAAATATTATATAAAATATTATGTACAGTGAATCTAATATTAACACCTTTACTTTTTGACATATTTCAGCATAATTTTTATTTCTTATTAATATAAATATAATATAAATACATAAATAAGAAATACTTATGAGAGGTAACTTAGAAACTATAGTTGGGGCGATGTTCGCTGGCAAAACAAGTGAGTTATTAAAAAGGATTTTGTGGGCGAAACATCAAAATAAAAAAATTATAGTAATAAAACCAAGTATTGATGATCGATATTCAAATGATAAAATAATTACTCATAATGATCTTAGCCATGAATGTTATTCTATGACTAATTGGGAAAATACACTTAATGAATTTGTTTTTACAAAAAAAAATGTTGATGTAGTTTTTTTGGATGAAATTCAATTTATGAATACAAATGATACATTAAATAATGTTGAGGTTATTTTAAATAACGGCATTGATGTTGTTTGTGCTGGTTTAGATCAAGACTCTAGGGGGAGACCATGGGAAACTTCTTCCATGTTATTGGGTTTATCAGACAAGATAATTAAAATTTATGGATTTTGTAATGTTTGTGGAATGGAAGCTACAAAAACCTATAGGAAAACTGAGGGAGGAGAGAGAACGCAAGTAGGTGCTGCAAATATATACGAGCCAAGATGTTTAAAACACTGGCAACCAAGGTGATTAAATATTTTTTCTATTATTAATTAAATCATCTACTACTGTTGGATCAGCTAAAGTCGTAGTATCTCCCAGGTTATCAAATTCATTTGAGGCGATTTTTCTTAAAATTCTTCTCATAATTTTTCCAGAACGTGTTTTTGGCAAAGAAGAAGTAATGTGAATAAAATCAGGAGTTGCAACAGGTCCTATTTTTTGCCTAATTGTGTTTTTAAGTTCTACAATTAATTCATCTGATTCAGTTTCAGTTGATATTAAAGATACATAACAATACAGACCATTTCCTTTTATATCATGAGGATATCCAACAACTGCAGACTCAGCAACTTTAGGGTGAGATACAAAAGCACTTTCTATTTCAGCAGTACCTAAATTGTGTCCAGAAACAATAATTACATCATCTACTCTACCTGTGATCCAATAATATCCATCTTTATCTCTTTTACATCCATCACCGGTAAAATATTTTCCATCAAATTGTGAAAAATATGTTTCAATAAATCTATTGTGATCTCCATAAACAGTTCTC
>MDSZ01193230.1_pt1 | contig 19561 bp, 14 predicted proteins | sample 811201 | NCBI WGS metagenome assembly MDSZ01 (sample SAMN05326647, study PRJNA326480) | marine metagenome | isolation source: seawater | place: Indian Ocean: North | collected 2010 | reverse complement strand
GATTGTAGGATGCATTCTATACTGAACCTCAAGCATATTTACTGGAATGCCTGAATCGATCAAACGCTCAAACAAACTTCTGTTCAAACCTCCATCTTCAGCTCGCCGAGAGATTACAGTAGGTGGTAATTGGCGATGGTCACCGACCATCACAACCTGTCTTGAACCTCTAGAAAGCGGTACCAATGAGGAAGGCTCGCTGGATTGTGTTGCCTCGTCAAGAAGAACAAAAGGAAATAGGCGACCAGATAGGATCTCATGTCCAGCACCAATACAAGTACTGCATATTACTTCAGCGCGATCAAGAATATCTTGAGCCATCTGTTTTTCTAATCGCTTTATCTCCTTCCAGCCACGATTTATTTCTTTATACGCAAGTCCTTTTTCTCGGCCTTTTAGGTTCTTTAGTTCAGATTGAACTTCTTCGAGCATATCTTTCTCCAAGCGTAATTTCTCTTGATCAGGATGTTCTGCAACTCTGACATCTAAAGTCGCCGTTCTGAGACTTTCTCGAACCTTCACTGGCCTACCAATTCTTACCGCATTAACATCATTATCTAATAGCCCCTCTAGGAGATTGTCGACCGCAACATTTGATTCGGCGCAAACCAATATTGGACCCAGGCCATTCAACGCCCAATTCTTGACTAATTGTACTGCAGTATGTGTCTTGCCTGTTCCGGGGGGTCCTTGAATTAGTGTCAACCTATTATTCATGGCATTGATTAGTGCTTGCTGTTGAGTATTATTCAGTGGTGTAGTATCAATCTGTAAACGCTTCAATACTCGCTTAAGGCCACCTACTTCAGGCATCTGACTTGCCGACTCTTCCATATCATGAACATTGGCTAATAATAAATCTCTCAATGGAGTACACAAATTGCTTTCTTCATCATGAAATTCCGTCAATGCCTCTTGCATCCGATCATGTGCAACACGATTAGCACTCTTGTCCAACCTCCACTTACCTTTACGCAACCCTTCTGGCATTTCATTCAATAACAAACGTATTCGTTTACGATTTCTATCCAATACTGTCCCTTCAATCACTCCCTTTTCATTCGGTCCAGACCTACTGAGGATAACTATGTCTCCATGACTAAAGGCATGTCCCGATAGGCCCTCTTCAGAATCGCTAGAAAAGGCAAATATTTGATCTCCAAAAAACCGACCGCTTACTCTCCCGCGGAGATTGAACAAGGCAAGGCCAGCGGCTGCCAATCTCTTGTTGGTCCATGTCTTCCATCTCTCCTGCATCATCTGCATCTCGTCATCTAATTCCCACCGAATCAAGGTGCTGAACAATTTGAGATGATCTTGACTACGTCGCCACTTCACCTGATTGTCGGGTATGCTTTCTCTATGCGGCTTGCCCGGACCCATACGATGCACGTTCCCCTTGGTCATGCTTTGTCGGAACGACTCAAGGACATGGAGGTTACGAATAAACAGGTGCTCATAGAGGCTAACTCAGTTCAATCGGTTGAAACTACCATCTGGCATCTGTTGCCAGCGTATGCCATCTGCCTGGACATAAACCGTCTGTCCTGTGGATTGGTCGTATTGACCACCGGGTGGCAATCCGGTGTAATCTGGAACAGTTGTTGGTTGAGCAGGTGGAGGAGGAGCAGTCATCATCTGTCCAGAAGGAGCAGGAGTGCTACTGACTGGTTGCTGAACAATTGGTTGCTGAACAATCGGTTGCTGTGGTTCTGCCCACGACTGCTGAGCAAGGTTTGCACCAGTATTTCCACCATTGCGACCGCGTAGGACAACAAATGCAATTCCAATGATAACCCCAAGTATTCCAATAGTTGAACCAACGATTAAACCAGTGTTAGATGATTTAGACTCAACTATTGATTCACTATCGCCACTGTTTGAAGCGTCGTCATCGTTTTCTTCAGCGTCACTATTGAGTTCTTCTGCTGAATTGTCGGTTCCGTCATGCTGCTCCGTATCTCCGGAAACAACTGATGATGAATCAGCAGCCACAGCCGTTCCATCAAGAGTTGATGACTCGGTTACAAATGCTACTGAGGCAGCGTGTGCAATACCGCCGTCCAAAGTCACCACATTGAGTTGTATCGTGTATTCATTTCGTGGAATGTTTTCATCAACAGTAAACGTGACTGTGAATGATAAGTCGCCATTACTGTCAATATCTCCCCATGTGATTACAGCACTGTCCAACAATGCTTGATTGTATGGTTCAACAAGTACGTCAAGAACACCACCCAAAGTCAAATCCAATCCGTTATGTGCATTAATTACCCCTGTAATCGACATCGTTCCATCTACAAGCGCTTGCTCACGATTTTCAATGTCAAGTGAAAATTCAGGAAGTGAGGTTATGGTGAAAGTAATTTCATCCGAACGAACTGTTGAGCCTGATGTTCCTGAAATCACCACAGTGTAATCTCCTTCAGTAAGGTTATCGGATAAGGTAAGAGTCAATATTGCCATGAAGGGAGCGGAGCCTTGAGCGAAATCCAACTCGGCTGTAACCCCTTCCGGAACTACCGCTGAAAGTGTGACATCTGCTCCAAAGCCGTTCACAGGTTCGATGAAGATTGGAGTGGGCACCACCCAAGGAACGCCTCCTGGAAGGACTATCCACGGGTCCATTGTCAATACTTCAAAATCTGGGTCGTTGTCAACAGTGAATGGTACTGTAATTGAACGATCTCTTCCTCCATTGGAACCAGTAATTGTCAACTCGTATTCACCACTTGACAGGTTCATTGTATCGACTACAACTGCGCCAAGGTCATCTATGGTTAGTTGTTGATTATCGTACATCAGTGGTGCATTCTGTGAATTGACATTCGCACTGATATCTACTGTTGAATTGAATTCGTTAAATCCTACGACATTGATCCAAACAGCAAATGGCAGCCCCATCCTTGCCACATCATCAGGTACGCTGGGGAGGATGGTAAAATCGGGAGTTGCCCAATCGTTGTTTCCTTCGCGTCCAGAAAAGGATTGTATTCCGTTCGCTGAAACTGTACTTTGTCCAACTGTGAATGATTCTGTACCCAGATGGCGATAATTCAGCGGCAAGGCGTCCGAACCATTCAATTCTATGTCAAGCATTGAACAACCACCCATTTCGATTGAAAGCGCAATAGTTCCAGTACCTACAGATGCTTCACTCCACACTTTTCCTTCGACCAGTGGGAAATTGAATTCGTTCATTCCGTTAGAATAAGTCAAATCCGATTTGATGACAGTTGTCTGATCAATGCCGGATGGAATGCATCCATCGTCGATTGAACCACCACCGCCGGTTCCTCCGCCACCAGTTCCGCCGCCGCCATTTCCGCCTCCTTGGCTATCGCTACAGCCGAAGAAGTCAACAGATTCGCCTGCTGGAGTGTTTGGACACGAGTCTTCGTCGTCGGAGACGCCATCGCCATCGGCGTCAGCCGTTCCGCTGCCGCCACCATTACCAGAGCCACCTCCACCGTTGTCGTCGGGACAACCGTCGCCGTCAGCATCGTTTTCTGATGTTGAGGCCTCGTTTGGACAATTATCTTGGGAATCTGGGACACCGTCGCCGTCGGCGTCATCGCTTCCACCGCCGCCGCCATTCTGTTCATCAGAGCACCCCCAATCATCAACTTCTGCTCCTGATGCGGTGCCAGGACAATCATCCCAATCGTCAGAAACACCATCACAATCACTGTCTGGATCACCCCACTCATCCTCACAACTTCGACCCGATGTATCGTCCATCATCGCTCCAAATCCGCCACTGGTTTCGATGCTTGAAGACATGGAGAGATTCTCATGAACCAAAGAGAGTGTATCTATTGCATAACATGCTACTCCAGACTCTTCGTCAATAGTTTTCATCTGCACACCTTCCATATTCATGGTCAGGGTGGCTTTTCCTTCGATACTTACACGGTAACAATCCTTTCCGGAAACAGTATCTGTTCCAGTTACTGTCATCTGTTGATATTCATCATAGGTAATGCCAACGAATTCTGGCATTGAAACAGAAATATTCCAGTAATCTCCATTGGTCCAAACTGGCGCACTTTGACTATCGGTGGATGCAGATTCTGCAAATTGGTAGGAAGAAAGTGTAGAGGTATACATGATGTTGCCTTTAGCATCGTACGTATCTGCTGCAACATACCAACCAACCTCGGGAGAATACCATTGGACCAAGTATCCAGCATCGATTTCGAGGACATACGCGCCGCCACCAGCTTCGGTCATGGTTGCATTTATCGAAACACTGTATACTCCACCGACTTCGGTTGCATCCTCGTCGAGGAAGATAGTATCGCGCATTTTTCCGGGATTGCTTGAACCATGGTGAGTATTCTCTTCATCCCATACGGACATAGAAACGCCGTCACCTGAAGCATGTGACAAGGTAAGGAGGAGCGTTTGACCTGGCTCAAGCCACACTGAATACCAATCGTGCTCATCATCCCACATGTCAACCGAGCCGCGAACTACATCTCCTGGATACACTTCCTGACCGGATGTATTCACATTATTAGGCTCAATTTCATTGATTATTTCCACTCCACCTTCCTCTGTGAACCAAGTGGTTGAAGGTTCAAGCGGGGTTGGGGTAATCAACAATGGACTAAGGGCTGACAGTACGAGGATTGATACTACAAAATATCGCATATCATGCCGAACGTAATTCAGTATTTTAAATTGGGTCAACAATGATATACACAGCAAGGTCAGTATTATACCATATTGATAGGCCCACGAGGACTGTAATCATGTGGGGTAGGCGTAAGAAGCAGGGCGCTCGTAAGCGTCGCGATTCGGGCAGAATCTGTCCCTTTTGCGAAAGCGAAAATGAGGCTGATGCAACCACTTGCCACCAATGTTACTACGAATTAGATGTCAAAGCAATGCATCAAAGCACCTCGGGAGTAGAAGTGGAAAAGGACTCTCTATGGGGTGAATTATTGCAAGAGGTTGATCCTTCGCAAGAAGAGGATTACTCAGTTTCCGTCATTACAATGGATGAGATGACTGTCGAGGTCGATGAATACGAAACCGTAGGCGATGATGAAGTTATCATCATGTCTGAGGGCGGCCCCACTTTTGCTGAGATAATGGATAGTGAAGTCGCCGAAAGCAAGGCTGCTGAAAAGGAGGAGGAAGCATTGGTCGCCGCTCCTACACCCAGCATCCCAAAAATTGAGGCAGTAGTAGAAGTCCCTAATGAGGTGGAACTCGACACCGCAGAAAACATGCCGGAAACTATCGCGGAAAGCAAAGTTGCTCCCGTTCCACCAGAAATTCCAGCCATCCCTGAGACTCCTATAACGCCTGCAGCTTCACTGACACCGCCTCCGGTTCCAAGTATCAGTGGATTTGATTCATCGGAGGAAGAATTGGATGATGACTTGGATGATATTATTGCAGCAGCCAGAAATGCTGAGGTAAATGGCGCTACAGCCGCCCCTCCACCATTGCCTACAGTTGAGGAGGTTGCACCTGCGGAGCCTGTACAATCACCTCCACCTATTGTTGCCCCTCAGGCTACACCTATTCCTCCGCCATTGCCTGCCGCAGTTGCGGATATTCCAACTCCTGAGGCACCAGTCGTAGCATCGGTGCCACCAGCAGCTCCAGCGACTCCCCCTCCGGAACAGGTGAATGTCCCACCTACTGCTCCAGCAATACCCAATGGAAGAGCGTCAATTTGGCCTTGGCCACAATCAGAACCATGGGATTCACGAGAATTGCGAAGAGAAATTATCGATGCGATGGCAGCAGCACAAAGAGGTGACAGGGCCGCTGCCGCAGAAGCCTTGGATAGGTTCGGACCACACCTAGGTGATAGATTCGAAGCCATGCACCATGTTGGCGCCCTATTACACAGCATAGGTAGGCAGGAAGAGATGAAACAGATGGTTTTGGCAGCTAAAGAACAGCATCCTGATGACCCCAATGTTTCAACAGCAGCAGCCGCTCTCATGCAATCATGATGATTACTCGGGCGACCCCCTCTCTACGTTTGGGCGGGGATTTCATCCTGAGGCCCGTACATCGAAGATTGTTGAAATCGGTTCTTGAAGCGTATCAAGAAGACCCCGATGGAGTCAAGACTGCGCTACCATGGTTGAAAATCGATGAAGACATCTCAATGCAGATGTCAGATTTCCTCTTTGAACTAGAAATTCATAGTAACTCAGGAAGAATACACTTCTGGAGCATACATGAAAAGACTGCAGAAGACTGTTTCGTCGGCATGGTTGGCTTGGGTGATGAACTAGTTCTGAACGAGACCGATTGGAACCTTGGATATTGGGTAGTGCCTAGATATCGAAGAAAGGGAATCGCAATCAGGGCGGTCAACGAGGTCTTCGCGTGGCTGGAATCAAAAGGTGAAGAACTACTGATCGAGATAACTGTGCATCCTCACAATGAAGCTGGTTTGTGTACCAGCAATGCGATTTGCAAAGAATGGGGAGGAATGCCTGTCAGTCAAGAACTACACCCTGTTGATATTGAAAACAGAACTGTCATGCACCATGTCCATATCATCCCATTATCCGGAAGAGGAGAGGATGGAACTGAGTAAACCGCAGTTATGGGTCACCGTCGACAGCGACGATTTGAGACATTTACCAAAGTATCAGGGGCATCCCGTTCGCAGTCGATTTGAACTTCCGCAAAGATACGCATCCCTCGAACCAAGTTTAGAATTGAAATCTGGAATGGAAGGATTCAGCAAATGGATAGAGAGGGGGGGAAGTGCCACCCTTTTCATCATCGCAGACCAATTGGATTCGGTAGAATTCAAAGAATGGTTGCAAAAAATGATTGAAACTGGGAAAGTGAAAATCGGGGTTCACGGAAACACACACCGCTCATGGTCAGCATGGCCTGAAGATAAAGAGGGATTTGCCTCTGAATTGAAAATTGCAAATGAGAGAATCAAAAAATTCGCAAAAAATGCATGGAGGCCATGGTTCAGGGCCCCCGCTGGATATATCGCGCCTTGGATGGCCGATGTTCTAAATGAACAAGGATTCAAAGTTGATTCTTCCATCAATCCAACTAGGTTGTTGTTATCAAAAACAGGGGAAGGGAGATCATGGAAAGCAGTTGAAAAAGCGATGCAATCGAATGGTTTGGTCGAGCGAAAATGGTTGACAAGCAAACTTCTGGGAATCTCTCTACCTGCTTGTGGTCCCGCCCTGCACATGCGAAGCATTGGCTGGTTGTCAAAACGTGCATGGAACAAATGCAAATCATTAGAGAGAGCAGATGATTCTGTGATTGAAGATGCTTCAGCGAATGTTGTGACCGTTTATTGGCACTTGTTAGATCATGCCAAAAAGTCCGGTAATTGGAGCCCTCCACTAGAGTAAATCTCGTAATTTGTTCGGGAATATGCTTTTAGTGGTTCGACAATGGGGGGGGTCTATGTCTGTTGAGGCTATGGTACAAGGAATGATTGATGAATTGAGCGCTGCACTTGGCGATGCTGCCAAGCACGATGGAGGAAACTCCGCAGCAGGAACTAGAGTGCGCAAGGCTATGCAGTCCGTAAAGGGCGCTGCACAAGACGTGCGCAAGAAGGTTCAGGCAGACAAGAACTCTCGCTGATTATTCAGTGTTGAGTACTTGATTCGCTCTATGCATGATGATCCAGTCACCGCCCCCGTTCATCCAGGGCGCCGTTGAGGATTCTGCTATTTCCCAGTCTTCATTTTCGAATGTTACAGTGGATTCTGGTGACAATACAACCCAGTTCACCTTGGATAGATTACCTCGGTTTTCTAATTCGGTTCCGTTGAACAATTCTACTTGCCAACCGCTATCGGTTGAACGCCAGTGTCCTGTTATGTTTCGCGAACCATCAGGATCTAATTCGAGATGAAAAGAATACAACCAGTGCATTCCCAATGTTGCTTCGCTGATGAATAAGAAATCCTCACCATCTTCCATCTCAGAATCGAGATATCCTGCGGCATCAGAAGTCCAAGAGGTCTGCCCATGAAGGGTAGCCAATAGAGACAACGGTAGAATAAGACAGATTCCAACCAACAACGATTTCCAGTGCGGCCCGGGTTCCTCTAGGGAATAACACTGCATGTCTAGTGAGGATTCCTCATCAGTGGCTATTTGGCGAAGACGCATGATGTACCAAAAACATGGGATGAACAACATGGTAGCATATCTACCATTATTTCCCATAGTCCAAATCATCCAAGGCCATTCTGCCTGCCAAAGCAAAGATTCATGCGTCCACAAAGCAGCCACATAGAGAATGAGTCCTGTAGTCATCGCACCGATGACAGCAGCCAAGAGGCCAGCCTCCCTATCGATGATTGTGGAAGATGACGAGATAGAATCTTTGAGAAATGGCCAAAGAACCATTCCAAACAGCATGAAGATAATGGCAACATCGAGAATGGAGAAAAGAACCGCCGAAATGAAACGCAATGGTGCTTCTCTCATGGAAGATATCGCAAGCCCTGATGGAGAGAGGAAAGCAAAGCCAAGGAAGAGGGCTAATACAAAGCTGCTTGAGAAAATGAAGGCTCGATGAGGGCGTCGTGTGAACTTGATCAACAATTCATTAGTTCCGTCAAGAGCAAAGGCTACGAAACCAATGATGAACAACAACACGGCAATTGTTGGATCAACACCTTTGACTGTGGCTCCAAATAGTACAGCAGCAGGCGCCATCAACCAAAGTAACGGCATCCCTTTGCCTCCCGTACGCAACCCCAATAGTAAGGTCAGTAATGCAATACTGATGGCTATCAACATCATTTCCTCTGGGTAAACTCGACCTGCAGCAAAAATTAGTGCTGGATTGATACTAACCAAAGCGGTCAATCTGGCTGCAGCCTCTGTTCCATACAATCTCTCAGTACACCTCCATACGGTAAAGAGCATGAAGGCTGCCAATAGCAAGGCTCCGGTTTGCAAAGCATCAGTACTATGGCCCAAAAAATCCATCCAAAGACCTAGCCAAGCATGCCAAGCCCAGTAAGTCAAACCCGTTTCTGGGCTGTAATCTGGGTCAGAAGACTGTGGGTCGATAGGCCTTGTATGGCCCCAATCGAGCCTCTCTCCCCCTCCTCCATCCTCGACGGTAACATACGTTGCGTGAACGTGTGTATCCAAACCGATCTCACTAACCGAAGTAACGACGATATGCATCAGTATCCCCAGCATGAAGAGCAAACTCCAGAACTTGCTGGAGCGAGGGTCCCACCAGGGGTGAACGGGAGGTTCTTCCTGCGCGCTCATCAAAGATGGCTGAAGATACAGATGTTCAACCCTGCGCGCGTAAAATGGCCTTAGAACTCGAATAGGGTGGGTTGACCACCTTTGCGGACTCTTCCTTTCAAGCGCTTTAGGTTGCGCTCTAATCTCTGTTCGCTAAAATCAAAATCCTCCAAAAGGAATTGACGGAGCCCGTTCTCATCAGCCAAACCCTGTTTCATCGATTTCACGTCATTACATGGATGGTCGAGAAAAATACTCCTGATCTGTTCGAGGTGTTCTGGAATCGATTTTTCCTTAACTTTGCAAATCGTTTCGATATCTCCATGTTCCTTGATCAACTTCAAGCCAGTCTTTGGACCGATTCCTTTGATGCCCGGATGGTAATCTGTGCCAATCATTATCGCCAAATCAACCAATTGTTCTCTAGAGATTTCATTGTCAGCAAGCAATTCCTCCAATACTACTTTCTCGGCGCTGACTAAGCGGCCGCGTCTTCTTTTTCCATGAGACATGAGGTTACGAATCAACACAGGGCTGCCATATAGTAGTGCATCCCAATCCTGAGTTGCTACAATATCGATATCTCCCTTACTGGCCATAACTGCAGCCTGTCCCTCTCCTTCTGCTGCTGCATCAATCCAAGGCACACCGAGCAAATCAAGGAGTTTCTTCGTCTGATCTTGCATTTCACTGGTGTATTCCGCTGCCTGTTGGCCATATTTCTGGGCCCTTACCATATCACCTGCAGCCAATGCCTCATCCCATTTCCTCTTTGCTTCAACACGCCTCGCCTTGCGTTCTGCCATGACATCAGCCTTCAGGTCAGGATGCTTGCCATCAAAGATGTAAACTGGTTCTAGACCCAATTCAATCAAAGTGGTAGTCCTTTCGAGAAATCCAATCAAATGCGGAGTTGGCCGACCTTTAGTATCTGACAATGGGCCACCATCTCCATCTGGCCCTCTATTCCTCATCGAAGTAATGAATTGGAAAGCCACGAGAAAAGCATCGATTCCAACTGTCTTACCTGCAAGTTCAGAGAGGTCGATTGAATGAGAATTTGCAAGGTCTCTGAGATTACATCCCATCTTCACACATCCTCTTCCTGTTCCAACATCCAGGCTTCATAAGCGCGATTGGAACGGTGTTGAAGGAGGGCTCCTATACCTAGCAACAAGACACCTGCACCGATACTAGAATACATCGGAATATCTTTCCAAGTTGGGTCTACATTAGTCACAGTTATTGCACTTGAAGGGATGACATACAGGATTGATTCGCCATTGTTCAAAGAGATTGTTCTTGTATCATTGGCGTATGAATTTACATCTTGGGTACTAGTTGCACCCCATTGCGGAACCACGTCAGTACATTCAGCACAACGCTTGACCATGACTACATCAATCAATACCCCCTTGCCTTTGCTTGGATCAACCTCAAGGACAGAAAAGAATTGCTGAACCTTAGAAAGGCCATGCTTAGTGGCCGAACCCGGGTCTGAAAATGTGGCAGCATATTCATCAAAACCCATGCCATAGACATACATATCCTCGGGGCCTTTTGAGCCTGAAACCTCGATGCTGTTCTCATACACAGAATCTAGCGGAAGCCACAACTGAAATTCACTACCTTCTGGAAATCCTGAAAGAAATTGGTTTTCCTCGTTTCCTTGACTAACCAAATCTTCGGGCGTCAATACCGTTGACCCCAAGTCACTCTCTGAATAAGGAGTAGTCATTGTGACGAAGGGCATGACAGTAACCGAGAACAACATTCCTAGCATCGCGATGATGACTGCTGGAATCTTCAATCCAATAGGAGGAGTGAAAGCGATTAGTGGGACACCACATGCGATTATCACGACGCCCCAAATTATTGCAGTGAACGAAGATGATGATTTTGTGCCGATGGTGCTGAAACCATTTCCTTTGGTAGCAAATGGACTCTCATAGGTTCCACCATCCTCAACCTCCACGACGAACTCCTCCGGGGGAAGTGTAGGAACATCGAGATGGAACTCATTCTTCAGGTAGAGAGTATATCCGCCACTGATATCATGTGGTTTGGTAAATTCAATCTTGATACCGAGTGAAACGTTCTCTTCTATTTCCTCCAAGTCGTGTGAAATGTTGAATTCATAGCGGTTGCTTGAGCCTTCAATCGGTCCATTTAGCAATACTCCCCCAATGAAACTCTGGCCATACATTAGATTGAGACGGACCTGCTTTGTACAGGAGTCTTGACTTTGTTCGCAATTCAGGCTTAATGTGAATGCGCCTGAAAATGGAGTACTAGGGTCCATTCTAATCGGTTCAGGGTTGGGTGCGCTTCCAGCAAATGTGAATGCCCTGTTTCCACCACCGCTATTTGCTTGACCGGGCAAGTTACCCTCAGAAAATTGGCTATCAGAAGTCCCATCAGACCCAGCATGGGTCCATGCCTCCCAGTAGGAGTATTGTTGAGCATCCTGAACTCCATACATGAACATCCGCGAATTAAGATGCGACGTTGGGGTGCCTTTCGGTGGCTCTTCTTGGAGATCCTCTTCGGCCATGGCTTGAGGCAATGAATGGATGAAGAAACCCATCAACGCCAGCAGCATCAGTAGATGCACAGCAATGGTACCTCTCCCCGCCATCATGCTGCCGAATCATCCGTCTGTCAAGAGGTTGTCTAAATCACGTCTTGGCATGCAACCTGTGAATAATGGTGACGTATCAGACCTTGATGTGCAACAAGGCGACTTGGTGATTGGCAGTGGTTGGCACCCTGCATTGTTCAGAGCCGAAGTATCTGCACTTACATCCAATATTGATGAATCCCTGACTCCTAGAATATTGCACGTACCGAGTTCCAAAGGATTGGAGGGGGCTGCCACAGTAGATCAGATTCTACGACACTTTGGCATCTCAACAATCGAGAATTTGGATAATGACTTCAGCGATTGGTTAGAGGTTAATTCCCTCTCAATAGACCAAACTGTAGCGGTTCGCTGGTCTCGACATGGTGAACGGACAAGCAAAGGAATAGAACTTGCCAAGAGAATAGGCGGCATATTACACTCCAATGGATTTAGAATCGATCTTGAGGAGCCTGAGCAAACAATACAATTACTGATTTCCGGAAGTGATTTGTTTTGGGGAATCCCTCAACTGTCTGAACCCCCAAGGAAAGAATGGAAAAATCGGGTAGCAACGCGGAGGCCTTTCTTCAAACCTGTCAGTCTTGACCCTCAACATGCTAGATTGATGATCAATCTAACTGGAAATGGTGGACCTGTTTTAGATCCCATGTGCGGAACGGGTGGTTTACTCATCGAGTCTACCTTGATGGGATTAGAGAGTACCGGCGTTGACCTTGACCCTGAAATGGTGGAAGGAAGCAAGAAGAATCTGCAATGGTGTGGAGGCCATGCAAAAGTGATTCATGGTGATGCCACCCAACTTGCACACTTAGACATCGGCGGTTTCAGAAGCGTATGTTTTGACCCCCCATATGGACGCAACGCCTGGCGTTCAGATTCAATTCTCAATCTATTTACTTCCGTACTGAATTCGATTCATTCTGTTTGTGAAGATGGTGCTGTCATGTGTTGCATGCTACCTGCAGATGTAGAACAACTGAATGTCATGGGTATGAAATGGCAGAAGATGAAAGAATTGTTCGACAAAACTGGTTGGCGGATAGATGGGGACTGGAAGATTCCGGTGCATGCTAGTCTCAGTCGTCGCCTTGTGCGCGCTGTTCGGATTCCTGTTTGATGCTTGCTTCCAATTCCAACAATAGTTGTCTTTGCTCATCTGTAGCTTCAGGAAATCCTTCTGGCCATGGGCACAAATCGTCCTTGAACACTCGATCATTCATATCAAGAACCACCGGGTATGTTCTACAACCCATAGGTCGAAATTCGTAAATCCAACACACTCCCCACGCACTAGCGTCCTTGGAATCAGTCTCGAGAAAAACACAAGCATCGGTTACTGGAGAATTAGCCAACTCCAATACTCCTCCTGTTTCTGACAGGGGTTTGGTAAATTCCTCAACCGGCAAATCCAATCTGCTCGTTATCCTCCTGGCATCTTCCTCGCTCAGTGGCATCTTGGTATCGCGGCAACATCTGCTGCAGCCATTATCGATACAAGGGGAGCCCATCTGAAGCACGTGATGCGACCGTTGCTTTCAAAGGGCGGGATGGGGGCGAGGGCAAATGGGCAATTAGGGTAGTCTGGATATCCTTCCGGCCTTCGGAGCCGGAGACGTGGGTTCGAATCCTGCATTGCCCGCTTGAATGTTTGGCGCTGAAATTAGTGGACATACAATTATCGCTAATTCCATCCAAATAGGTCAAATACTGTGATAGAAACCCCGAATCATGCAATTGAGTGAAGACGGACAATTCATGTGGAATGGGAGCACGTGGGTGCCGGTTCAACAGCAGCAACTAATTGTGCAGCAACCACAGATGCAACAACCGCAAATGCAGCAACCACAGATGCAACAACCGCATATGCAGCAACAGATGTACGGTGGACAACAAGTCATGCAAGGTACTGTTCAGAACCAAGCATTCGCCTTCCCACAACAGCACATCATAATGAGTGGAGATTCTGGCGGGAAACGTGTTGTCCCTTGGATAGGAGTGGGGTTGATTGTACTTGGATTGGTTCTTCCATTCATCGCTTTGGGTCCATTTTCAGTTAGTGGCTTTGAGATAATGGGGGCTGTTGCAGAAATAATGGATGATTTTAGTGGTGGAGATTCAGGAGTCGATGATCTAGAGGAATCAGATGATGCAGATTTAGGTTTCACGGGTATCATGATGGTGGTCGCAGCGATAATGTTTGGAATCTCTCCTTTCATCTATTTGTTGTCGGCTATAATTTCAGGAATATTGTTACTCATGAAAAAGAGCCCAAAATTGATGGGAATTCTTCATGTTAGTTACTTCGGTGTCCTAATGGTTAGTGCATTTTTGGGAACAGTTGATGCTGGGGAATTTGGCAGTTTCAGTTTAATCGATTTCCTAGGTTTCGGGTTCTATATGTCCAGTCTTGGTGCAGCACTATTCTTTGTAGATAAATGACCTAAGGAAATTGAAGATTTGACTTGAGTCGTCACTCTTCAACAATCCTAGGGAGCGGCCAAGTGTCACTAGGCCAAGGCAGCCCGTCTCTACTCCAGCATTGGACAGAATCTCCTCCCCAATTCATTTCCTTGACCATCTCTAAGCCCGATTCCACAAAGTCATCTAAGGTGATTCCCAAAGGAACGCCATCGATGAATTCTACATCGGCTCGGATATGTATCACTCTGTCAACCAATCCAGCATCGAGGAATAGGCGCGCAGTAGTTGGGCCACCTTCCAATAGGACCTCTTGGAAATCCATATCTCCGAGATAATCCATAACGCCTTTGAGATTGATAATGCCATCATTAAGCGCTCTCTTGATTGCCCACGGCGCTTGCATTTCAGTGCCATGGAATACCAACGTCTTTCCTCCATCATTCAATAGATTGGATTCTGGCGGAATACTTGCCATACTGTCTAAAACCACTCTAAGCGGTTGGCCGCCATGCCCAACTTGTACCCTTCTTACATCAAGACGCGGGTCATCTCTGACTACAGTTCCAACACCAACGATTACTGCATCCATTTCATTTCGGAGGTGGTGCACATTGTCCAAAGAAGCATCCGAAGTAAATCTCTTTGATTCAACCGATAAGTCATCTACACAATTATTGGCATCTACTGCGACCTTGAAAGTCACCATAGGTCTCATGTGTTCACACCAATGGAGAAAGGATTGCATTTGATGGGCTGCTTGTTCTTCCATCAGCCCATATCGTACCGATATTCCCGCCTTCTCTAGAACTGAAATTCCAGAACCTCTAACCTTGGGGTTAGGATCTCTGTGTGCAACAATGACTTCCTTGACCCCTGCCCACATTAGCGATTCAGTGCATGGTGGAGTTCTGCCAAAGTGATTACATGGTTCGAGTGTGACATATGCTGTGCTGCCATTTGGAGAGTGACCTCTCTCTTCGGCGTCGTGTATGGCCATCTGCTCAGCGTGTAAGCCACCAAGGTGATCGTGCCAGCCCTCGGCGATTATCTGATCATCCTTGACAAGGACACAGCCTACCAATGGGTTTGGCCTAACCCTTCCACGACCTCTTTCTGCTACTTCTATGGCTCGAGTCATAAATGACTCCTCCAATGAGGTCCACGACATGTCGTTCACCCTTGCGAGCAGCATACTACTGATGAGGACATCGACTCATTCAAGTCCAATTCTGATTCTGACGCAACATGGCGGAGATGCACTGCATCATCAATCCGATGAGTCGCGATGGCAATTCTGGCAAACTATGGCCAAAGATTCTTCCTCGGCTTGAAGAGAATTGGAAAGTCACTGCTCATATGACCGAGAGTGTTGGACATGCTACCGAAATCGCTTGGAAGTTGAGAAAGGAGTTTCAAGATGCAGAAAACAAACCATTGATTGTCGCAATGGGGGGAGATGGTACTGTCAATGAAGTTGCCAGCGCCCTCAGAGGTAGTGATTTGATTCTTGGATTGATACCAACCGGTTCGGGAAATGATCTAGCGATGGCACACGGCCTGCATAGAAAGAAACTCGATTTGACGATAGAGACCCTGAAAAATGGAATTGATCGTAGTGTTGGCGCTTTGCGTTTGGAAGGTGTACCTGCTCCATCTGTCAAAGGATATCCAGCACCTATGCCAAGAGAATGTGATGGACCGATAAATTCGGAGGGAAATGTCGTAAGGTGGGTATTCTTAGAATCAGATGCTGGAGTTACTTCGATGACCAGCAGGGCTAAACTAAGCAGAGGGAAATGGATTCGTGGTAGTCTGAAATATACCTATCTCGGATTGACTGAAGTCCTTCGCTGGAAGAAGAAAATGGCTTGGGTGAAAGTGGATGATGAGGAGCCCCTGAAAGGCGATATGTCTGTTCTTGCCTTTACAATGAGCGAAACTTTCGGAGGAGGGTACCGAGTTTGTCCTGGTGCCAGTCCGACAAATCCACATGGGCATTTAATTCTGGGATTCAATTTGTCGAAGATGAAGATGATTAGACTCATGGGGCCTCTGCGTAAAGGAACACATATCGGTCGCTTCGGAATTGAATACAAAGATGCAAAGAAAGTGGAAATTAGATCCCTTGGTGACGATGGAGAGCCTACAGACTCCTCACATTCTCCACCATTATTTGTTCAATCTGATGGAGAACCATGTATACAGACACCCGTGGTCCTAGAGTTCTATCCTAACCAATTAATCGTACGGGGAGCAAAATCCGTAGCTTGGAATTAGAACGAAAAGTCCGAGAAATCATCGTCATCCGCCATCGAAGGTCTTCGCTGGCGGGGAGGTGGAGATTCCTGTTGAGGTGGTTGGCTAGCCGCCCTTTGTTGACGCTGAGGAGGGCCGCGTGAACGGGCCTGTTCTTGACTCCGAGGAGGAGTTCTTTCTCTCGGAGGAGACCTCTCGCGTGCTGGAGGTGAACTAGCAGCCCTTGAAGGTGGAGATGATTGCCTTTGTGCACCACCTCCTGGGGGCCCTCTGGAAGCGGGTTGCGCGCCTCCGATGATACTGTCAACCAAACCTGATGATGAGGCTTGCATATCTTCCAATTTTTCCTCCATGTCAATTGCTTCGTCAGTAACGAGTACGCTACCTCCACCCATCTCCATGGTACTGCCGGAGATGCTTGGACCGGCACCTAGAACATTATCTAGACTGAAACCTTTGATCTCCTCTTCCTTGACCTTTGGAGATGAGGAACTAATCGTATCCTTCTTTCGCTTAGTCTTGGATATCTCGAGACCATCCTCTCTAGCCTCCTTAATCTCCTTCTTGATTCCCTTCGCTTTGGACACCCTATCCTTGCCAAGCAACATCGATGCCGCTGCTGCTGCACTTCGGCGTTGCATTGCAGTTGACAGAATGAACATACCAAATGCCCCTCCGCCTCCAATCGCCATCAAGGAAATCATGTAGGCCCAACGTCCAAGAATCGGAACGTCTCCATTGACCCATTCATCATCGCTCTCTCCGCTCATCGAGATTATGGTATCTTCACCGATTTGCACTTTAGTAGCCAGTAATATTTCTCCACCTGGCCCCTTGGTCAATCTACAAGCAATAGAGTCTGGAAGTTTACTGGTGGAAGTAAATGCATTACCTACCAAAGAATCATTGTCCTTAGTTAGGAAATACCCTTCTATTCGCACAGGCGTATGCCAATCCAATGCATTGAGGCCGAACAAGATATTCTCTGAGGCAGGAATTAATCCTAGTGTTAAGTACGCGGTGTCTTTGTCCAACTTCGGTTCTCCCAAAGTTCTCGGAGAAAGAGGGTTGGCCTTTTGCCCAGTTGCTGGGTCGCCGAAATCCTTGACGTCAACTCGCTTGGCATTGGGAGCAGATTGTTGCAAAGCCGTTGAAAAATCCATTATCTCAACAATGACAACAGTGGTCACTGCCTTTAGCAAGTCGTCATCGTCACCGGGTTCATCTGCACTTTGGAGATAATGATGATATTGAGATAGCCAGCCTTCAACGACAAATGGTTCCTTCTCTTGATCATCAAAACAAGAGGTTTTGTTGACGCTCATGGAATGTTGAGAGCCGGTTAATTTTGAATCGATAGAAACTCTATCTTCGTCTATTGAAACTGTGATTTCTCCAGTACCGGTCCCCCATTCTGCAACATTTGAACCTACACAACCGGAAAGTGGCATGATCAGCATGACCAAAGTGGCAAACAGTACCGTGTGCAAGCCCCGCATGTACCGCCGAGACGCGGCCTGATTTGAAAAACAATCGATGGTAAGCAGTGAGCCTGAACTACCTGCGTATTGAAGAAAGAGCAGCGGCTCGCAGTTGTAACTGCGGAGATCGCATAGCCTGGTATTGCGCCGGATTTGAAATCCGGTGGTTCACGCCACGGGAGTTCAAATCTCTCTCTCCGCGCCAAATCAAGCAATTGAAATTGCAACGATTATTCTATTCTCGAACGTTGTAGAAACAACACTGCGCCAAGAATTGAAAGAATTGTGAATACCACTCCAATCGATGGCGAGGAATGGGAATGAGAATCTTCTGAAGATTCCTTGAGCAAGGTGTTGACATCATCGACCAGATGCTCATCTGGCCAAGAATCTCCTAGGAAGGCTATGCGCTTATCCAATTCTTCGTCCAAGATGAATGTGACAGTGTTGTGACCAACGGTATAATTCGTCAATTCAACGGTTTCTTCGTCATCATGGCCATGTCCGCCCTCTGACAATGAGTGGGTGTGCATGTGGTCATGGGAGTCATTATCCGAATCATCCTCATCGCCATGTTCGGAATGGTCATGTCCAGAATGTGATTCATTATCGTCTTCAGAATCATTGCCCCCATCACCATGGCCTGAATGATCATGTCCGGAATGCGAATCATCTTCTTCAGAATCAGAATCTCCATGATCGTGGTGTGAATGGTCATTCAACATCTCAGGATTTGGCAACAAGGAAAGATTAGACGAACTGGCAGCCCAAGCGATATGAGTATCTGGCCCAACTTCAACAAAGCTGATGCCGACATCTGATTCATCCCATGAAGAATTACTAGAATTCCAAATGAGTAATGACCACCACCATGACCAATCATCTGGAGAATCTGTGCCGTTAATTCCAGTGACACCGTGACCATATTGCTCATCGTAGGTTGAATTCAATGAAATGTTGTTTGATTCAAAGGACATCGTGGTAAGATTCCAGCCTTTAGCATCCACTGGCAAATCTTCATTCATGACTGCGAAAGTTTCAGTTGTGTTATCAGGATAAAGAACCGATACATGATTCATCTTCACATGTGATTCAATGAATGTTCGATTAACTTGCAAACCAAAATTTTCCCACACCTGTTCAAGGTCTTCTCTCTCCCCTGTCAAATGTGGCCAATCGACCTGATGTAAATCTGTATATGCAGTCAATCTCTCTTTAGTATCATATTCTGGATCCAAAGATACTGAAACGAAATGAACTTCATCACCTACCTTGTCTCCAAGTTCATCGGCTACATGCCTCAATTTGGAAGTAATCAGTGGACATGTATCAGGGCATCGAGTGAAAATGAATGAGACTACCACTAAATCGCCCTCAAGACTAGAGAGTGTGAAATTCTGTCCAGTGTGGTCTTCCAAGGTGAAATCTCCAGCACTGCCTGAAGTCAATGGTACCCCCTTGTAATCCTCTCCGTGCATATGCTCAGAAGGTGAATCTCCCATGCATCCAGCAAAGGCAG
>MDSZ01194963.1_pt1 | contig 19569 bp, 19 predicted proteins | sample 811201 | NCBI WGS metagenome assembly MDSZ01 (sample SAMN05326647, study PRJNA326480) | marine metagenome | isolation source: seawater | place: Indian Ocean: North | collected 2010 | reverse complement strand
GAAAAACCCCATTTTTCTAAAATAGTTTTTAACATTTTAAAATCGAATGCAATCAAATGAGCGTAGCCACCAAAATATTCGTCCATTTCTCTACTAAATAAAATACTTTGAGATCCAGGAGAAACTATTAACCTTACAAAGCTAGCACCAATTCCTAAAGCATCAGAATAATGTTTTGAATTTTTAAAAAAATTTTTATTATTTTTTACATAAGCAATTGCTGCTTTACGTAAAGATGGAACAACAATTCTTAAAACTCCTCCAGTTTTTAAAATTCTATTAAACTCTGAAATTGTTTTTTCTAAACGAAAATGTGGAACATGTTCTAAAGTATGACTAGTAAAAATAATATCGAAAGAGTTGTCATCAAACTTTGAATCCCAACACTTACCAAAAAATTGATTTTTTTTTAATTTTCCCTTAAATGGCGCGTTATCAAGCGTACACCAACCATCAACTTTCCAATCATAACCAGCCCCTATGTTTATTTTTTTTTTCATTTAAATTAATCTAATAATTATTTTTGAGTAAAATAATATTTGTCTGAATTATACATTTGTTTAAAGAATCCTTTTTTTTTATTAATTTTTTAAATGAGTCATTTTGAATTATCTCTCCGTTACTAATCACAATAATATTATCACAGTTTTCTAATAAAGGTATCTTGTGAGAAATAATTAAAATTGTTTTTTTATTTTTAAGCTTCCTTATTGTTTCTTTAATAATTGATTCTGACTTAAGGTCAAGTGAACTAGTAGCTTCATCAAAAATAAATAGGTGTGGATTTTTATACATCTCTCTAGCAATTGATAATCTTTGTCTCTGTCCCCCAGATAGTCTTCTTCCATTCTCACCTACATCAAATTCTAATCTTTCAAATAACTCTGAACATCCAGCTAAAATTAATGATTTTTTAATATTATTTTTAGTTTCCTCCAGATTTTTATTATTTTTATTTTCACTAAGAATTACATTTTCTAATATCGTTCCATGAAAAAGAGAAATATCCTGAGAAACATAGCCTATTTTTGATCTTAATGATTTATTATTTATATTGTTAAAATTGTCATTACCCAAATATATATTTCCAGATGAAGGTTTAAGGAGTTTTGTTATCATGTAAATTAAAGAAGACTTTCCGGAGCCAGACGGACCAAAAATACCTAGGGTTTGTTTAGGATTTATCTCAATGGATATGTCTTTTAAAATTTCTTTTTTATTTATATTTAGATTAACCTTTTCAAATGAAATTTTTTTTATAAAACTCGCATCTTTTTTACCTTTGTTTTCCTCTTGCATTTCTGTTAAATCTTTAACAGAATTTTCTATTTCAAAAACACCACCTATAGAATCATTTACTCGTTTCAAGAAGTTTTGTAGATCTAATATTTTTTGAGTTATTCTATATACTACAAAAGCGAGAATAATTATTTCACCAAACGATTGTCCTTCTTTAACTACAAAATTGTAAATGATTAATGAAAAAAAAGTCACACCTAGAGGCTCTTTTGTAAAAGTAATTAAAGATGAGAATATGTTTAGTTTGATTGAAATTTTTCTTAATTCTTCAATTCTTTTCTGTATATTTATTATTAGATTGCTTGTTAAATTTGTTGATTTTAAATAAATGAAATTGTTTATAAGTTCAAACAGTGAGCTCTGCGTTCTTGAATAGTGTTCTGTATTTAAAATAGAATAATCTTTTGTTCTTAGAATAATTGGCAAAAAGATAAGGGAGGTAATTACTAACAAAATCAAAATAAAAGAAAAAACCTCAAGGCTAATTGAACTTGCAAAAAGTAAGAATACAAAAAAAGAAATTAATGAAACACAAACTTCTACAAAATTACCAACTGTTGAAGTGTATCTCTCTGCCTCATAGGTTAAAACATTAGTATTTTTTCCCGACCTACCTTTTGTATGATAAAGTAATTGTGCATTTTCAATTAGTTTCAATAAATCATTTCTTAAGTCCTTACTGATATTAGTACTAATTAAAACATTAAATAAATTTATGAAAAACATTAATAAAGCCTTAATAAAAAAAGCTATTACAATAAAAGTGAGTAAAACTTCATAAGATATTTCTAGATTTAGATACTCAAAGAATAATTGAAAAATTTCTGAAAACTTACTATCAACCGATTTTTTTTCAGCTATTAAATCAAACAATGGAATAACTAAACCAATTCCAAACATTTCAACTATGACAGCAAGTAAAGATAAGAAAATAAGAATATAAAAACGCGAACCTACTCTTTTATTTGTAATAATTAGTAATTTTTTAAAGGAAGATAGCATTAATATTTATGGGTTATTTTGAAAAAAATGAGTAAAAAGATTTCTTTATAATAAGAGATGGGAAAAATAAAAAGTCCAGAATATTTTTGGACAATAAAGGGTTTATTTTTGCCAAAAAACATAATGAATTGTTTAAAATAAATAGAAAAAAAATTAAAAAATAATTTTGATATCCCTTTTGAATACTTGTCATTTTTTTTATAAGCTTAATTTCGTTTTCTTTAAGTAGGTGATTCCATTTTTTATCTGGGCAGAATGTTCCTTTTTGTTCATTAAAATCAAAATAATTTAATTTAAAAAAGGATTTCTTCAAATTAAATCTTTCATCAAAAAAAATAACACTATCATCTCTTTTTTTTTTTAATTCATTAATAAAAATAATCTTAACAGAGCGTGGAAATTTTTTTTTTAGAATCTTTGCAACAAAGAAAGTAAGTTTCCAACTTAATAACTTATATAAGAGAATTTTTCCTCTATTTTCACAAACATTTGGATAATTCCTCCAGTATAAAGAAGCACAAATTGCTTCTAATGGGTTTCTCATCAAAACAATTAAAAATAAATCTTTTTTAATTTTTTTCAAATTCTCAAATATCATTTCTGCATTTAAATCAGCTGCAATCCATTTGTTTTTATTATTATGTAAATTAACTTTGTCGATTAAATCAATGATATAACTTGGCATCATTTGATTTCTTTTAAATTTAAGAGTTTTAATAATGTCTTTGAATTTGAGATTTTTAAAAAGTATTTCAGTTTTTTTTCTTTTTGAATCAACGTATCGTGTTTTATTTATATAGAAATTTAATTTCTCGTGTAATTCAAAACTATTTTTTGGTTTTTTATAACCAAGACTTTGAAGAAGAAGTAAATCAACTTTAAAAGTACTAACTTTATCATCTTCTTTAATATTTTCTGCTAGAAAGCTTTTCCCACATCTGGCAGTTCCAGAAATTATTATTTTCATAAAAATATTTTAAAAATCAATTATTCTTTTCAGCTTTTTTCTCTGTATATTTTCAATATCTAAAATTTCTTTAGGTTTGTTTTGGAGCGATATATTAACAAGTTTCAAATCTCTTGATAACTTTCTTAAGCCATCTGGTTCTAAGCTTGCAGAATGGTCAGTTCCTTTCCAGGTTCTATCTAAAGTAAAATGTCTTTCGAAGTATCTTGCTCCAAGGGTCAACGCTGCAATATCGGGGGCAATACCTTTATGATGCCCAGAAAAACCTATCCCTTTCAGTTTTTTATTGTATTTTGTGTTTAGTTTTTGAATTTCATTCAAAAATAAACTTTCAGTCTCTACGGGATAACTTGATATACAATGATAAAAAATCATATCTTTTTCTCTTTTATATTTTTGAGCTAGCTTTAGTATATTTTTTTCTTCCGACACTTTTGTCATTCCAAGCGAGATATGAATTTCTCCGTTATAGTTTCTGAATAAGAAATCAAGAAGTTTCAAATCAGTATTAGTTGCAGATGGAACTTTTATTAATTTTGGATTAAGTTCAACTATTTCTATTGCTGCATTTAAGTCCCACACAGATGTACTATAAATAACATTAAATTTTTCACATTCCTTTTTCAAAATTTTATGTTGTTCTAGTGTAAATTCTAATTTTTCGCGATGCTCACCATAGGTTGAACCATATGAATTTTCTGGGACTGGATGAGGTTTATTATATTCTTCATTAGAAAGTAGATCTTTATTTGTTCTTTTTTGGAACTTAACTACATGAACATTACAATATTCAGCGGCCACTTTAATCATTTTTTTTGCTGTATTCATATCTCCACGATGATTACAACCTATCTCACAAATCAAAAAAATCTTTTTACTCACAATATTCTCCTAAAATTAATTCAACTAACTCTCTGATAGCACCACACCCACCGTTTTTACTTAATACAAAATCGCTTATTTTTTTTATTTTTTCATTACCATCTTTTACTGTCACAGAAATTCCACATTCTCTCATGGATTCAAAATCATTTATGTCGTTTCCAATATACATAGCTTCATTAAATTTAATGTTATTTTTTTTAAGATACTTCTGTAAAAATTCTAATTTATTATCTACTCCATAAAAACATTCTATTCCAAGTTTTTTACATCTTTGATAAACTACCTTATTTTTTTCAGATGAAATAACTATAAACTTTAGGTTTTTTTCTTTAAGCATCTTTATTGCCATACCATCAGAGCGACTAAGCTTTACGCTTTCAATACCCTGATCATTTAAATACAAATTATTGTCCGTAAAAACACCATCAAAATCTGAAACAATTATTTTAATTTTATTTAAATGAGCAATTTTATTTTTTGGAAGAATAGAAGAAATAATTTTTAAATCATGAGGTTCATCAATTTGAAAAGAACTAAAAATATTCATTTCATAGAAACCAATTTTTTCACTCAATCTATTCATATTGCTTCTTAACTTTTTTGTTTTAGTAATATATATAGATCCATTTTCCTCGTAAAAGTTTTTAAAATCTTGTTCCCTAGGTCTTTTTTTATAATCATAATTAACTGGCTTAAATTTTTTTTTTTCATACTGCCAAATAAACTTTTTTGAATTAACAACTGAAAGTAAAGAGTCATAGTTTCCTTTTTTGAACTTATAAAATGCATTATCTATATCTTTTTTATGTCTGTAAGGAGAAGTACATTGTAAAAAAATAATATTAGTTGGATCTTCAAGTTTCATCTTCTTTCTAAAATCTAATACATCTATTAGAGCAAGCTCACTTGGTGAACGATCACTAGAAATTCTTTTTGGTCTTGTAATAATATTAATTTCAAATTTCTTTAAATGTCTCTTCAGAACTTCAGAATCTGTAGATACATATATTTGTGACTGAAATGATGAATCTAACGCATGTTTAACCGTATAATCTATTAGCGGTATTCCATTAATAGGAACTAAATTTTTATTTTTAATTCTTTTCGAACCACCTCTTGCTGGAATTATAATAATAGTTTCAGTTTTTGCCATTTCTTCCAGTCAATTTAGAAATTAATGCTATAAATCTTTTCAATAAATAAATAAAATAATTTCGTTTATTTAAAAAAAAATTTAATAAAATAATCCAATAACAATTTATAAAAGCATATAACTTATTGAAGCGAGAAACATCTACAAAATTTTCTTTTTTAACCAAAACTCCAAATAAACGTTTCATATCTTTTTCTTCTTGAATTTCGTTAATTTCTTTTAACTCAAAGCCTAGGTCTTTAAAGATTTCTATTCTCTTCAAAAAAAATTTATCAATAGAATTTAATGCATGACTTTCAAAAATTATAATACCATCTGGTTCCAATAAAGCTGACAGTCTTTTTATATATTTAAAAAAAGAACACTTAACCCAATGATGAACGGCAAAAGAAAAAATTAAATTAAATTTCTCATTAGTATTAAAATCATCAAAAGTGCTATTAAAAAAAACACAATTTTTAATTTTTAGATGATCTTTAACTAAGTTTGCTATTTTTATTAATGTCTTATTAGGTTCAACCGAATGAACAATTTGAGAGTTTTTGGCTGTAATAAGTGAAAAAAAACCACAATTACAACCGATATCCAAAACCTTGGATTTGTCATTTAACAGTTTATCTAATTTATAGACTTTAAATCTTTTAGATGATGACCTCTGCCCTTGAATTTTAAGGTCTGGAAATGATTGATAAAAAGTTCCTCTCCCAAACATTTGTTCATTTGGATTTAAAATTTCCAAAAGTTTATTTTCTAAATTTCTCATTTATTTTATTAATTTTTAAGAACCTATAAATTGATAATAAAAAATTTTTAATTCTAAATTTATTATAAATTTTTATAATATTTTTTACCTCAGAAGAATAATTATATTCATATTTTTCTATTTTATTTTGTCTTTGGAATAGAACCATTAAATAGTTATTGGAATTGTAAATGGCTTTTTTAATAGGTTTAAAGCCATTTCTTAAACAGATACTAATTAAAGTATTAAATGAAAAATAAAAATTATGTGCTAATTGAACCGAAGGCATTATATTTACAAAGCCAGGAACACCAATATACAGATACTTAATATTTTTTTGGTAAATTTGTTTTAAAAGTTTTTCAGGGTCAAATAAATGTTCAAAAACATGCTGAATGATCAATAAATCAATATTCAACGGAATAGAATCAAAATTAGAATACAGAAGTTTAATACCTTTTGTATTTGCAAATTTTATTAACTTTTTACTTAGTTCATTTCCACCTACCTTTTTATTTAGGCCCCTAAATGGAAGTAAATTGGCACCACCGGCAGCCCCAATTTCAAATACTCTTTTGTATTTAATTTTAGATTCTTCAATAAAGTCTACAAATCCAAAAGGATCGTAATTGTGTAACTGAAGTTTTTTTTTTTTATATGATTCAGCTAATTTCCATTTATATTGATAGTTGTCTATTGAATGATAAATATCTCTATAGAGGTCGCTTTCGTAAAATTTTCTCAGTGACTCTTCGTCAATTCTTGGGTTTAGATAAACAAAACCACAGTTTTTACACATCAATATTTTTAAATTTATACCATTTCTATCATTTTGAAAAAGAATCTTTTCATTTTTTTTCCTGCAACATACACAATTAGTATCTACAAATTTGAACTCACCTGATTTTAGTTTTTCATTTAATAGATCTACAAATTTTCTTAGTTGATTGTTTGTCTTTCTAACTGGAAATTTTTTTAAAATATTAATCAGAGTTTATATCCATATTTTTTAAGATTAAACCCTAGTTTCTTTTGAAGTTTTTTATTACTTTCACAAAAGTAATTGTCGAAAAAATCATCAATGCCCTTTTCAAGGTTAGATTCAATTTTCTTTAAAAAAAAGCATGGGATAATTTTATTTATTTTATTTTTTACTAAATTCATTAACTTATTTTTATTATGAATATTTTTATAAGAATTATATATTGGATCTCTTTTCTGAAAGTTATTTATAATTCTTTCAAATCCAAAATAACCAACTTTTGACGACACATTTAACTTTTCAAAATTAACTTTATTTATATCAATGTTAACATTAATTAAATCTGAAATTCTTTTAAAAAATTCTTTTGGATCATAATTAAGCATTTCATAAGGTATAGCTAAGACTCTATTTTTTCCAAAACTTGATTGATATTTATTAATTATATTAAAATAATTTAAATATGATTTTTTGAAAGACAAAGCATGTAAAGATTGTCTACCGTTTAAAAATGAATATATTTTTTTTTTACCACCATCTTTCACATATTTTTTATACATTGATTTAATATGATTTCTTTGTTCTCTAAAAATAAGCAATATTTTTGCATTAGGGAAAACATTTTTTAATCTCTCAACAATCTCGTTTTGATTGAATCCTCCTGAAAATGGATGACCTGTAAAGCATTCATAAGAAAGAATCTTAATTTTTTTTTTCTCTAGTTTTAAAGAATTATATGTCTTAAAAATTTTCTTTGTTTTCTTTTCATCAAATAAAAGAGAATTGGGATAAACTAAATTATCTAGTATATTTTTTAAATTAGACTCATACCTAAATGTATGATCAAGAATAGGAAAAACTCTTTTTTGCAAAAAAGTAGAGCCTGTTCTGTAAAAACCAACATGAATTAGTAGCATTTTAACAAATTAAATAATATTGAGATTCTTATGAAAATAACGATCTCTAATTGTTATAATTTAAAATTCTCTTAACTATATGATCAAAATCCTTCGGTAATTTATAATACTTTTCATTATAATTAAAGTTCCAATGCAAACGATTTTTTTTCATAGCTTTTTTAAATTTTATTTCATCTATAGCCTCTAGTATAGATTTAGGGATATAAATTTTTTTTTTAAAATTCACTTTATTTAAAAAATTAATCACCTCATTTGCTATTATCAAACACGATGAATTATTTCTTGGCCATAGATGTAAATTTTTCAATTGATTTAAAATTTTTTTTGTATTTAGCTTTAGCTTTGTTTTATTTTTTAAAATATTTATTAAACTTTTATATGACTTAGGGGCATCCAATGAATCCAAAAATTCTCTACTTTGTTCAGCTTCTTTTGAAGCGTAGAGTGCACTTGGAGATAGTTTATCAATACTTATTATTGGAACATTTAAAAGAGTAGCCTCGTAAATTGAGGTTGAAGTTGTGCTTAACATAATGTCAATTTCTTTTAACCAATCAACTAAACATAATGAATAGTTTATTTTTATTCTTTTCTTATATTTTTTAAAATAAGGTAAAACATATTCGAAATATGTATCAACTGCTTCGTTTGGATGTGGCCTTAAGTTAATTTTTAAATCTGTTTCTTTTAGTATTTTTTCCATGACATTCATCATTGAATTGAAACCAAACATAGAAGCGAATGTTAAATTATTAGCAGAAATTTTTCCTGGAAGCAAAGCTCTAATTGCAGGGACTCCTTGATGATTATTAATTGTTGGAAACCTGCAAGAGAGACCTACTTGCTCAATTTTACTTTTTCTTTTGTTAAGCTTATTAAATTTAACTAAATCTAATTTTGGGTTTCCCGAAACAATAAATTTTTGTTCAGAATAATTTTTTAATTTTTGTTTACATTCTTTTTTAGAGTTATGACTCCAAAGAAAAATTAAATCTGTAGATTGGTAATATTCTTGACCCAAAATATTATTATACAAATTTGGAATTGAATTTTCACCTATTTCCATACCCTCTCCTGGCACAAAAAAAAGCTTGGATTCTGGACTCTTTCTCCTAAGATTTAGAGATTCTCCCTGTGTATTAAATAAAATAGCATGAGGTTTCCACATTTTAATGAAAAAATCAAAACTTCTAATACTTGATACAATGACATCACAACCATAGGTTTCCAGTAATTTTGCAATTACTTTAAAACACATGACATCTCTTCTGGCAGTGAAAGCTCTAATTAAAATTCTATATTTAGTCATTACTTATTTGAAAGTATAATTTTTAGGGATATTTGTGTGAATTCCTATATAAAGTTTAATTTTTTTTCAATGATAATTCATAGGTTTTAAGTTCTTCAATATTTTCATAAACTTTAAAAAAAATATCTCCAAAATTTTGAATAATATTATCATCTATTTCATAAGAACATGTTTGCATAATGATTAGTTCTTTTTCATATAATTTTTGAGCCTGCGGACACATATTGTATTCATATGAGCGTTTGGTTAGATTAAATGGGTAGTTTTCCTTTCCAAATGCCTGTTTGCTTTTGAAAATTGGTAACATATAAAGTGGTTCAACGTATCCTTCGCTACATGGAAATCCCTCAGCTACCAATGCCTTTACAAAGGTTTCTCTGGAGACACCAAATTTGTCTTGAGAATATTTTAATGCCAAATTGTAATAAACATGATTACAATTTTCTTTAACCAATGGAGTCTTTATACCTGGAATTTTGCTAATCATTTTTGACAACTTTTCGGCAAAAATTTTTCTTTTTAGAACATGTTTTTCTACATTTTTTAATTGAATTAAACCTACAGCCGCACTTAACTCTGTCATTCTATAATTAAATCCTATCATATTAGTTAAGTCGTTTATTTTTGCAGGCCCCACCACAGCCTCTCCATGATTTCTAATCATCCTTAATTTTGTAGCAAGCTCTTCAATATCTGTAACACAAACTCCACCTTCGCCCGTATGAATATGTTTGTGATAATTTAAGCTAAAAACACCAATGTGTCCTATTGTACCAGTGAATTTTTTATTTTCTGAAGCAAGAGGTGCTTGAGCATTGTCTTCTATAAGATAAATATTGTTTTCATCAGCTAATCTTTTTAATTTTTTAAGTTCTGCAGGGTGCCCAAATAAATTAACTGCAATTATACCCTTAGTTTTTTCATTAATTAGCTTTTTTACAGAACCAATATCAACGCAAAAAGTATCTTTATCAATATCAGCAAATACTGGGATTGCTCCGTAAATTAGTGGTGCCATTGCTGAAGCAGACATTGTTGTGCAAGGAACAATGAATTCATCACCAGGTGATGTACCGACAGCTCCAACTGAGGCGTACAAACCTGATGTATTAGAATTGACAGAAATCGAAAACTTAGAATTGAATTTTTCAGACCATTTTTCTTCAAATTCTTGTATTTGTGGTCCCCCCAAGAAACCGTCTTGCCAACTCCCATAAAACCCAGACAAACAGTTTGAATCTATTACTTTAGAAACTGCTTTCTTTTCATCAATAGACATTGACTTATAGATTTGTAATTTTTTTTTTAATAAAGGCTTTCCACCCATCAATGCTAGTTTATTACTCATAATCACTATATTTATAAATATGTACTATAAAAAAAAATTAAACTATTTTTATTTTCTCCAAGCACGATGAAGTAAAAATAGCTCATTTTTGTTATCCTTATTATTGATCAAAAAATTAAAGTTATGGCTAGACCTTAATTTTACAGTTTTTAAAAGATCACTTTTAATTGTTTTTTTTGGTTTATATTTCAATGACCATCCATTTTTTTCTTTATGCCAAAACTTTTTATTTCTAAACTTTTCTTCTATTTTTCTAAAATATTTTTGATTTATTCTGTTAAATTTAAAAAATAATTCAAAGTCATCACTTTTCAAATTTTGGTATTTTTCAACTATTTTAATACCAACCTCTCTAGAAAGTCTTTTCAATCTTATTTCTCTCGTTACATGATCAGTAATTTTTGAGTAACCATGTTTTAAAATTTTAAGATAGTCATGTATGCCATTATAAAAATTGCAATCCATATTATTATAAGAATCTGCTGTTCTTATTTGTTTATAAGTTTCATAATTATACTTTTTAATCATTTTCTCATGTTGTCCTTTTGAGTCCCACCTAATAAAATTGCTGAGATAGATTCCTCTTACACCTACCCTGGCTAATTCTTTATCTTCTGGATAATTATACTCTGAAACCTCGTGCTCTTTTAATTCAGGGTTTATATTTAAAAGATTATGAGCTTCAAAAGTCATTAAATCGTGTTCTTTTCTAAATTTTCTAGTCATTTCAACTTCATCCATATGAGAAAACATACCTACTTGATCGCAGCCTTGATGAACTCCCCATATGATTAATGGAATATTTAAGTCGATTGCAACTTGAACTGGAAATACTGTTTGACCTGCAATAACATGCCAATACATGCTTCCGAAGCTTTCTAAAGTCGTAAGATTAATTTTTTTAACAATTTCTGGGCTAATAACTTTCTGAATATAGTCACAATCAAAAATTGTTCTAATTAAGGATAAATTTCTTAAACCACCAAGTGTATTATAGTGACTATTGTATGAAACTAATAAAGGATTTAACCCTAATCTTTTTTTCACTGTGTGAACTATAAAAAAAGAATCCTGACCACCAGTTACAGGTACAATACAGTCGTAATTATTATTTTTTTTTTTATATGCATACACTATCTTTTTTAATCTTTTAAATCTAACAGACCAGTCAAGATTATCTTTTTCTTCATGAATAAGGCACCCGCTGCATACACCTCTTTCATCAAAAGTTATATTTAAAGGATGTTTGTTATGATATAAACATCTAGTACAGTAAATCATTATCAAAACCTCTATAATCTATTTCTTTATCTGATCGAACTTGGAATTTAGTGTTTTTTTTTATCCATGATTTAATTTTTGCCACACTATGTTCTTTGTGATTTAATACATTTCCAATACATATTGATACAGATTCTTTCTGCCATAATTTCTTGATATCTTTTGGAGATCCATATCCACCACAAACAATTAATGGCTTTGTTGTTAACGCATTTAATTTTTTAAAAGTAAACAAATCAAATCCAGTTTTACTTCCATCTTTATCAATACTATTAACCATTATCTCTCCAATTTGAAGATTTTTAATATTCAAAACTAAGTCCTCTAAAGATTTTTCAATAGGATTTGTACCTTGATTTGAAAAAAATTTTATTTGATTTCTCAATATTTTATAATCTAAACAAGCGATAAGACATTGAGATCCAAAAGTTTCAGCAGATGAAAGAATCCAGTTATTTTTTTCATAAAGAGCACTTGAGATTATAATTTTGTCTGCACCACTTTCAAGCATTGTAGATATATCTTTTTTTTTTTTATTCCTCCACCAACAGCTAAAGGAACGTTAATTTTACTGGCTACTTTCTTTACTAAGTTTTTATCGCATGTTGTGTTATTTTTTGAACAAGAAATGTCAATTAAAATTATTTCATCTACACCCCAGTTACTTAGATTTTCTGCAACTATTGCAATATCTCCAATTGGAAGATAGCACTTAAACCCTATGCTTTGAATTGCAAGACCATTAATATGAAAAATTGAGCCTATAATACGGTTCATTGACTTAAATTAACTTGAACATAGTGAGAAAAGAATTTACAAATTCGTGTCCTGTTTTTTGACTTTTTTCAGGATGAAATTGCACCCCTATTAAATTATTTTTAAAAATTATTGAGGGGATTTTTTTTTTTCTTACCTTTGCAATAATACCCTCTGACTGAACATCTAAAGAATAACTATGATCAAAATAATAGGCTTCCTTGAGAATATTTCTTAAAATACTGTCATTAATGTTATTTTTTTTTGACGGAGATATAAAATCCCACCCAACATTTAGAGGATCTTTATTAATATTTTTATTAATTTTAACTTTCCCTTTAAACCATCCAAAACCATTACATTGCTTTTTTGCTTCTTCACTTGATTCCATCATTAAGTGCATACCAAGACAAATTCCTAAAACTGGCCTTTTCATCTTTAAAGCAAAAGAATCAATTAATTCATAAAGTTCTTTTTTTTTTAAATTTAAAACAACAGATTCAAAAGATCCAACTCCAGGAAGAATCAAAGCATCGTATGTATTTAATTTATTATTATTTAATATTTCAACGTCAATGTTAAATTTACTCAGGCAATTATATATTGAAAATAAATTTCCAGTTCCAGGATTTATGATTCCAATTTTTTTTTTTCATAATTTAGTTTTTAATTTCCAGCCAGATTTTGTTTTTTTCCATATTTTTTTATTTCTAAATTTCTCAGCTATAATCCAAAATTTCTTCTCACTAATTTCTATATAGTTACAGAATTTTTTTATATATTTTGAAGAACAATTTCCATCGTATTTTTTTGCTATATGAACTGCCTCTTCTCTTGTATAAATTCCCTTTCTTATGAAGCCTGATAATTGCTGGGTTACTTTGCCAAATCCAAATTTAAGGTATTTTAACATCTGATTTACAAAAACAAAGTCGTCGTCAAGTGCATCATAAGCAACCAGAGAGCCTGTATTAAGCGGATCAGCATCCTCCCCAGTTCTTAATTCCAATCCATTTTGTGCTGCTATTTTACTATTGGTATCATCATCAAAGTTTGAAACATAATATCCTAAATATATAATTTTTATTTTACTTTTTTTTAGCTCTTTATCACTAGGATAATCATACCAAAATAATTTTTTTTTAAAGCCCGCTTTAATATAATGTGATAAATCTCCCCCACTTAAGGTATTTGAATATTTTAGTTTCAATGCATTTCCATCTCTAGACACATGACTATCACCGCCCCATTGCAATGCAGGATTTTCTCCATAAACAATTAAAGGAATATTTAGTTTTAAGGCTAACTTTGGAACTGAAGCAAATAAAGCAAGTTCACATGATTTAAAAATATTTCCAAATTCTATAAAATTAAATTTTACTAATTTTTTCCAAGTTTTTGGAGAAAGACTAATATAATATGCGTTAAAACCTAATGAAATCAGGTTAGCCATGTTTTTCGCGCCTCGTTCTGTTTGTTGTTCTGGCGGATATGCTAAAGTAACCAATAACGGATTCATTCTCAAGTGATCTCTCATATACAAAGCTTGTCTTGTACTGTCTTTACCTCCACTAACTGGAATAATACAATCATAAAATCTTGAGGCATTTTTTTTAGCCCAATTACATATTTTTTCTATTTCAACTACACGTCTATCCCATTCTATTTCTGTAGTTTCTTCTTTTGCTGAACATGGTAAGCATATTCCAAACTCATTGAATTTGGAATTAGGTCTGGTATTTGGCTCTAAACAATTTTTACAATACTTCATATAAATTAAAAATAAGTCTTATTGGACTTGAGAAAAGATTGATCTTAAAATTTTTGAAGTTTCAGGTATTGCAATAGGATCAATTTTTTTATTTCTATAATTTTTAAAGTTAAAGTCTTCAAAAAATTTTATATCTTTTACTATTTTAATATTTTTTTTTATAAAACTAGGAATATCTTTTGAGTCATTTAATCTACTTTGAATTGAGAAAGATGGTATCCCTAATATTGCTCCCTCAATTAACAAACTTGAGGTAATCCCAAATAATAAGTCGGTAATAAATAAAATATTATCATGATCATGATCAATACTGACTAAATCGAAATTTTCATTTAATTTTTCAATTTCTAAATCATTTAAATTTTGTTTAGGATGTAATCTAATTATTTTAAAATAATTATTAAAGAGATCTTTTTTATATTTAGACAGGACTTTAATAGCTAAATCATTTCTCTCAAGGTTTTCAAATTTTTTAGGCCAGTTCCCATAAAAATTTGAGTTATTGTATTCTGGAATTGGTGGTTCAGAAACATATGTAAGCACTGGCTTATGAAAATTTTCTGTATTAATAAATTTCAATTTAATATTTCTTAGCTCACCAGAAGTTAAATTTTTTTTTTTAAATATTAAGGATTCGTATTGAGGGTGGCCAGTATTAAGTATCGTTTGTCTCTTAAAGCCTGCATCAATGAGATTTTTTTTTGTATCGCTGTTGGTAACAAAAATATAATCTGGTGCCAAAAGAAAATTTCCTTCCTGACTACTAAATCTTCTTTCTGCACTCATTTTAGCATCTACCACTCCAAAAGTTGGAATATTATTTTGTTTCGAATATTTTAAGATTTCGAGTTGTATTACTTCTTTCTTTGCAGAACTTCCAATAATTATTAAATCGTTCTTTTTTTTTAAATATTTATAAATATCTTTATTCCGAAATATTTTTTTTACATTAATTTTTTTTTTTAAAAATTCAAAACTGATATGTTTAGCTAAGAAGTCAAACTCAAAATCTAGATCTTTAAGAATTGGCACAAGAAATCTTATAAAGTTTGAACTTCCTGGATCACCAGCATAAATAAGAGCACGTTGTTTTTTCAAAAAATTAATTTTTCACTTAAGTTATTATTATATCTTTTCAATCAAGGACTGAATAATTCTTTCATTAATAATTGCATTTTCTATCGACGATGAGTTCGTTTTCATTTTTAAAATTTCTCTATACATATTTAACATGGCTAAATCATAATCAACATTAACGTAATAATTTTTTGAATAATCAACCTCCATATAATTTGATATACCTCTATTTTTTCTTACTTTATTATAAAACATTGTCCTGGAATCATTAACAATAGACAATACTCCCTTCTCCCCAATAAATTTAAAACCATTTTCCCTAAAATATTTAAAATCTAAAGGTATACATTTAAAAGGAATATCAGCAACAAACCCAGAAAAATCAATGTTGAAATCATTTTTAATTGGGCTTTCTTTACAAACATCAGAATGATTATACTTAATTTTTGAAATATCTCCGAACAGAAATCTAATAAAATCTATCATGTGAATTCCATTATTTCTTATACCGTTACCATAAAAAATAATAATTGATTTTATATTTCCTAAAATTTTCTTTAATTCACCATTTTTTAAATGTAAAAATTGTTTAACATACCTTCTCCAGTAATTTACTAAACAAAAAATTTTTCTTTGTTTTATTTCTTTAGAGAATCTTAGAGATTTTTTTAAGTCTAAACCTAGTGGTTTTTCAACAATCAAATAATGAACATTTGGAAAATTTTCTATAATACCTAATCTTTCGTTTGGTGGAGTGGTAATTATCAAAAATTCAATTTCACTAGCCCTTTTTTTTTCTAGATACACTGACTGGGTAACACATGCGTCAGGAACCATTTTTTTTGCCTTTAATCTTGACTTTTTTGTTTTTTCAATAATCAAACTTACATTCATTTCTTTCTTTTTTTTTACAGCTTGTAAATGAGAAGAATATCTATAACTTTTGAACATAACTGGGTCATAGATGTTTTGTGCAGCTACAGAACCGAAACCAAAAATACACGAATTAATTTTCATTTATTATGGTTCTTTTTACTGATCTATTAATATTAATAAGTTTAGGGTTTTTTTCCAATAAGTAGATTATATCTTGCAAAGAAAAGTCTGGCTTTATTTGATAAAGATTTTCAAAAATTTTTTTTATTAATAAAAAATCATTTTTATCATCAAGAACCAAACTTAAATCTGGCCTTGCCAAATGTCTAGGAGCAAAGACTTTTTTTATCCTAAATTTTTTTGGATTTTTATATATATATAAAGTCACATGTTCTCGATCTAAAGGGTTTTTCGTTAATTTATCTACTTTTTCTAAAACTGACCTTTTATAAACTTGGGCCTCCATTCCTAAAGGAAAGGTATTAGATAACGCACTTGAGACATAATCATAATTATTATTATCAAAAACATTTATTACGCTCTCAACACAATTAGGATCTATCAAAGTGCAGTCACCAGGTAAACTTATTATTGTGTCAATACTAAATTTTTTTGCTGCCTGCAGGACTCTTGAAAGAACATCTTCTTCACTACCACAAAAAAAATCTATACCTTCTTTTTTTGCAATATTTACAAGAATTTTGTCACATTTATTTGTTGAAGTAGCTAAGATAATTTTGTTTATTCCCTTTATCCTTTTAACTCTTTCTATCATTAATTGTATTGTAGGGCGTCCACAAATCCTCTTGATTGTTTTTCCAAATAATCTTTTTGATGAAGTCCTGGCTTCAATTATGACTCCTTTGAGTAACACTATTCTTTTACAGCAACAATTCCAGACCAATTAAACCATTTAAAAAAAATATCAATTGATTTAAAACCTGATCTTTTAAGTAGTTCTATATTTTCATCAATTCTATAAGGTATAAGAACATTTTCTAATGATTCTCTTTTATTTCTAATTTCTAAATCTGAATAACCAACACTAGCTTTATATCTAAAATATAAATCTATATACATGCGATTAAATAATGAATCATTTCCTAATACTTTTTCAATAATTATTAAAGCTGAATTATTTTTCATACCTAAAAAGATTTGGTTTAAAACTTTTTGTCTATTTAAAGGTCTCATGAATTGTAAAGTATAATTCATAAAAACTATTGATGCTCTAGTTATGTTAAGCTTTTTTTCGACATCTTGATTTTTTAAAATAATTTTAGGCTTAAGGTTAGTCCTTAAAATTTTTTTCTTTGCTTCATTTAACATATGTTGTGAAGAGTCAATACCAATTAACTCCAATGTTTTGTCATCAAATAACTCGGCAAATTTTATTAATAATGTACCAGTTGAACATCCAATGTCATAAACTTTACTTTTCGGCTTAACAAAACTCTTGCAAAGAGACACAGCTGCCATCATAGATTCTTTATACATTGGAACACTTCTAGAAACCATATCATCAAAAACGCTAGCAACTTTTTCATCAAACACAAAGTCGTGAGTCTTATAATTCGAATCAAAAATATTGTCTTTTTTTTTCATAGAATTATCTTTTTAAATTATCTGGTAATCTTTCAAAAATTTCAATTTTTTTCTCACTCTTTTTTTTATGCAAAACACAAGTTAGAAGAAAGGTTTCTGGTTTGAAATTTTCTTTGAAATTGACAAATTTTCCCCACTCACTCTGATAAGCAACGAATTCAGCTCTCCCAACTTTTTTCTTTAAACTTTCTACAGACTTTTTAAATGTATTATAATTTACTACTACTATTGGACCTCTTCTACCTTGATATTCTGCCCAACAAATATTCTTGTCAAAAAATTCATCTTCTACATTAGCAACCCTAATATCGCACACAACGTATTTTTTTGCAGAGTCAACCATTAAGTTAATTAATTTTCTCCAATTTTTAAAAGACTTGATTACAGACCAACTCATAACACAGTCATATTTTTTTTTATTTTTGTTTAAAAAGGAAATTAAGTCTGAAGATTGAAAGGTTGCATATTTGAATTTTTTCTTTGCATCTTCAATTAATTTAGACTGATGGTCTACTCCATGATATTTAGAGAAATTTGAAATCTTATTACTTATACTGGCCATCGCACCATTACCACAACCAAGATCTAAAATCGACTTACACTTTGGAAGAATCCGGTAGAGCGCCCACGATTCAGATGGATAAAGTTTATACAGATCAGTCCTGAAGAGTTCTTTAGTTCTCTTCTCATATTCCTGAGTATTCCAACGGTGATTTTTTTGAGATTTCATGATTTTATATATCTTTGATTTTTTTCCAACCACTCATTCAATATACATAAATCCCAAAGTTTTAGTGAATGATTATTACAATTAGATAGATGCTCAGAAATAATTGATTTTGTGTACTCAAAACTTGCATATTCAAAAATTGGATTATTCTTTTTTTCAAGATTTTTATTTATCCAACTTTTCAATTCTTTTTTAATCCATATATCAAAGGGTAAATTTAACCCAACTTTTTTTTTGTCTAATCTTCTGCTTTTGGGGATATAATCTTTAATTACTTGGCGCAAAATAAATTTTGAGTAACCTTTTCTAATAGCATACTTATCCTCTAACTCTAACCCTAACTTTACAATTCTATGGTCTAGAAAAGGTTGTCTTGCTTCCACTGCATATAAAAAATAACAAAAATCGTCCATTCTAATGGAGTACGGTAAAGTATATTTTTTAATGTCCATTTTTTTTTTTTGAACCACGGAAAAACAAAGATCTTTTACAAGATAACTATTAATACTTTCACTTTTCATTAAGATGAATCTGTAATCATAATTACTACTTCTCGATAGAAAATCAGGGCTACATTTATTTCTTTTTGACATAATATAATCAATAAATGAATCCAACAAGCTTTCATCTCTTTTCTGATCTTTCATCCAATGAGATAGCTCAGATTGAAAAAATTTTTTTTTTCTTTGATTGTAAAGAAAATATAAAAAATGGTCATGATATCCAAAAAAAACTTCATCACCACCGACACCATTTAAAACAACACTAATATTTTTTTCACGAATTTTTTGGGCCATAATCATATGTAAAATTGTATTTGGAGTGGCTAGTGGTTGATCCATATTAATATGAAAATTTTCAAGTTT
>MDSZ01067062.1_pt1 | contig 19576 bp, 21 predicted proteins | sample 811201 | NCBI WGS metagenome assembly MDSZ01 (sample SAMN05326647, study PRJNA326480) | marine metagenome | isolation source: seawater | place: Indian Ocean: North | collected 2010 | reverse complement strand
TTCTCGATATAGAGTATTATCAGAGTTTCTACCGTTAACCCCTACCGGGCACCTGTGTCCGTACTTAGCTTCAAATTCTTCGCCATCGATATTGTAGATTGATAAATCTTTACCAGAAATACCAATAACCATACGAGCAAAATCGTTCATAGAAATCATCTCTTCCGAACCAATATTAACTGGGCCGGTGAAATCTGATTGCATTAAACGATAAGTCGCCTCAACACACTCATCTACGTATAAAAATGAACGAGTTTGATTGCCAGGGCCCCAGATTTCTACCGAACCGCCATCAGGCTCTACGGCAACTTTTCTACAAAACGCTGCAGGCGCCTTTTCTCTGCCGCCTGTCCATGTGCCGTAAGGACCGAAAATATTATGGTATCGCGCAACACGCACTTCTAAACCTTTGTTTCTCATGAAGGATAAGAACATGCGCTCAGAAAAAAGCTTTTCCCATCCATATTCTGAATCGGGATTTGCTGGATATGCTGAGTCCTCTACGCAGTTAGGATTATCCGGATCAAGCTGGTTGTGCTCAGGATACATACACGCAGACGAAGAATAAAATACTCTTCCAACACTTTTCTTAGCTGCCTCATGCGCAATGTTCAAATTAATTAACGCAGAGTTATGCATAATATCAGCATCATTCTCGCCTGTGAAAACAAAACCAGCCCCACCCATATCGGCTGCTAGTTGGTAAATCTCATCCATTTCCTCATCCACAACAGACGCAACCAATACAGGATCACGAAGATCGCCAATTACAAAATCATCTGCTGCTTCATCAACGGCATGAAACTCATTATACTTCAAATCAACTCCGCGAACCCAATAGCCGCGTGCTTTTAAAAATTTTACGAGGTGTCCTCCAATAAATCCACCTGCTCCACAAACCAATGCTTTCTTCATTTTTGCTCCTTAAATGTACAAACTGGTATAGGCTTCATCTTGTGAGAATTTGCCCTATGAAATTGATTATAAATCTGCAACACTTCTTGTTGGCGCTCTGTGGGTGCTGGGGGTGTCTCTGTATTGATATAGGAATCAACGTAATTCATAGCCCATTCTAATTCTTCATAGGTAGCTCCGATTTGTTCTTCATCGGTTCTATGATCTTCCCACAATCCGTCAGTTGGTGGCGCAGTTACAATATGCCGCGAAACTCCTAATAACGATGCCATCTCTCTCACTTCGGATTTCATTAAATCCGCTATAGGACTTAAGTCTACACCACCATCGCCATATTTTGTATAAAAACCGACACCAAAATCTTCTACCTTGTTGCCTGTGCCTACTACTAACCCGTTAACTGACGACGCTATTTGATACAATGTTAACATTCTAAGGCGCGAACGAGTATTTGCTAGCCCTAATTCATTTTTAAATTCACTAGGAAGCATGTTTTTAAACGAATAAAACGCAAATGTTAGATCAATTTCTGTATCTTCTACGTTATCGTAATTTTGTTTAAGCCACTCGATGTGATTATGAGCGCGTTCTAATTGGGATAACTGTTGATATATCGGCATTGAAACCAACACAGTGCGTACGCCAGCTTCGGCGCACAAAGTTGATGTAAGAGCGGAATCGATGCCGCCAGATACCCCAACAACAAAAATCCTATTGCTATCTTGCGCGTAAGATTTTAACCAATCAATGATTGTATTTTTCTTTTCTTCAATATTCATTTTAAACCTTTGTAATTATTAAATTTTCATGATTTTCACGTACTGGATTTTCTTGAGGGTAAAACGCCCACTCCGCTTCGGATTCATCTGGAAATATAGACTTATGGATTTGTACAAGTTCGTAAGATTGCCCTCTGCCTATGCTCCAACGTTCAGCATCTACAAATTGATATTTGATATTTGAAAATGTATCAAGATAATCAATTATTTCCTGCTTATTAAAGTAATGATAAATTAAATTATGTTCTTCGTGCTTGTATTCTATTTCACTAGGGCTTTTAAACTCTTTAAAAAATGAAATAAATACTTCTTTTTTACTAACTCTTATCATTTCCGCGATAGGTTTTTTAAAATCTCTTAAATGATTTAAAACATCTAAAGATAATACGACATCATAACTTTCATCTGGCTCTTTAATGTCATAAGCGTTTCCAAAAACTATGTTGCAATTATTTTTTTTTGCAATTCTTATCCATTTTTTAGTAACCTCGCTTCCTTTATAATAATAATTATATGAAGGAAATTTTTCCATTAATGTTGCATCGATTATACATAAGCCGCATCCGACATCAAATATGGTAATATATTTATTATCGACTATGCGTTTTGCAAGTTGAACATGCCAGTCGCGGATGGTGCCATACCATCGAATACAATCCGCCATAGTCATCTGTTTGAAAGTTGCATTGTCCCAGTATGTTGAATATTCATATGTATCTTTACTCATTTTATTTATTCCCACTTAAACCAATTTTCCAAAGGTATCTTACTTAAATTTTTATTTTTCGTGCCTTTCCAGGGGCGCCATGGGCCATAAACCCCTACTTTGTCGGCGTTACTTAAGAACGCAGCCCACCATGAAAGGGTGCCATGTTCAAATAAAATATTTTTAAAACTTCTAATAAAATCAAAATCTTCGCCAACAGTACGCCTTTCAACAATTGGATTATATTTTTTGAATCCTTCAACAAATTCATTGAAAAATTTTACTGATTCTTCAATAGGCACTCTTTCATCATCAGGTACGTTAAGGTGAAACTTCATACCTTGTAATTCTTCCGCTGTTACATAGTCCCACTTCGGCATATCTGTGACAATGTGTAAGTTTTGAAACTCAAACTGCTCAATTGCTTCCAAATAGTTTTTAGCGCGAGGCTTACTATAAAACTCATTCTTCATGAATAGTCTATCTCCAGTGCGCATATGAACAACTAAATCGTCTTTACTTCTTTCTTCTACTTCAGGAAACCAATTCTTAATCATGTCTCGCTGATCTACATAATATCTATAGTCTTCAAAGTATCCAGTAAGTAAGAAATTTCTACCGTTATATTTTTCGTCGAAAGCATGTACATAGTTTTGATCACTTATAAATAATACTTCGCTATCAGCTTTTTGAGCACTAAATTTAATGCCTAGTTTTTGTAAATCTGGAATTCCATAATAATCTGCCCATGGGGGAATAGCATAAACTTCTTTATTGTGAAACGTTGCCAAAAGTCTCGCAGCTGTATATTGGAATATATTATTTCCAAATCCATTTGTCATATTTACTAATACATAATTGTCCATTATTTCCACTCGAATTCATAACCAAATGCTTTAATATCAGCTTGAGAGCGTTCTCTTACAATCTCCACTAATTCATCCGTATAGTATGTGGAATAGTGTGGCTTTTGTTTCTGCATAGGGAGCCCTTCTTGTTGTCCAAAATAATTTAAATGTGGAAGCTGGACGTCTAAGTCTATCTCTTTACAGATGTGTGCAAATTCTTCTTGCAAGTTTTCAAATCGCCCCACATAGTCAAGCATAATGTTTCCTTCATAATCAATTATATGATGAAGTTGATTACGGATATGCCATTTGTCATGTTGATATGGTTGAAGCATATAAGGATCACGATAACATGCTCCCATTTGCTTTACAAAACTAGCAAATGACACGTGCCCATCGACACCTCGCCAACCTCTCATAACCCATGTATTTCTTTGCCCTAGGCGTAATGCGAGCCATTGCCAATTAGATACATATCTATCCCATGGATTTCTAACAAATGCAAATTTATAAAGATTATTCCAGACTTTCTCTCCTAAGACTTCTTTTTTACGCATAGAGTTAGACTTTCTAAAGTTTAAAACTAAAATATGCTCCCTATCCATACTAGGGTGTTTTTTAATAATGCTACTATTTTCCGTAACTACTAAGCTTTCTTTATGAGGTTCTACTGCATCTTTAATGCTTGTGCCTCCAGTTTTGGGAACATGTGTGTATAGAGCGCGATACATTACTCTCTAAGCTCCTCTATTCTTCTTTTAATTTGTGGATAAAAGTCATCTACCCATTTCATCTTATACTTTTTAGTAGCATTGGCTACATATTCTGTAATATTCACTGGAACGTCTTGAAGGGCATGTTCTAATACTGAATTTTTTAATCTATTCTCGTTCAGCAACTTCACAATGTATGGCAATCTCGGAAGAGACAACACGCCATTAATATATTGATTCATCAAATTTTCATCTACATTAAACAAGTTATAATATTCTTCTTTAACGAAAAAAGAATCCTGGTAAGAACACAGTAGTCTATAGCCTTTACTTTCGAAGCTTTTTGTCATCACTTTGAGACTTTGTTGAATGTTGTTTTTCGACACATCTGCTGGTATTCTATTGCTTCGGGGGTGCACCACTTGTCCTCCTTCGATGCACACAAGCTTAGGCAAAAACCTCTCAAAAGCCTCAAAGACATCCAAGTCTAAGCCGTCGATGTCGATACTACAAAAATCAATTTCTTGTACATTTTCTTTTTCAATTATATCATCAAAAAGACTGTCAGTATTGTTGACAAAGCTTTTTATGCAGCTTACATTTTTATTATGGCTAAAATTTCTAACTAGCTCGGTATATTTTTGTTGATCTGGTTCGATAAGTATTGCTTTCCAGCCTTTATCAATTAAATTTTTAGTATTAGAATTATACAACCCGTCCCAGGCGCCAAATTCTACACATGTGCCTTTTGAAATCTCCATTCTGTTTAAAATCTCTTTGGTAAGATGCTCATTTTGATTATAGACATATGGTGTTCTATACTGCTGTACAGTCCCGTGCCACTTGTCATGATAGCCGATATAATCTAAAAGATTTTCAAACTTACTCATTATTTCTTACCGCATTGTAAAACAAAAGATCTCCCGTCTCAGTTGAGCTTGGAAAGTCTTTAAGCACTTTAAACCCTTTAGAGGACAGAAGAGCAATGGTTTGCATTTTAGAAAGGCCTCCATCATACATGGTTTCTCCATATTCGATCCATATAAAATTTACGTTTCTTAATTCAGTGGATGCGCCATCTATTACCTCTTCTTCAGCTCCCTGAACATCAATCCATAAAAGATCAACTGCAGTCAAATCATTTTCAACCATCCAATTGTCAAATCGTTTTGTTTTTACAGTGACAGTTTCTTCTAAAGAATGTTCGTATCCTTTTTTAAGGGATGAGGCGCCAGAGCTATTGATATTATATTCTTTATAATCCTCTGCCGATATCCAGTCGTATTTATCTGGGACTTTATCATTTTTGAAGTCTTGAAAACTTTGATAAAATTCAGCTGTTCCTTCTTCGTTAGATAGCGCATATTCAAACAAATGAATCTGTGGGCTATCTACATATTTCTTAAAAACCTTTACATTGCGAGGATCTGGCTCAAAACAATAAACAGTGCAGTTTTTAAAAGTTTCAGTAAATCTTACACTATCCTCACCATAGTGGGCGCCCACCTCTACAATTATAGGATCTTCTTTATCTAAAATAACTTTAAAGATATTGAACTTCTTTTGGTATTTCTTCATCCAGCTCATTTACACTTCCACATATTCAAAAATATCTCCATGTTGTGCTCGTACGCTATCTATCACTTCTTGACAATCATAAATTCTCACAGCGTATCCGTTTTTAGCCAAAGCAGCTGCAAATGCAAGTTGCTGAGATTCTTCAATCATAGTCGAGCCTTTCTTATATGTTACATTTTCATACACAACTCGATCAGATTCTAAGCAGTCTCCAAATGATACTTTAGTTTCTTTAGAATTATTGCTTACAAATTGATCAATTTGAAACTGTAGATGTTTAGCGTTCATATCGTCTGTTGCAGAGCTAATGTCGGCAGGCAAGCCAATATCTTTGGCATAAATTCCAATGGCACGATTATCTCTCGGAAAACATGGACCACCATAGCCAAAGCCATAGCGCGTAAGTTTTGTTCCCACTCTGGTATCAGAGCCCACTGCGTTTAATACTACCTGCGGATCTCCTCCTGATGCTAAAACAATATCTCCAATCATATTCGTATAGGCAATCTTTGTAGTCAAAAAACAATTTAAAGATATCTTAGTGATCTCTGCCTCTGTCGGCGACATGCGATGGATTCTTGGATCGTTTTTTGTCATAGTTTCGTATATTTTTTGTAACCTGTCGCCAATCTCGGCATTCGCCTCGCCAATCAAAACCATATCTGGATTTTCTTGATTGACAATAATTGTACCCTGCGCGATGAACTCGGGGTTGTACGATATTGTCCAATTGTTATCGCTCATCTGTTCTTGAAGAATGGCGCAATATCCCGGCATTGTAGTACAATTGATAATAAGATGCTTAGGTTGCTCTTGCTTTCCAAGAGCAAGAAGATTATCTCTCAATGATTCAATTTGTGCATGGTTGTATCTGCCGTTAGGTAAGGAGGGTGTTGCGACTACTACAAAAATAACATCTGAATGTCTTATGGCTGAATTTAAATCAGTAGTTGCGTGAAAATTCTTACTTATACGAAGAATGTCGTTTACATGAGCTTCAGAACTATTAAAAGTCTTATCATTTATTGCTTTAACGTATGACTCGTTGATATCGACACCTACTACATCATATCCAGCGCCTTCAAGACTTAAACCAAAACATAAACCTAGTTTTCCGATTCCAATAACGCTTATCTTTTCCATTTACTTTCCTACTAATTCATTCAGATATTTCAACAACAATTCTGCCCTACTTTTCCACGTATGATTTTCGTGAAAATCAGCATATGCCCTATCAACAATTTGTTGTGTAATTTCCCAATTGTTACGATAATAATAAAATTTATCTAAGAAATCACTTAGATCATTAGAGAATATAACACAATTTTCTTCGTGACGCAACACATCTTTGTAAATTTCTGGCACTTCACTGCAAAAAAGTAGTGTTTTAGCCATTCCAATTTCGTAATATCTGCCAGTAATCTCCTCAAACGGTGCGGGAGTAGCTATCCACATTTTACATTCACTTATTTTTTTAGCATATTCATCATAACTTGGAATGCGCGCGCTTACGCAGTCACTACCGTTTAAAAAAGCAGAAACGCCTTCTTGTTCGCGCAATAAATCTTGTGCACGTGAGCGTATGTTAAAAGTCTTGAAAGCGCCATCTACGTATATATGGTTGTCGTGGAGCGCTCCACTAAAACCAATATCATAAATTTTATCAATTTTGCGATCATAAAATGCCTTTGGATCTCCTGCTTGCGACAACAATTTACATTCAATTCCAGACTTTTCTTGGTATTCATCGCATTGAGGAACAGAACTGACAATTAGATCAAAGTTATTATTTTTTAAAAATTTTATTTTTTCTTCTAAAAAATTCTGCGGCTTGAACAAAAATCCTGCAGAAGGAATACTAATTTTATCTAAATGCAATTCCATTGAAAAATGTGGTGGTTTTAAAGCAAACCAACCCATTCCAAAAAATATTACATCCGGATGAAATCCTGCTTCTGCAGCATGTACAATGGGATCTCCAATTGTATTAAATTGAGTTTGCCCATACAGATGGCAGTCAGCAATTTTACATAACTCATCATACAAATAGTTATAATGCTCATAAGTGCGAGATTTAGGAGTGTGAACAACTGGATCTATAAATAAAATTTTCATGCTGAAGGTTCCTTGATCCAAAATGAAGGTAAATCTTTTTGAATATTCAGAAGAGGCGTGAACAGTTGATCTAATTTCTCTCTACACTCATGATTTATATAATTCGAAGTCCGAGACTTCCAATTCTGTTTCATTATTTTAGCTATTTCAAATTTTACAGGTTCTTGGGCGCCTATAAAATTTGAAATTTTATCAATAACTTCTGGCAAATGTTCGTATTTTACAAATGCTATAGGTATTGAGGAATCAGACTGAAGCCACGAGTCGAAGTGAGCTTGTAATCCCGAAAATGACTCAGTTTCTTTAATTAATAAATTTTCTGCTCCAGGGAACGAGCCAACTTGAATCGATAATCGTTGAAATATTTCAGACTCACGCATAATGCATTGCAGCGGGATTGTTGGCTTGTGTTTATGGGTTATTGAGTCTAGTGAATTTTGAATTTCTTTGTTTGTTGTTTTAGGGCTTCCTAGGTACCCTAGGTGTATCAAATGTCTGTGGCGCCTATACATATCTTTTTTGCAGATAGATAGGAAAATATTTCTAGGATCTGCATAAATGAAAATTGCTTTTTGAAAATCGTTGATATATTCTTCTTCTAATCTATGAAAAGGAAGATGCGTTGTTCCTCTTTGATTTATAGCGAAGCCTGCTTTAGATGATGCAGTTTTCCAGCCGCCCATAAGAACATCAGTTAAAAACCGAGTGCCGCTAGCGCCGGCGCTGAATACTTTAATCTTGCTCATTCTTCAACACCTCAAATATATCATTTCGAGCAAAAATCATATTATATGTGTATGTTAACAAAGTATATCCTTTAGATTCTCCTAAGCGCTTCATGGGCGGAAAAGCTGTACTGCCTTCAAGATGTTTTTTATGTACAGCTCCCTCTTGATATATCACGTCAAGATTTAAATTATTAACCTCCACAATAACAATCTTAGGTCGACACTTTGTCAATGACTCCCAAATTTGATAATCACAGCTATCAACATCAATACTTAAAAGATCTAAATCATCTGAGATTTTATTAGAAGTTAAAAAGTCATCTAGCAAAATTCCTTTTTCACTGTTGTAGTGAATAGTTTCGTTATACGGCTTAATGCTAGGATATGCTTCTGCTGTTTTAAGTAGCGCTTTGTACTTTTCAGGATCTGTCTCTATCATATGGCATGTCCAATTGTATTCTTCTACCAAATTAAACGTATTGCTATCTTTAATACCATCCCAAGCGCCAAACTCGCATGCAGTGCCTTTTTTTATTTTTAATCGATTTAAGAATATTTCTTCTAATATTCCGTCTTCTCCGTGACTAGAATAAGCTCTATCTCTATGGTGAAGTAATTTAAGAGCATGATCCGTAGGAGTAATACGATATTGTCGAAGAGCTGCTTTTAATTCAGGTGTATACAGTTTAAAATTATTCATTATATTACCATCCAAACGTTTTTATTTCATCAGGAAACTTATCTCGTACGATCTGCTTAAGTTCTTCTGTGTAGTATTCGTCTTTGCGACTTCTGTCGTAATTTCCAACATTTGCTCTGATTTGAGTGTTTTCAATTCCAAGTTTTTCGCAAACAATATTTAAATCTTCGTTATAGTTTTCGAATCTTCCTATAAAGTCAAACATGCAATGATTATTGACATGAGTTAAATAATATTGATCAATTCTAGTAGTGTATAAAGGATCGCGTACGCCAACATGCTCTTTGATAAATTGTTCAAATGTAACATCTTTAGGCAAGCTATATTCACCATTTAGTTGTCGATCATAGTTATACAACGAAATTAATAAATCAAATTTATCCCTTATAAAAGTAAACTTATAATACTGCTCCCAATCAGATAAAACTTTTTTAAAATATACTACTTTCTCTTCATTGATGCCGCGTTTGTTCGTCAAGACTCTATCATCCATATTGTTGCTTCTTAGAAGTTCTGCAATAGATGAGCCCCCGGTTTTAGGAAGATGAAAGTATAATACTTTTTTTTCGATAGATACCACGCTAGGAGTCATCATTGTTTGTCCTCCGGGATCCGGCGTTGTATATTTATGAAATATGGCTTGCTCTATATCTTTCATTATAATTTCCTAAAGTGAACTATTGGGTTGAACGGATCAGCATCTACTGCTACATCCCGGCTTATCAATTCATATCCATTATTTTCTATTAACTCTACAAATCGATCAGTATCATAAAAATACCATCGTCCAGGAGCTTGCTTACGTATACCATCATAATCAGCAATAAATTCCTCTACATTGTCAAATCCAGCATATTGAGCTAATTTGTTTATTCCATTTAAATTGATAAATCTATTAGAATCTTCGCCATGAGGGGTAAAAAGTGCGCGATCTTTATGTATATATTTATTAGAATCTGCGATCATAATAAAACAATTTGCTCCTTTTTTAAGTTTTGGTGCTAAATTTTCTATATAGGCAGCGGCTCCAGAATACGAAATATGACAGAATACATCATATGAAAATACGTAATCTATACTATTGTGCTCCAAGAACGAACACTTAAAGTCTGATATTTGATGGAATTCTACCTTTTGCATCTCTTCTGGCGATAAATCTCTAGCCATGCGACTCCAAAATTGAAGATGCGTTGCAGGAAGTGCATCTATTCCAATAAGTTTTTTTGCGTTTTTCATTCTACCAAGCCAAAACCCTCCGTTAGTACCAATATCTAACACAGTGGCGTTCGGATCCATACATGGCAATATGCATCTTCTTTCGATATATCCTATATCTGTAGAGTAAAACGAATTGTGCATTTTTTCTTCTGCTCGCTCCCATCCCCATAAGGATGGATTAGATCCGTTTACCCATAAGTTTTGCATTTCAAATAATTCATTTTGCAATTTTTGTTCTATTTCATCTTTTAACATCTTTAACTCCAGGCGCATAATCTTGAATATTTCTAAACATACCTTGATTGTGATAGCCATCTGGTACCGTTTTCAAATCATAGATCTCATCTTGACACATATACGCAAACAAGGTGATAATCTCATTATCTCCCCATCGATATTTATAAATGCCTCCATCATTATTAATTGCAGTAATCCATTTCTTCCACAATTCGCTGCGAAAAATTTCTGTTTTAATCACATATGTGTCACACCATTTGATATAATGATATAAGTTTTCTGCATCTTCTTTTTTTAATAAATCCTGCAAAACAGTAGACTGGGGCTCTATGTTATTTTCAGTTAAAAAATTACGTGTAAATTCCCACAATCCTGTTCGGGTATCAAGGTGCCCTTGATGAGGATGTCCATTTTTAAGTCTTTGATTAACCGCATATGCTCCGATTACATGAGGTTGTTGTGCCATCACTTCAAAAGGATTATAGGGCATTTTTTTAGTATATCCTGCTTCGTCATCATGAGTCATAACATAATCGTATTCTTCTAAATTAGTATTAGGATATCCGTACATATTGCTAGTGTAATGGCACATGTGAAGATACCCCTTTCGATGAATAGGAAATCTTTCCCGAGCATACCACAATTCTTTACGATTATAGAAAAGCTCATCTTCTTTTAAGAACGAGGGAGTTTTATACGGAACTTCACAAAATATTACATTCTGTTCATTATGTCGGGTAATGTGTTGACGTAGTTTCTCATTGTCATAAATATCATCAAAATAATGAACATATACCGGATAATTATAATCACAATTAAAATTGTCCCAAAGAGATCTCAAGCTATGTTCGATGCATCGAGTCCTTGATGAAATATAGCTTATACATGCTTTCATTTTAATCTCCTAATACATATTCAAGCGCGATGGTGGCGTCTTCTAAGCTTGCAAGATCCCCAATATCGCCTGTCTCAATGAAATTTATAAATGCAATAGTCTGATCCTGCAGCGCGTTGGTTCTATTGATATATAAATCTGTAATCCCGTAACTATTAGACTGCATGATTGAATATTTCGCTACGCTTTGAGTCATTAAATCGATTTTATAGTAATGATCTTCTGTCATAACATCTATTTTTCTTTCTCTAAACGGAGACATCCAACTGTTTAAGATTGTAGCAGAAGTATTGCCTAAATTAAAATAAAACAAAGCAGTATCTTCTCTTTCTGGATGATTAACTTTGGAGCAAGTGCAGTGATAATTTTTAACTTCTTTTCCGGTAATGTATCTTACAAGATCTACATCGTGAATTCCCAAATCTAACTTTACTCCTATATCTTGAATACGAGCAGGATAAGGACTAATACGCTTGATATTACAAGTTATAACATCTTGCTCTTGTAAATCATTACGTAGTGCTACGATAGCTGGATTGAATCTTTCGATATGTCCGACTGCTACTTTGGCTTCATATTTTGCTGCTTCTGCGTGAATTTCTTGTGCTTGCAGCAGTGTCGCAGCAACCGGTTTTTCAATGAGAACATGCATGCCGTTTCTAATAAGAGACAGGGCACATTCGTAATGATAAGTAGTAGGGGTAGCGACGATTGCAAAATCGATATCAACGGATGAATCTATAAGCTCTTGTATATCGGAATAATTGTTCTCTCCAGGCTCTAAAAGAGGATCAACAATAGCTGCTACTTCTAAGTTATCAATCGAATTTATAACATTTAGATGCTTTTTGCCCATTGAGCCATGTCCGATTAAAGCTACTTTCATTGATTTATTACCTCTACAACCCTTTCTAACTCGGCATGACTTAACTCTGGAAAAATCGGGAGTGCTAAAACCTCAGAACAAGCTTTTTCAGTTACAGGAAAATCTCCGGTTTTATAACCAAGCATACTCACACAAGGCTGTAAATGTATTGGATATGGATAATACACAGAGCATCCAATGTTATTGTCTATTAGTTTCTTTTTTAAAGAATCTCGCTGATCGCTTCTGATTACATATTGATTATAAACATGATAAGCATAATCATAAGATGGAGGCACGACAACTCCCTTTAGGTGCTCATTATAATATAATGCATTTTGGTGGCGCTTAGCCTGCCATTGCTCAATATATTTAAGTTTAACATTTAATACTGCAGCTTGTAGCGCATCAAGTCTAAAATTACCACCAATGTGTTCATAGAAATAAGGATTCTTCATATCGATACCATGCTGTCGTGTGCGCAGCATTTTCTCATAAAGCTTTTCATCGTTGGTTGTTACAATTCCGCCATCTCCAAAACCGCCTAGATTTTTAGAAGGAAAGAAACTAAAGCACCCTAGAGTGCCCATAGAACCAGCTCTTTGTGAGTTCCATGTAGCTCCTACTGCTTGTGCCGAATCTTCAATAACTTTTAAATTGTGTTTCTCTGCTATACGTCTTATTTCATCCATATTGGAACACTGCCCAAAAAGATGAACAGGAATAATTGCTTTTGTGTTGGGGGTGATGATTGCTTCTATCTGCGAGGTATCAATATTGAATGTATTTTCTTCGATGTCAACAAACACAGGAGTAGCGCCGCGTCTAATAATTGCTTCGACAGTAGCAAAAAAAGTAAATGGCACGGTGATTACTTCATCCTCACATCCAATATCTAATGCCGTTAGTGCCATGATTAACGCGTCGGTGCCCGATGAACAGCCAACCGCATGAGATGTTCCGCAAAAATCAGCAAAATTTTCTTCAAATTCTTTAACGCGCGGACCGTTAACAAACCACTGAGATTCCATAATCTCATTCACAAGAGGAACAATCTCCTTTTTTATAGTTTGATATTGTCTTTTTAGATCTAGCAATGGTATGTTCATTAAAGTTTTTCTCCTGCTATCATTTTTAATTTCTGCATAACGTCTGCAATGCTCAAATTGAGTTCTACTATAGGTTCAATAACATTTTTCCACACGGCACTCCTTTTATTAATAATTCCAAGAGGTGTGGTATCTGGCCATGCAAATATGCCTAGTTCAGGTTTAGAAGTTACATATTCTTGAATTGCTGGTGCGACACCTTGAGGAGAATTTACATCTCTATTACTCGGAGATGGAGTTGCTAGTTTGTTATTTTCATACCCAAGAGAATCAGCATAATATAAGTCTTTGTGAGCATATTTTCCACTAAAGTCGTCTACTATCATTACAGTATCTTTTGAGACAAAATTAGACAAAAGTTCACATTCTTTTTTTACTGTTTCGTAGTTATGATCGCCATCAACAAGAATAATATCATACCTAGTTTTAGGTGCTTGAATCAGTGTTTTTTCTAAAAATTCTATACTATTAATTTCATACAACTCCACTTTGTGTGGAATACCAAGAGTCGATCTGCACTGTTCTGCTACACCTTCTTTTATGCGAATATCCACAGCTGTAAACTTAAAAGGAATATCTAACTTTATTAGATTAAAAGATAAAGGCATAAGAGTCCAACCATTTTCTATTCCAATTTCTAAAATATTAATGGTAGGATCTAAATTTTGCCTCTGTTTATTGCGAACCTGTTCCATTGCCGCAAAACACATTAATGGTATGTAACCTCGATATGACATTTAAAAATTCCCACAGTGTTTGTAAATCATTTTTGACATCTCCATAGCTTGTCTGTCTTTCATTTCTCTAGTTAATCCGTTGTCACCTTCAAACTCGCGATGGTGATAAATCATAGCTTCAGGATTAAATTTATATTGATACCCTTGATAAGCTAATCGCCAAATAAATTCTTGCCCGCAGCCGCCGTATCCTTCAAATCTCTCAGAAAACATACCACATCCAATAAGATCGGTGCGTAGCATACATGCGTTGTTTTCTACTATTCTTTCAGTAATTGTATTAACTTTATTAACACCATACTTTAACAAAGTGCGTTTCATCTTCGGGTGTAAAGAATCTTTAGGATCATGAGAATTCCTATATCCCCCTGTGATGACTCCTCGTTGAGCAGACTTTTTGTGCGCTGCTATAAATTCAGGCACCGGAAAACTATCGTCATCCAAAATAACGACTGCTTGCCCTATTGTCTCTACAATAGCCATATTTCTTACTTTAGCTAAACAATACTTTTCAGTTTCTCCGGTGTTAACCCAGCGCAAATTAAAAGGCGCTTGATAAGAATTAAGCATCTGAATTGTATCGTCTGTAGAGCCATCAATACCTACCACAACTTCAAAATTCATGTCTGTTTGTTTTTTAAAACAATCTAAATTTTGACGTAATACATCAGAACGATTATAAGTGGATATTACAATTGATAATAACATTATAAATACCTTTGTACAAACTGTTTTGCGTGAGGTAGATTAAGACGATCTTTAACTGTTAGTGCGTAGTGATCTGACTTTAAATGAAAAATTCTAGACTCTTGCGTCGGAAATACGGCTGATACAACTTGTTCTTTTATATCTTGTATTTTAAAGCTATTTTCTTGGATAGTTTTTGCCAAAGCGGGACTTTCGCAATGTTTTAAATCAGTTGTTTGCTGCAGCATATCTATGTTATCGATCCATTTATCTATAAATAATAATGATTTTTCTACATTGATTGCTCCAAAAAACGAACCAATATACTTTGAGAATCCTTCGCGCTCTCTTCTACATCCTATTATATCACATTTTTCATCAATTAAATCTAAAAAATCCTGTACAAAAATAGAATCTGAATCAATCATAAATGTAGGCAAATTTGTCTGTGTTAAGATATCTTTAAGAAACCTAGTTTTTGAATATGTGTTCTTCTTCCATCCTTCGTCATGAATTTCTGTGGAATTGGTTGAAAATCCTGAATTTATCATCTCTACTTTTGGAAAACAATCAATGTATGACTTTGTATCTTGAGATAATCCTGTATCAAAAACATAGATAGTTTGTGTATTTGTTAAATTGCCGAATTCAAATAAAGAATTAATAAACAAAATTAAAAAATCTTTATAGTTCTCGTTTGCAACAGTTAAAATATTATGCTTCATCAAACCATTCCATAAATTTATTCAACGCTTCATCGCGCATGCGGCGCACTTGTTCTATCATTTCTAACCCTGTTAGATGAAAATAATCTTCGTGTGCAACACTAATAAGGTGCTTAGGTGCCACAAATTTGCAGTTAAGCATTTTTGCCTCGATAGCAACACGAGGTGTCGGTTCTGGGTGCCCTGTTCTAAAAGCGAGTCCTGAGTATTTAGATAAAATATCTATAAATTCTTCGTAGTTTTGTGAAGCTATTAAATCAAAAGGAATATTACGTTCGCGACAAAACTCAATTGTTTCTGGCATTTTTTTAGTAGGATTTCCAGTTTTAATTACGGCAAATTTGCCATTTTTATGTGGTGACTGTAGCTTTTCAAACATAGCAAGCTGCTTGTCCGACCACATACTACAATTAATATTATCAATATTATCAAGTTTAAGATTGTCATCAAATATGCGTCTATGCATTTTGCTCAAACAGATAACTTTTTTTGCTGACGAGTAGAAGTTTATATTCATCAAGTCAGAAGCAGGGCATATAAAATTAGGAAACTTAATTGGATTGCGATGTTTGGAAAATTTATAGTCATGCTCATAAATGTAATATTCGCAATACTTTGCCAGTAAAGCTTTACAAACATTTTTTAACGCAACAAAGTTAGAAATAAACCAGATTTTATCTTTATTGTCTAAAATATATTTGATAGTAATTTCAGAAGTATTTTTTGTAGCAAATAGAATCTGCTGATCTTTAAAGAAGTCAACCACTACTGCATCATGCAATTCGGCGCCACCGGTATGTTGATGGGCGAAAGCATCAGCGATAAAGATAACTTTTTTATTCATGGGCGTTCGATCATTGCCATTCCAAATCCATAAGGATATTCTTCCATAGTAGTTTGAAAATAGCCTAATCCTTCTTCGGGATTTAAAGAAGATTTACTTGGAGAGCATAATTCTTTATTTATCTTTAACATATGAGAATCAATCTCATTTCTTGCTTCAGCAAACACTCCGTCTGGCTCATCGGTAAAAATAACATTATCAAAAACTTTTCGACATAAAGTTGCTTGCGGTGTGTCGTGCCATATATCATGAATACACATAAATTTAATTCTTGGATCATTATCGTATAAATAATGTCCAAAATCTACCGCCAGATCACCTTTAGGGCCGTCGATAAAAATACCAAAGTTTAAATCTTTAGACGCTTCGTTTAATATCGCTGGAAGTACTTTCAGACTGTCTCCAACAACAATCCTTACATTTCCATAGTTGTGTAATCTTTTTTTAGCATATTCTAGCGAATCAGAATATGCCTTAAAAGTATCAATCCCAATAACAATATTTTCAGGACGACATTTGGCGATCATTTCTAAAGAACCTCCATACGCTACACCTGATTCGATCATAATATCTACATCGTAATGTTTCATCAGGGATGTTATAGCAAATCCCTCACTAAAAGTAACACCACGCGGCGTCAACCACGTGTCTGTAAACATTTCTTTAAATTCGTCCACATAAGACATAAAGTCTATCATAATTACAGCTCTTCTAATTGATCGATTTTAGCTAGCCACTCAGCTACTTCTGTGTCTGGTTTAAAAACTGCATCAGCAAAAAGCTGCAGCATTTTTTCTTCGCTGAAGCGCTCTTGGAGTTCTAATGCGTAGTCAGCAGATTGAGATGCAGTACTGCTATTATTTAAGACGTCTTCGTAACATCTACGCATTTGAGTTTTAGCAGATGAAGATCGAGGATATGCCCACATAGCCTCTTTCATCAATACGCCGTCCCAAACTGCTTTTTCTTGGATAGGTTGAATATCATAACTTACATTATAAAATCTTTCTTTTTCGTTTTGATCTACCAAATAATCTAATTGTCCCGACCAACCTGTTGCAACCACTGGCATGCCAGAATAAGCAGCCTCAAACATAGGCAAGCCAAATCCCTCACCGTGCGGTAGTGCTACAAAAGCTTTTAATTGAGGATGAACGTACAATGCATGCACCTCTTCATCAGTCATATCGCCATGTAAAAGATATACTTTACATTTTCTATCAGATGGACTGCATACAGAATCAACAACTTTCTTAATGTTGCCGGCGGCTATTTCTCTATCCATTACACAATTTTTAGCCAGATTAGTTTTAACAACCATTCCTACTTCGTCATCTTTGAATTCTTCTACAAACCACTTAATAGTATTTTCTAGATTTTTTCGAGGACCGAACTGAGCAATAACCAAGAAGTTAAAATCAAAATCTAAATTTAATTCCATATTTGGTAATTCACCATATGTCTTTACCGGATAATTAACAACTTCCATGGGAGTGGTATTCTGTAAAATAAACTGCTCGCCAGTTTGATTGTTTGTTGCCTCGTATCTAGAAGTTTCAAAAATGCTTTTAGAAAAATTAGATATAGTAATTATTTTATCAACTTCGCTACATTTTTGAATCCATTCAGGTGTTACGCGAGTTGCCTCAATGCCAGCAGTATACCCTATATTAATAGGTGCTAATTTTTCCCATTCATTAGGGATTGTCACTTGTAGAGACATATCGAATGTCCCGCCTTGCTGGAGAAAACCAATTGTTTTTTCGATAGTCTGATCAATCCATGCTCTTTCTTCATTATTTTCGAACAACCAAGACGTAACACCCCACTGTAATGGCTGTATGTATACATCAAAAACATCCGGCATCTTTCTCAATGCTCTAAGTGCAAATCTAGCTTGTTCTCCGTAGCCAGATCGAGTCAGCACCGGTGCTTTCAGTAATATTTTTTGTTTCACGCTACCTCCAATAAATGCCAGCGATTATAAATTTTTCTATTTTCCCATGAGCCATGTTTTTCAATAACATCATCCATTAGTTTAACCCATGCTTGTTTGTAAAGTTCAAAATTGTAATTTTTCTTAACATGCTCTCTTCCTTGAAGAGCCATTTTTTTATATTTTGCATCAGATAAGTTAAGAGCCTTAGTCAAAGTATCCACAAAATCATCTTGATTGATGCGATCTTCGTAGATGTAAGGAACTTCTAGCGAACCAATAACCGCCTTTGAAGAAGGCTGTATTCCCCAACCGAACCAATTCTTACCATCTGTGACTTGCTCTTGCAAGCCACCTGTCATATTGACGATAATCGGCGTACCGCACGATAAAGACTCTAACGTTGCTAAGCCAAAACCTTCGGCATCTGAGATATTAATAGTAAAATCTGCCGTATTATACAAAACAGCTAGTTCTTCGGGTGACACTTTAGCAGTTGATAAAAGAACTTGCCCATCTGTTAGATTTAATTCTTCGATGATATGAGGCAAATCTTGTCCGTGAGGATCTCTTGCATCAGTGTGCATAACTAAACATGCTTGATCATGCCCCACACTATCTAAAAACTGCTTAAACCAAAAAATTAAAGTACCACTTTGTTTTCTTCGGGCATTGCGATTATTCCAAAAGAAAACTTTTTTGTTAGAGTTATATATCTTTGATTTTTTAAATGGAGAAAATAATTGCTCCTTTACTGCCTCGATTTGTTTAATGCTTTCAGGATCTTTTAATTTTCTAAAAACAGAAGAATCAACCGCATGAGGAAGATAATACGAAGGAACATCAGGTGACACCTGTTGTAAAATACTATGAGTTACCTTAGAAATGCATGCAACTTCATCAGTAGATCTATAAAATTTTCCATTAAATTTAGGTGCTGGAAAATTATCCCATACATGGTAATATACCATTGGCATATTAGCTCTAATTTCGTTTTCAATCTCCCACAGCCATACATAAAATCTAGGATCTGTCATAAACCACAATGCATCAGGCTTTTCTTTTCGCATTATAGAACGAATTGTATCAGGGTTACCATAGCCATCGACTGGAAATATCTGCCAGTCATCTCCCCATGGTTCTATTTTCATCGGAGTATAGTCAGAATGCTGAATAGCACCCCCTAAACAAACAAATTTGTATTTACCTGTTTCTAATAACGCCTCAATAAAATATTTTGT
>MDSZ01025141.1_pt1 | contig 19576 bp, 22 predicted proteins | sample 811201 | NCBI WGS metagenome assembly MDSZ01 (sample SAMN05326647, study PRJNA326480) | marine metagenome | isolation source: seawater | place: Indian Ocean: North | collected 2010 | reverse complement strand
TGTAAAAACTACCTTCATCATCATAGATTTCCTCATTCTGTTTAAAATAATGTTTTTTCACTCAGTGTAATTTTTTATAAATTTATACATGGTTTCTGCTACATGGCGGTGGCCAAATTTTGTATAATGGCCATCCATTAATCTGCTATTATTATCATAGAAAAAAATTTTTTTTATATTATTTTGGTTAAAGTTGTAATCTTTAACTGGCAAATATATAATATTATTTTCTTTAAAAAATATTTTAATTTTATCCAAATAATCAGAATAAATATCATCACTATTATAAATATTTATACTATTTTCTTGACCAATTTTTTGAATATCCAAATCGGTATCTATAATATTTACTGCTCTAGACACGATAAGAGTTGAGCCATATATTTTAGATACTCTCTTCATCTCTCTTAGCAAATCTTTAAAAATTTCAAATTTTTTAATTTTTTCTTCTGTGTCAAAATAAATCTGATTAAAAATTTTTTTATCTAATTTTTGCTTTTTATTAAGTTTGATAATACGATTTTCATTATAATTTTTAAATTGTTGTTTCATATAAATATATAATCTAATTAGGGCTGAGTTATCTTTTAAAAAAGTTTTAATCGTATATTTTTCTGAAATTATATCTTCAGCATGAACAATCTCAAAATTTTCCTTTAAAATAGGTTTTGACCATTTGTTACCAAATCCAGACAACAAATACCTCTCACCATTCAAATAAAAGTCATTGTCAACTAAATAATAAAAAACTATATCTGGCTTAATTTTAGCAATATATTTTTTTAATGCTATTAAAGCTTGATCAGTTGAATATCCATTCACTGCTAGATTATAAGTTTCATATTTTAGCTTTTTACCTAACAATTCAGAAAATCTTTGATCTTTCTCAACTTGTAAAGCAGCAGTCATGGAGTCTCCGATAAAAAGGATTTTTTTCTTTTTTACTACTCTTGATATTTCTTTGTCTCGAAATCCATCTTTGTTAGTAACAACACTAATACCAACCTTATTTGGATTAGAATATAAATTAGATATATTTAAAGCAAATGTCCATCCAAGTTCTTTATTAAAATTATAAAGATTTTTTTGTGTTATAGGAACAGTTTGAAATTTAGAGAAGTTTCTTAAAATTATTTCAAAAATAAGTAAAGTGATAAAGATTAAAATTAAATTGATAATTAATATTTTTGCAATCTTCACAAGGAGTGTGTATATAAATAATTAACGTAATATTAATGAATATAAATAAATTAATCAATATCTCTGAAAAATTAAGAAAAGAAACATTCTTAGCATTTATCAAAAAGGGCGAGGCACACCTGGGTGGAAGTTTTTCTTGTATTGAAATATTAGTTTATCTTTATGAAGTTGTACTTAAAAAAAAAGATAAGTTTATATTAAGTAAATCTCATTCATCTTACCCTTTGTGTTTGCTACTAAAAAATAAAGGTTTAAAGCCAAAGTTGACAACTCATTTAGAAATTGATGAAAAAAATGGAATTAATTGTACCACAGGAAGTTTGGGTCATGGGTTTCCAATTGCAACTGGAATGTCATTGGCTAGAAAAAAATCTGGAAAAACAGGAAAAATATTTGTCATGATAAGCGATGGAGAATGTCAAGAGGGTACAACTTGGGAGTCTTTACTGATAGGAGCAAAACATAAACTAAGCAACCTATGTTTGATTATAGATTATAACAAAATACAAGCTCTTCAAAAAATAGATGATGTTTTACCTTTAGAGAGTTTGTCTAAAAAGTTGAGAGCATTTAACTGGAACTGTATTGAGATAAAAGATGGACATTCTTTTAAATCTCTATCAAAAGCTTTCAATAAAGTAGGAAATAATACAAAACCAACAGCACTAATAATTCACACCACAAAAGGTAAAGGAATTAAAAAGTTTGAAAATGATCCTGTTTGGCATGCGAGAAAACTTATTGGCAAGGATATAGAAATTGGAAAAAAAGCATTAGGAATAAAATCATAATGAGAAGAAAATTTGGTAAAATTATTGATAGATTGGCAAAAAAAGATGAAAAAATATTTTTATTAGTGGGAGATATTGGATACGGAATATTTGACGATTTTAGAAAAAATCATCCAAAAAAATTTTTAAATTTAGGTATATGTGAACAAAGTTTGATAGGTGTCGCGGCAGGTATGTCGCTAGAAGGTTTAAAACCATGGGTTTACACCATAACACCTTTTTTGATTGAAAGACCTTTTGAACAAGTAAAACTTGACATAGACCAGCAAAAAGCAAACGTAAAATTAGTTGGATTTGCAGACTATCCTACATTAGGACCAACACACAGTGAATTGAATGCTCGCAAAACTGCAAAACTTTTTAAAAATATAAAATCTTATTTTCCTAAAAATAGTGCACAAACAGAGAATGTTATTAATGATTGTTATAAAAATAAAGGTCCAAATTTTATAAGCCTTAAAAGCGATAAATCAAATATTTGGAAATGAAAGAAATAAATTTAATAACATCATTACATACAAAAACAAAGAGGAACTATATCGAGAGAATGGTTAACCAAAAGTCAAAATGTATGACAATTTCAAAAAGATACAGTTTTGACTACTGGGATGGAAAAAGAAAGTATGGTTATGGTGGTTACAAATATATACCAGGAAGATGGACAGGTGTAGCAAGAAAATTAATTAAAATTTTTAAATTAAATAATAATTCAAGAGTCTTAGATGTTGGTTGCGGTAAAGGATTTTTACTGTATGAAATAAAAAAAATCCTCCCAAATGTAAAAATTGTAGGTTTAGATATATCAAAATATGGAATTAAAAATTCAAAAAAAGAAATAAAAAAGTATTTAAAATTTTACAACATTGAAAAAAAACTTAAATTTAAAGAAAAATATTTTGATCTGGTAATATCTTTAAATACATTACACAATTTAAAAGTGAATTATTTGTTTAATGCTATAAAAGAAATACAAAGAGTAGGAAGAAAACATTACATTTGCGTTGAAAGTTATAGGAATGACAAAGAATTATTCAATCTTCAGTGCTGGGCACTTACTTGTGTATCTTTTTTTTCTAAATCAGAATGGATGTGGATTATGAAAAATTCGGGTTATACTGGTAGATTTGAGTTTATTTACTTTGTTTAGTTACACAAATTTGACTTTTGAGAAATTTTTTAAAAATGATTTTTCGTAATCGTTAAGTTTTACTCTTGTTTCTGTAAAAAAAGGATTATTAAATATTAGGAACTCTTCGATTATATCTATATCTTTAGGTGAATTTATTTTAAGTTCATCCAAAATAAAATGAATTGACTTTCTCATTTTAAAAGTGCTCTTATATATTTGTTTTCTAACTTCATAACTTTCAGGCAAGTAGAAGCTCGATAGCATTACTATGCCACTTACATTCGTTTCTTTTCCAATTAATGTTTTAAGTGTTATTGGAAATTTAGCTTGTAAAACTTCAGTTGGTGATAAATAAAATTTACCTTTTAAAACATTTTGCACAAAATCTTTCATCATAATATTTTGAATCGAAGATGGGTAAAGAACCCCGTTAAGTTTTTTTAAATTTATATATCCAGCAAATTTTTTCATAATTTTAAACTGAATATTTTTTTAAATAATTAAAACCTATTTTTGTCATTGGTTTGATATTTAATGGTCTGTAAAAATTTGGAATATTTCTGTGAGATTTTACTGTAACATCATAAGGTGATAAAAGACTTTTGAACCTGCAATTAAGTGAAAACCTAGTTTCCTTAGTTTTATTCATTGTATTCCCATGAAGTATTAAAGGTGAAAAAATTAATATTTCTCCATAATTTACTTTTAAAAATTCAAATTTTTTCTTATTTTTATTATACATTTCTTTGGTTGTGTAATCATATGTTTTTAAGAGTTTTTCATTCATTGATTTATTAAAATTTGGCTTTGTGAAAAACATAGATTTTGTATCGTAAGCGTCCACTAACGGAATCCAAACAACTACTTGAAATGGGCTTTCGCCAGCATAAATATCTGAATGCAAATCTAATAAGGAGTCTTTATCATTAGGCATCTGAATAGAAAGATTAATCTTCTTTTGCATTGACAATTCATTGCCTACTAATTCGTCTAAATACTTTTTTGCAATATTATAGTAATTTTCACTAAAGGATTTTTCTGTGTTAATTTTTTTATATAAACCAAATCTTAAATTATTTATTTCTTTCAATTTTACATATTTGTGGAAGTTATTGAAAGTATAATTGATATTTTCTGGTGTATTTTTTTTATTCTTAATTTTGTTATTATTTTTGACACCTGAAAAAATAATATTTCTAATATTATCAAGTAAATTTTTATCACCTGGAACTATTACATAACCATTTTTTTCAAAATTTTTTTCTATATTAATCATATAGTTTTTTCTTTTTGCATTTTTGTTAATACTTTAATATTTGACCACTCATCAGAAAAACTATCTTTTATTTTCTCATTTTCAAATGCGTCACACAAATCTTCTATAGCGTTAACAACAGATTTTTTAAAATTAAAACCTAACATTTTTTTAATTTTATCAGAATTTATCATATACGATCTAATATCTGCACTTTCTTCAACTCTAATTTCTATATTATTTTTATTTAGTTTTCTTTCCACAACTTCTTTAACTTTTTGTGCGACTTCGATAATTTTTAAATTTTCTGTTCCGGCATTAAAAATTTCACCATTGAAATTTGATGTATCTCTCATAATTAAGATTTTATAAAGATCACACATGTCATCTATATGACAATTTGGTCTAGATTGTTTGCCTCCAAATACCCTTATATAGCCTTTGTTTACAGCATAATTTGTTAAGATGTTTACTGTAAGATCAAATCGCATTTTTTCACTAAATCCACAAACTGTTGCGGGCCTTATAATTATTCCATTGAAACTCTCATCCAGATATTGCTTTAAAATTGGCTCACACATAGCTTTATACTTATTATAGTCAGTAATAGGTTTTAGCTCATTCGTCTCAGTTACGTTTGGACTGTCCGATATGCCGTAAACAGAGCATGTCGAAGCGTATATAAATTTTTTAACGCCATTCTTTTTTGAAACACTAACTAGGTCTTCAAAGCAATCATAATTTATTTTTTTTGATAATTCAGAATTTAGTTCATAAGTCGGATCATTAGAAATGCAGGCTAAGTGCAAAACTGTATCTATCTGATTTAAATTTATAATTTCTTCAAACTTATTAGAATTAGTTATATCTTCTTTAATATAAAAAAAATTTTTATTTTTTGGAAGATGCCTATCCCCAAAAAGTGATATGTCATAATTAGTTATATTTATATCTGTCTCATCTAAGAGTTTATAAATTAATCTAGAACCAACGTACCCTGATCCTCCTGTTATTAATAAATTCATGATAAATATTTAAACCAATTTTTAGTTGCAATTTTTATTTTGTTCTTATCCCATAAAGGGGCATTTTTCCAATAATTAATATTTTCAAGAACATTTTTTATTCCCTTTTCAATAGGAATTCTAGGTTTCCATTTAAGAAATTTTTTTATTTTATTTATATTTGCATGTGTAATATCAGGCTCTCCTGGTCTCTTCGGAATATAAATTTTTTTATCTCCACCAATTAAATTTAAAAGATAATTTACAGAAATAGGTTTGCCAGAACCAACGTTATATATTTCATTTTGTTTTTTTGAAATACTGGCTAAATAAAAAGCTCTAGCAACATCTCTTACATGAATAAAATCTCTCTTTTGCCTTCCATCACCAACAACTGTAAATGGTTTGTTCGATAATTTTTGTTTCATAAAAATACCCAGCGCAGCACCATAAGCCGAGTTAGTTCTAGATCTGGGACCATAAACATTGAATAATCTTAAAGATATATAATTGATATTATAAACATTCGACCAATGAATTATCATTTGTTCAGCTAAATTTTTTGAAAAAGCATATGGATATTTTAGATTAGTTCTATCAGTTTCTTTTGTAGGTGTAGAAATGGGAATACCATAACATGATGATGATGCTGCAAAAACCAATTTTCCTACTTTATTAGCTCTCATGGACTCAAGTATATTTAGAGTTCCATTGACGTTGCTTTCTAGATATTCAATAGGATTTTCAATTGATGGCACTATATCAGACTGTGCAGCTAAATGAAAGACAATATCTATATTTTTAAATAAATTTGAAAATGATTTTTTATTTCTTATATCTTTTCTAAAAAGATGAACTTTCTTGCTTCTTAAACTTAAATCTAAATTTTTTTTTGATCCATCTTTTAGATTATCAATAATGATAATTTTCTTTGTTTTTTTTAATTCAAGAAGATAATCACACAAGTGGCTTCCTATAAATCCTGCTCCACCAGTTATTATATAATTCATATAATTATTAGAGTTATCTGATTATTTAAGAAAATAGTAGCAGGATTTTAGTAATTCCTCTTTTTTTATTGGGAATTTATTAGCTTGATTTTCAATATTCTTTGCAGCTGCTAAAGAACCAAAAAATAAAGCAAATTCTGGGTTTTTTTTGTCAATGGCTGTAGCTAATGAGAAAAAAGATAGCATAGCATCACCTGCTCCAACTTTATCTACTATCTTGACGGCTAGAGCAGGGCAAAAAATTAACTTTCTAGATTTTTTATTATACAAATAAGATCCTTTTTTACCGGCAGTAACAATTAAATTTGAAATATTCAATTTTCTTGACAGAGATTTAATGAGGTCTTGAATTTTAGAAGATCTATCTCTTAACTCATGTCTAAGTTCTACCTCATTAATAATTGCATATTGATAGCCATTAAATTTACTTATTGTATGATAGCCTAGATTTGCAGAATTTATCTGAGTATTTACAACAAAGGTATTCTTTAGTTTTTTAATTTTAGAAACTAAAGATTTTGAAATAAGACCGTGTCCATAATCAGAAATAATAATTGCATCTACTTTTTTTGAAAACTTTTGAATTAATTTGAAAAGTTTTTTTTCTTGATTTAGACCCAGCAATTTGTCATTGAATTCATAAAAACCTAAAATTTTGTTATTATTTAACTGATCGAAAATTTTAGTTTTAGTAATAGTTGGAGAATTCTCTTTATATATAAAGTTCTTAACTATATTTGGGTTGAGATTTTTAAAAATAAATTTTTCCTTTTCTTTTTTAGCACCCAATGCTGATATTAAATAAACTTTCTTAACGAAATCAGATATATTCTGGGCAGTAGCAAGTGATCCTCCAAGATAAGTTTCTGTATTATTTTTATTGTATGTAAGTATAGGTTCCTTTCCAGCCTTCCCTAGCGCATCACAATAAACATATTCATCTATTATAGTTTCTCCAATTACCATAATATTTAATTTTGATAGTTCCTTAAAAAAAGACTCAATTTTTAATTTATTAATATTTTTTTTGATTCTTTTTAATATGTTAAATTGGTGTATATTGTCTATCTTGTTCAAAATTTTTGATGAACTGTATGTATTTGAATTACTAAATAAAGTTTTTCCATTATATTTTTTTACAGTATAAATTTCTTTGTTAATATTACCGGTAATATCATCTTTAAAATTTACATAATCTGGACCTTTAAAGTAAATATCTGGTTTAATATATTTAATCATATTAATTGCTGTCTTTGACTTACTTTCAATTACATAGTCAACTATTTTTAATGATGAAAGATACTTAAGTCTTTTTTCAATTGAAAAAAAAGGCCTTCCAGGACCTTTATTTACAAATTTATCTGAAGTCAAACTTACTATGAGAATATCTGCGTAATTTTTAGCTTCTTGAAAATGTTCTATGTGGCCTATGTGTACTAGATCAAAAACACCATGACACAAAACAATTTTTTTTTTGAACTTTTTTAGTTCCTTTAATTTATTTTCGCTTAAAATCTTCATTTAATTGGGATTAAATCAATTTTTAAAATTTAATTTGTTGATTATAGTTTCAAATTAAATATTAGGATATTATAAACATGAAAAAAATCAAATGAAAATCTGTATTATTGGAGGTGGTTTTGCTGGTTGTTCATCTGCAGAAATCCTTTCGCATATTAAAGGAGTGAATATTAAAATATTTGAGAGATCAGACATTTTAGGAGCTGGTGTCAGAACACACTTCTATGGTGGTCACCCTTATACATTTGGGCCAAGACATTTTTTAACAACAAAAGTTGAGACTTATAATTATTTAAAGAGATTTTTAAATTTAAGAAATTGTAATTATCATCAATTTAAAAGTTACGTCGCTCAAGATAATCAATTTTATAATTATCCTCTCAATACTAAAGATCTTAATAAGATGCCTGATAAGAAAAAAATTTTTAAAGAAATAAGCAAAACGCCTCGCAAACATAACGCAAAAAATTTAGAGGAATTTTGGATAAGATCTGTTGGTAAGACACTATTTTCAAAAGTCATTAAGAAATATAATGAAAAAATGTGGATGGTAGCTTGTAATAAGCTTGATACCTTCAACTGGTCTCCAAAAGGTTACACAATAAAAAAAGGAAATAAAGCAGCATTTGATACACATATTTCATGTTATCCAACTCATAAAGATGGGTATAACAAATATTTTGATTTAATCGGAAAATTAAAAAGAGTTAAAGTTTTGTATAAACAATCAATAAAAAAAATTAATTTTAAAGAGAAATATATAATATCAAATGGAAAAAAAAATTATTTTGATGTTTTGATAAATACTATCGCCCCCGATACATTATTTAATTTTAAATTTGGAAAGTTAAAATTTATTGGTAGAGATTTTCACAAAATAGTCTTTCCTGTTAAAGAGATTTTTCCAAAAGATGTTTTTTTTTTATATTATCCAGGTGATGAAAAATTTACTAGACTAGTTGAATACAAAAAATTCACTAAACATAAATCAAAAACAACTTTAGTAGGAATGGAAATTCCATCTTTGAATGGCAGACTGTACCCCTTGCCGATATCAAGTGAACAAAAGTTAGCTCAAAAATACTTTAAATTATTTCCAAAAAATACATTTTCAATTGGCAGAGCAGGTACTTATAGATATGAAATCGATATAGATGACTGTATATACCAGTCTTTACAAATAAAAAAAATTTTAGAAAAAGACGAATGGAATGGTCCAATTATTGGAAAGGGAAACTTATTTTAATTAAATTTAGATAAAATCTAAAAAGAATGTTTTAGTTACTCTTTATATATCTTAAAATATTTTCTTTAGTAGACTTAAATTTGAAGCCAAAATTCCTAGACTTTTCCAAATTTATACAAAAAGTTTTTGTTTTAATTTTATTCCAGTCTATATTTTTATTATATCCCAATGAAGTAGAAAAAATTTTCATTATATTTTTGATTTTCATTGGCCGCACACTACCTAAATTAAAAATACCATATGTATTTTTTTTCCTTAAAGCAAATTCTATATTTTGAATTAAATAATCAACATGCAATATATTATTAAACTTTTCCTCAGGATTATTTATATTTAACTCTTTATTATTTTTAATTTTATTAAAAACCTTAGATATAAAATTGCTATGAGATAATTTTCCAACAACACCTGGTAATCTAAAAATATAACAGGAAATATGATTTTTTAATGTATATTTTTTTAGTAATTTCTCACAAACTAATTTTGACCTTCCATATTCATTAATATTTTTACCTTTATAGGTTTCCTTTACAAATTTAGAATTAATATTTCCATACACTGACATTGTGGATAAAAATATAAAATTTTTAATAGACATATTAAGTTTCAAAATATTTTGCATTTGCAGAATATTGTTCTTATAAATATTATTTGATTTAAATTTGCTCACAGGAGTTTTAGAAGAACAATGAATAATGGTATCGATTTTTAATTTTCTATCTTTTATTATTTCTGCTAAATTTTGCTTACTCAAATCTAATTTAATAAGATTTATATTTGTTAATTTAGGTTTTTGTTTTCTATAAATGCCTATGACATTATTTTTAATTGCATAGTGTTTGGCTACATTGAAACCAATAAATCCCCCAACTCCAGTAACCAAGAAATTTTTTTTCGTTTTCAATTTAAATTTAATTAGTTATAAATAATTAATATTTATCTAATATTATGAAATCAAAAAAATTTAAAGTTTTAGTTACAGATGTTCCTAATGATATTATTATAGAAAAAACTGTTTTAGGTAATAAATTCCAAGTTTACTTAACAAATATAAAGAAATTTAAGAAGCTAAGTAAGCAATTTAAGTTGAAAATCGATGCAATACTAACAGGCGCAACCATTAAATTTGATAGTAAAGAATTATCTAACTTTCCAAATTGTAAAATTATAAGTCGTTATGGAATTGGTTATGACAACATAGATTTAAATGAAGCAGTTAAAAGAAATATTCAAATATGTGTCGTTCCAGATTATGGAGTTGACGAAGTATCTGATCATGCATTGACTATGATTTTAAATTTAAACAGGTCTCTAGGTATTTATGATATGAACATGAAAAATTCATATAGAAAGAACATTATTCTTTGGGATCATAATTATTCGCCTTTTCAAAAAAGACTAAAGGATATGACTTTAGGTATAATTGGATTGGGAAGAATTGGAAGTAGTCTTGCCAGAAAAGCAAAATCATTAAACATGAATGTTGTTTTTTATGATCCACTTGTAAAAAGCGGATATGAAAAAATATTAGATATAAAAAGAGTATATAAGTTAAATGAAATAGCTAAATATTCAGATGCCGTATCATTACATGTGCCTTATAACAAACGAAATCATAATTTTGTTGACGATAATTTTTTTAAAAATGTTAAAAAAAAAATTATTTTTATTAATGTTTCGAGAGGTGGCTTAGTTTCTTCTGAAATACTTGCAAAATATTATGGTAAAAAAATTTCAGGTATAGGTTTAGATGTTTTTGAAAATGAGCCGCCTGAAAAAACTGACAAAATAATAAATTTATGGAAAAAAAAAGAGAATGATGGAAGAATTGTCATTACTCCACATTCTGCATTTTATTCAATTTCGGCCTTTACTGAACTTAGGACAAAAGCAACTAAAAATATAAGAGAATTTTTAATAAATGGGAAGTTAATAAACTGTCTTAATGTAAATAAGGATTTGTAATTCGAGTTAACAGAAAATATTTAATTCTTTCGATCTGTCAACACAAAGTCGATTAGATTTTTTAAGCCATTTCCAAGATCAATGTAATTACTCTTGGTATAATTTATTGTTATGTTTTCACTTAGTCTATAAGGTGTAGTTATATAGTGACCAGCGATATTTTTTTTTGCAAGAAATTTAATTTTATATTTTTTATTTATAATTTCATTAATCATTTTTAAAACTGTTTCAACTTTTAATAGTTTGCCGCTTGTAATATTAACCATTTTATTTCTGAAATTTTTACCAATTAAATCAATTGTAGCTTCAGCTGCATCTTCAACATGAATATATTCTCTCATAGTATCTTGGGTGCCATGGTAAATTAGTTGTTTTGATTTAAAGGAATCATTAATTATTTTATATAAAGTATTTCCTTGATCTGATCCTGGACCATAAATAGAACCAAATTTAATTATAGTGTAATCCAAATTGAATCTTTTATTATATTCTATAGTATATTCTTCAGCGGCTTTTTTTGAACATCTATAAAAATTTCCAATATTTGTATCGCTATATAATGAGCTTGCATAAAAAAACCTTTTCACCTTATTTATTTTACATGCTTCTAAACAGTTAACTGTTCCTAATATATTTTGTCTGACTGTATTAATTGGATTTAATCTTGATTTATTTAAATCAGAAAATCCTGCAAAATTAAACACATAATAAGAATTTTTTAAAATTTTTTTTAATGACTCTAGATTAAGCACATCAACTTTAAAATATTCATAATCTAAATATTTTTTATTAATATTTTTAATGTCAACTACTTTAACTTTAAATTTTTTTTTTAATAATAATTGAACCAGCTTCTTTCCAATGAAACCCTCACCTCCAATTACAGATACTATTTTAGACATTTTTATTCGTTATCATAACAAATAAGAACAGTCAAAATTAATTTGTTTTATTTAAATAATTAGGTGAGATGAACCCTCTAAATTTTTTTAACTCTATTAGTGAATGATTTTTGCAAACTGTACTGTCAAATATTTCATCTCTAATATTATTTTGAAGTTTTAGAGTATCGCTACTAAGAAACATATTGTTGCCTTTTTCAATATAATTAATTAATTCTTTGATTGAGTTAAGTATTTCATCTTCTGTGTTCTCAATAATTTCAATATTTTTTAAATAAAAATACAAAGTATTTTTGAAATGTATTGCTGAAATTTTTTTAATATATGGAAAAATGATATCTGAATAAAAATGGATTTTTTTAATTTTAAGCAGTTTCAATAAATGAATTTTTGTCTGTTTCTTTTTATCTATAAAAGATTTTGGCAAAAGAATACCTTTGCAAAAAAAATTAGGATGAATTGCATTGTGATGTAAAATAGTTTTATTAAAAAGATAAGCAAATGCCAAATCTCCAGAATGACCAATTACACAAAACTCAGCTAAGCTATAAATGTAAAAATCAAAAAATTGTTTCTTTTCAATAGGCAATTCATCATAAAATATACATTTCGAAAGAATTTTTTTATCATTTACTGATGGTTGTCCAGTAAATACAATTTGATAGTTATTGTTTGCTAGGTAGTTAATAGACTTTATCAAATTCTTAGGGCTACTTAACCTATAAGTTTCAAATTTTTTATCTTTGCTAGTTCTTTTAAGCCAATATTCATTTGACTTGTAAGAAATAGTAACAATTTTTTTATTTGTATTAATATTTAATTTTCTCAATATTTCTTTTCCTTCGTTTTCCTCTTCAATTGAAAATAAGAAATTGAAACAACTCTCATTCTCGAAATTTGTTCCATCAAATGGCCAGGGAATTATAATATCTTTTAATAAATTAGAATTTTTGATTAGATATCTATATAAACAAGGTCTATCTTTAATCTCAAAATTATTAATTAGTTTCTTCTTCCAAAAAGAATTTATGTAGTTACCATCTGAAATAATAACAAGATTTTGACTACTTATTTTTTTTTCTATAATAAGTCGTTTTAAATAACAACTAGTATATATTGAGCTTCCAATCGAAGACAGATGTATCAAAAATATTTTTTTTTTTCCAATTGATTTTTTTATATTGTTTAAATATTTTTTATTTGTCTTTTCAAATTTTGATTTTAAAAAACTTAAAATAACACTAATTAAAATAATTAATTTTTTTATTTCCATTAATTTTGGGTTGTTTAATATATTTTATATTTTTTTTAATTGATCATCAAAAAATTTTTTAATTGCACCAGCATCGTTTAAATATGCAATAAATTGAACATTATTTTTTTTCAGATCTTTAATTTGAGAGACTGTATTCGACATGCACCCTAAAAATTTGTTATTTTTTTTTGCAATTTTTGAAAATTTTTTAATAATAGATTTTAATTTTGAGGTATTTATTGATCCATCTTTTATACCTATTGATTGCGCCAAATCAAATAAGCCGATATATATTAAATCTAAGCCTTTTATCTTACATATACTTTCAAAATTATTTATTCCTTCAGTTCCTTCAATTAATACTCCAACTAAAATTTCTCTATTAGCAGCATTAATTGTTTTTTTTATAGTTAAGTCATTATAATTATGAACACGTGTATAGGGAGATAAGCCTCTTTTTCCTATTGGTCTGTAATAACAACTTTCTACAATTTTTTTTGCTGTTTTCTCATTGGAAACATGTGGAACTAATATTGATTTTACTCCAGTTTCTAAACATTTTAATATATGATCAGAACTAGCATTTTGTGTTCTCACTATTGCTGTAATTTTTTTTCCCTCTGTTGAACGGACCGCGTTCTCAACATCTGTAAAAGAATAAAAACCGTGCTCTAAATCAATAACAATAAAATCTAATTTAGTATTTGATAAAATATCAGTTATAACAGGAGAGGGAATGCTTGACCAAGTGCCAAAAACAAATTTATTTTGTATTAATTTTCTTTTTAAAATATTTTCCATTAATCAAAGCTTTTATCTTTATATAATTTATAAACCTTGTCATTAAGCATGAGCTCTTCTGCTTTTTTTCTATCGTTTTCGTTATCGACTGATTTATTAACAAATAAGTTTTCAACCATCCTAACTTTATAACCATTTTCTATAATTCTCAACATCTCAATCGACTCTTGTTTTTCTAAAGGAGTAGACGGCATATCAAATAAAAATTTTTTCATGAAATGCCATTTAAACGGCATTATGCAAACTTGTTTATACCAATTTGCTTTTTGCTCTTGATGATCTATTGATGGTATTGGAGAGCGTGACATGTAAATTGCATTTTTATTCAAATCTGTAACGACTTTTATCTCTGATGGGTCTTTCCAATCAATTTCATCTATTTTAGAACATAAGTTAGATACATAAATATTTTGAGAACTGTCCAACAAAGGTTGGATAGCTAAATCTATCATATCAGGATGTACTAAAGGTTCATCGCCCTGAACAACTACAACTATATCTTCATCATCTAAGTTTAATTTTTTAAAACCTTCCGCAACTCTTAAAGCAGGTCTTGGAACGTCTTTATCAGTCATTATAAATTTTCCATTTATCTTATCTATCTCTTCTTCCACTTCTTTATCGCAACCGCAAACAATCACATCATTTGCAATTTTAGATAATCGAGATCTTAAAACACAATGTTGAATCATAGAAAAATTTAATATTTTACATAATGGTTTATTTGGAAATCTCGTTGAGCCTAATCTTGCAGGAATTCCAATGTATATTTTCATTTTATGTATGAAAACTATTTATTATCTCAACTGTATTACCTATCTTACATCTATAAACATCTTTATTTTTAAGGTAAATATCTTTTCTTTTGAAAACTGGAGCTCCCGTTAATACAATATCACCAGGCAGCAATTCAAACCATTTTGACAAAAACTTTATAATTTCTTTATCTGAAAATATTCTGTCACTTAATTTACCAGATCTAATTGGTTTATCATTCACATATCCAATTATAACATCATTTTTTTTGAATGTTTCTTTACTATATATATACTTACTAACTGGACAGAAGCCATCTGCTGACTTTGATCTAACTAAATGATGATCTCTTCCAATTATATTTTTTGATGTAACATCGTTACAAACTAAATAACCAAGAATAAATTCATCTAGACTTTTTATTTTCGTTTTAAATGTAATTTTTTTTTTTATTACAATACCTAGCTCAGGCTCACCCCAAACATGCCATTTTTTATCTGGAATTCTAATTTTATCTTTATCAAGTGATAAAGCGTTAGGAGATTTTAAAAAAAGATAAGGCTCTTTGTATTTTTTATTTTTTGAATATTTACTATAATAATTATCTGCAGCACATATTATTTTTGATGGCTTGCACGGTAATATTACTTTCAAATTTTTTAATTTAATTTTTTTTCTCTCTAATTTTGAACTTTTATATGGATTTGATACATAGAGTTTCGCATAATCATGAAATGCAATTCCATACCTTTCTTTTTTTTTAATAATTGTTCTAAAAATTTTTTTCATCAAATTTGAAATTAGCAAGTTTGTTAGTATTCTTGTTATATATACAATTTTTAGTTTCTAAATGTAAAGTTTTATCAGTCAAAGCTATATCGCAAAAATACACCCCTTTTTTTATACGTGCATATAAATTTTCATTTGGAGTAAGAACAATTTTTTTTTTAATTCTCCCTTTCTCATCGAAAATAATTATTTTTAACTTACCACTTATTATATAAAAAGTTTGATCACTTTTTGTATTTTTTTTTGGTGGGTAATAATATCCTTTTTTTTGATAAATTATCATCTCTTGATGTTTATCATTCAGATTTTTGTGAAAACAAATTCTATAAGAATTCAATTTTTTTGACTTATTAATTATTTTATTAATTTCTTTTTTATTAAAAATTTTTATATCTGTGTTTAGTTTATATTCATGATTTTTTTTGTTCATTTAATATTATCTTAAAAGAATTTATTATCGAAGTAAATTTAATACCAGCAATTTTTTTAATTTTATTATTTATAAGGATCGTATTCTTTGGATATTTTTCTTTAAAAGTAAAATTATCTAGTTTATCTTTTTTAATTAAGATCATATTTTTATATTTTTTTGGAAGAAGGTTTAAGAATTTTTTCACTAATTTAAATCTACTATTGTGGTAATCCCCAGAAATATTATAGGATCCTGTAATTTTTTTTTCTAAAAAAATATCTATTATTTTTATGACATCTTTAATAAAAACTGGTGCAAAATATTGGTCATCAGCAACTTTTAGAGTTCTTCTTTTTTTCTGATTTTTAAGAATGTTTGTAAATAAAGTGCCATCGTTAATTTTATAACCATATGTTTTAGATAATCTAAAAATGGCAAAATTTTTATGTGATTTTAACTTGATATAATCTTCAATGATTAGCTTTTGTTTACCATAATACAAAGATGGAATGGCTTTACTTTTTTCTGTATAGTGTCCTTTAGTGCCATCAAATATATATTCAGTAGAAAAAAAAATATAATAAATACCATTTTTAATGAGAAGATTAATTAAATTTTTAGTTCCTCTCACATTTATAGCATAAGATTTTTTTTTATTTCTAAAACAATCTTCTGGTTTAGAAATACTGCTTAATATAACTACTTTATTTATTTTTTTTTCCTTTATAAAGCTGCTTAATTTTTTTTTATTGAATTTAATTAAATTCAAATAGTAATATTTTTTATTTTTAGAAGATGTAAAAAATTTTTTCTCTTTTATTTGAGAGTATTTATAATAGTAACTACCAATAAATCCTGTTTTTCCAATTATTAATATAGCCATTAATTTAAATTAAATTTTACTTATAAAGTAAAAAACTTTTACTTATTGATGCAACTAGGTTCCATGGTTCATAAAAAACTTTATGTTTTTTTAATAGGTCTTTTACTACTTTTGGATTGCCTTTTCTTGGGTCGCCTTTGTATGTTCCATAATAATCATCTATATAAAGAATAGTACCATTGGTCATAAAATTCAAAGCGAAGTCTAAACTGTCTCTTACACTTTCTTTAAGATCACAATCAATCGTTATCAGGCTTGCTTTATATTTCTTTTCCTTAAATTTTTTTATTAATTCTTTATTCAAGCTTTTAGAGTAAAATCCTTTAATTATGTGCAGTTTTCTATTATTGAGATGTGGTTTAACCATTCTTATAAATTTTTTTTCATCAGTAACCAACATATTTGGCAACCACTGGTGGTTTTGCTTAAAATTATCTTTAACTTTTGGCAACCCTTTAAATGAGTCAAATGCAAAAAAATTCATCTCCATATTTTTTATATTTGCCTCTCTAAGGCAAAATCTAAATGTTCTAGCTCTATGTGTACCAAATTCAAAATAATCTCCCTCCACTTTATTGTCATAAATGAAGTCAAAAGCTTTTTGAAAAAAATTATATTTAGATTTATTTCTTAAAGTTTGATTATAAATTATTTCATTTTTTTTTGAAAATTTTTTTGATTTTAGGTTTATATATGGCTCCGAACTGATTGTTTTAATATCACATTTCATGCGATAAATATTTCACCAATATTACTTAAGTCAATAAAAAAATAGTTAGAATTAAAATATATTATTTTTCAAGTAAATTTATATTTTAAATATTTCAAGCATAAACTTGCTGTTTTCTGAAATATTTTTATCAAAATAATCATCAAATTTACTCTTGTTAAAATTTTTATCGAAAGTTTGTTCAAACTCTTTCCTTAAAACTTTCTTTTTAAATATATAATTTATATATCTTCTAAAAAATCTTGAGGGTATATAATTTTGTGCTTTAGTGACATGTCTTCTTTTTTTGAAGATAGCTATTGGCAGGTAATCATTTTTGTCTTGCTGATTTAAAGTTTTATTGTAAAAAAATTCGTAATATTTAAGTAATAATTCTTTATTTGAACTAAATTCACCACCTCCATAATTATCTACAATTATTTTTGTGTCATCGTCTATAAATTTTTGAAATAAAAGAAGATAGTATCTAAAACCAAAATTATTTATTTCATTTATACAACTATTCATAATCACAACCTTTATTTTTGGAAATTTTATTTCTGGGATTTTCCACCAAGATAAGATATTAAAATTATCTAAATTTCTATCTTCATTTTTATATATAAAATTGACATCATCTAAAATTGACCTCAAAATTCTAGCTTGAGTAAAAAACAAAAACTCAGAATTTTCTATACCTATATATTTATATTTTTTAATTCCAAGGAGAGCGGCCAAAATACCTGATCCAGGACCTATTTCTAATATAAAATCATTTTTTTTGTCAAAATTTATATTTTCTATTGCACGCAACGTTATTAATGATCTTGTCAATCCATCTTTAAAAGAAAGATGATCAAGTTTATTTAATTTAATTCTTTTGTAGAATTCATCAATTAGTTCAATTTCTGTTTTTTTAAGAAAATGATTTAAATATTTTTTATTTTGAGTTTCATATCTACCTTCTTGAAATGCATCAGCATACTTGTCTAAATAATCTTCGTGATCAATTTTAGTTGAAATGCCATCTTTTATAAATGCTGAAGATCTCATTGCTTGAATATATCTGAAATTCAATTTTAACAGAGCTTCTTGTTCATTTTTTTTGTAATCTAAAATAAAATCTTTCATCTATTCATTAAGCAAATATTTAAGTGAATTGATCCAACTTTTTCTGTATCCAAATGATTTATCATCAACATATAAATCCGCAGAAGGTTTTCCAAAAAATATAGAATGATATTTTACCTTCCATAATTTTAATTGTTTTATTGTTAACTTTTTAAATTTTTTTTCGGCTAATTTTTTATTATCTTTTGATCTTCCCATCCCTCTTGCGGTATAAAGTTTTATTATATATCCTTTAGAATATAATTTATTAATAAAATTAATTACATTTTTTTTTGGAGTGCTAGAAACATAATAATTCTTGGTAGTGTTGCAGATCGTACTATCTATATCTATACAAATGATTTTCATTAATAGTCTATTTATATCTTATATTATTTTAAATTTTAATTCCTTAGATTTATAAAAGACTTTTATTTTTTTGTTGGCCTTTTTTAATAAATAGTAAATTGGAAATTTAAGGTAGTTTTTAGTTTTTATTGCTTTTAAAAAAGTTAAATATTTTACCTTGTTGTTTAATAACAGATAAATTTTAGTTGACATCATTATCATTGGTAAATTCATCGTTAATCTATTTACATTTGGGTTACCAATTTTAGAGATTTTAACATACCGTGGATTGGATTTTAAATCGATTAAATTGAGAAAATTTTTAGATTTAGAGAAAATTGAAGCAAAGTGTCCATCATTGCCCATTCCTAATATACAAATAGTCAATCCTTTATTAAGTAATTTTTTGTGTTTTATAAAATTATTCCTAATTAAATAGCTTGAGCTTAGAGGTTTTAACTTATTATTTAAGTTATTTTTAACTAATATT
>MDSZ01229997.1_pt1 | contig 19577 bp, 14 predicted proteins | sample 811201 | NCBI WGS metagenome assembly MDSZ01 (sample SAMN05326647, study PRJNA326480) | marine metagenome | isolation source: seawater | place: Indian Ocean: North | collected 2010 | reverse complement strand
TTAGCAAAACTAATTTTTGAGGTTATATATGAATTTATAGAAATTTTTGCCATTTCAGCACTTTCTATACTCATTCTTCTTATTGGAATATTTTTATTTTTTATTATTGTCATCATTGCTTCAATATGGATATCTGCAGAAAGTGGAATTTCTTCCCCAACCAAAAGAAAATCAGGATTTTTTAAATCATTTAATACTGAACCTAAAGCAATAAATTCTGGAGAATAGCAAAATTTTATTTTTGAAATTTTTTCATTTTTTATTCTTATTTTAGAAATCAATTTCAGCCTAGTATCTCCTGGCAAAACAGTAGAGGTTATTACAATTAACTTATTTTCACAAGAAGAATCAACATCACTTATGTTTAAAATTACATTCTCTAGATATTGTGTATCAAAAGTACCATCATTTAAAGAAGGTGTTGGTACTATTACATAAATTACATCTGATTGTTCTATAACTTGTGATGTATTATCAAAAATTTTAAAATTTTCAAAACCTAGATTTATTTCATCTTGCAAGGCAGTTTCTGAAACTGGAGCAATTTTTCTACGTAAATAATCTCTTACATTTTTATCTATATCAAATCCAAATACTTTATTTCCAGCTGCAGCGAAAGCGGCAAACATCGAGCAACCTAACTTCCCTAATCCAATAACGCCTATATTCATAAAATTTAAATTGTAATGTTAAAAAATTTATCTTATTGGATTTGCCCCCTCTCTCCTAGAGACAAGACGTATTGTTCTAAAAAAAATTAACAAATCTAACCAAAAAGAAAAATTTTTTATGTAAAAAAAGTCATAAGTTAATTTAATTTCTGAATCGTCAATTGAAGATCCATAGGAATAATTAACTTGAGCCCAACCACTTAAACCAGGCTTAACAAGATATCTTAAGTCATAAAAGGGAATTATTTTCTTTAAATTTGAATCAATTTCAGGTCTTTCTGGCCTTGGACCTATCAAACTCATGTTTCCTATAAGAACCGAATACAATTGAGGGAGCTCATCAATCCTTGAAGCTCTGAGAAATTTTCCTATCTGAGTGATTCTAACATCGTTTTTTTTCGACCATTGAGCGCCACCTTCCTCCGCATTAACTTTCATAGTTCTTAATTTACAAATTCTGAATTTAATTCCATTTTTTCCTACCCTATCTTGGAAATATAGTATTGGGCCATTATCTTCTAATAATATCAATATTCCAAAAAAACACATTATTGGTAATGCGAAAATGAGCATAATTAGGCTCAAAAAGATATCGGAAATCCTTTTAAGTCTTATTTGAAAACTTCTTCCTCTACTAATATTTGCGAACAAGTTTAACAATTCATTTGAGGATAAGAAAACCGATGGTATTCTTTGCAAAAAAATTTCGCTCCAATTTACTATTGAAAAAATATTTTCTCCTTGAAAATATAAATTAATAATTTTCTCTTGATTTAGTGAAGTAAAATCACCAAATTTTTCTATAATTATATTTCTTACTTTTTTATTATCAGTAAGAAGTTTATCTATTGAATCTGAATAATTTATATTAATTTTACTTATTTTTACTAGATCTAATAACTTCAAAAATGAATTATGACTACCAACAAACTCCCAATTTTGTTGAGATTTAGAATTACTAATTAAAAAGAGACGTAAAAAATATTGTCCTATAAAAGAAGCTATTATATACTTCACAAAAAAAACAAAGTTTTCCCAGTAAATATAATTATCTTTAAAATCTATAATTTTATAAAATAATAAAAAAGTAAATGAAAAGTATACAAAAAAATTCAAACAAGATAAAAATATATTTTTTATATTTTCTAGAATATCCTTCTTATTTTGATGATATCTGCCTACTACATAACTAGTTAAAAGCCAAAAAAATAGAATGAAAAAATTAAAAAATATTGTTTTAAATCCATTTGAATAAACTTTTAAAGTATTAAAAAAGATAACAAAGGCAAAAATATCAAACAAAAAAGAGATTATTATATTTTTCCGTAATGAAAACCAATAAGGCATTATAAACATAAGTTATGTTATGTCCGAATAAGTCATTAATTTATAATATCTTAAATAGTATATTTATCAAAACCTTATAAAAATAAAATTATTGAGATAGATTTGTTAAATCTTTATTTTTAAAACTATTAATAAAATATTTTAAATCAAATATTGCAAAAATTTTATACATTTTTTTGTTTAAAAAATATTTATTTTTTATTTAAAAGATCTGAATACAAATTTAAAAATTTTCTTGCCCTATTTTTATATGAGTGAAAACTTATTGCTCTTCGATTACCATTTTTTTGTATCTTATTTCTTTCTATTGGGTTATTTAAATAATAAATAATTTTTTCTACCCAAATTTTTGCTTCATCAGAATCAATATGTATTACTTCATCTTGATCAAAATATGGAGATTTATTCAATGGAGAATCAACTAATTGAAATCCACCATAGTAAGGAATTTTAAAATACCGTAAATTATAGATTATATGTTCTGGGGTATTTTCATGATAATTAATACAGATTTTGCTATTTCTGTATATTAATATTTCTCTTTCACTACTTATAACTTCATTCAATTTTTTCATTTTCATATTTACAAAAAAATTAAGTTTTTTTGATAACGGCTTAATAAATTTATTTGAAAATTTTATTATTCCATTTGATATCCTTACTCTCTTGTTGAATCCTCTGCCAAACAAACCTATCTTAAGATTGGGATTTTTTTTTCTTAAAAGTGGTAAAACTTTATTAAATAGAAAAGATTTACTTTTCATTTTTGATCCAATAAAAACTACATCAAAATTATTTTTATGATTATCTTCATTTCTAATTTTTAAAAAATTTTTAGGTAAGGATGGAGAAGCATTTGGAATTGTTATATATTTTCTTTTTGTCAAATCCTCAAATTTCTTCATCGATTTATGCTCCCTTTCTCCATAAATTATTTGAAACCAATTAAGATTATTTATAATAAGTTTTTTATGAAATTCATAAAATTTTGAATCTTTATATATAGGCCAATGAACCCATAAAGCGATAATTAAGCCTTTTCTTGAGAGAAATTTTGCATGATTTAAAACAGACTCTGATTTATAATTTGATAGATCATCTATAATTAACGTCTTTTCATTACCATCATTAATTTTTTTAATATTATCAATTATTTTACAATTAAGATTTAATTCTAAAAATCCATTCATCAAACCTAAAGATATGTGAGATTCTGCAGATTGAACATCAATATTAGGTCTTATAATAAAAATTTTTTCAGGAAATATATTCACCTTATTTTAATTTGAACCTCATGGGGAATAAGTTAGATTGCAATTCCGAATGAGTAATAACAATAACAATTGAATTTTTTGTTTTAGAGAGGAGTAAATCATTAAAAATCATTGATGTTTTTAGATCGAGTGATGATGAAGGTTCATCTAATATTAGGATTGGTTTTACACTTGAAATTATTTTCAAAAGACAGATTCTTTGCGCTTGACCACCTGATATATTCCTTCCAAAGTCAGAAATCATATAATCAAGAAATTGGTTACCAAATTCATCTTTTAAACCTAATTTAATCCCATTTTCATACAATTCCTCCTTATTAATTAATTCATTACTCCCAAACAATATATTTTCATATAAGGTACCACTAAATAAAAAAGGCGATTGTGATAGATAAGAAATATTTTTGTGAAAATATCTAGTAGGTAAATTTTGTATATTTAAATTATTTAATTCTATCTCTCCAGCAGATGGAGTAAGAAGTTTAAGAATTAATTCTACTAAAGTTGTTTTACCTGAACCGCTTTTACCTAAAATCGCTGTGGGTTGACCCTCTTCAAATTGCCAGTCATCATAAATAATTTCATGTTTATCCTTATATTTATATTTTAAATTCCTTATTTTAATTTTATTTTTTTCATTTTTATTAAAGAAACTTTCTTTTTTTAGTTTGTTTACAAAATAATTTGATAATTTTTTAGTTTTTTTTGTTTTGAGACTAAATAAAGATATAAGATTATTAATTGAAAGAGAAGAGGATTTAATAAACGCATATGCGGAATAAGTCTGTTGTGAAGCAGGAAGAATCCTATTAAATGCAAAAAGCAAAGTTCCTAATTGTCCAAAAATCAATAAACTGGAATTACTGGAAATTGAAATAATAATAAAAAAGGTAAATAAACTTAAACAAACTGTTTCAACTATATATCTTGGTGATTGAGAATAAATCAAAGTATTTGCATAACTATTCCTTGATTTAATCTCATTAGAAATAAATTTTTTAATCTGTTTTTCAGATGTTCCTCCTATTATAAGATCAACAATTGAAGCTAAAGTTGATCTTACTAAAGCTGCTTGCTCATGATTATATTTAGTAATATATTCTCCATTTATTTTTAATTTCTTAGCGAATAAAAGAATAATAATTAAATATACTAATGAAATAAATAATCCTGCAATTAAAAAGAGTTTTGTTTCTAGAAATAAGAGCGAAAAAGATATAGATATCAAAATTATTGTATTAGATACTAAACTTGCAAAGTTTGATAAGGCTTCAGAATTTCTTGGCACATCTTGAATTAAAATTGATAAAAATTTTGATTGATTGGCTGACTTTAAAAAAATATACTCCTGATTAACAATCTTTTGAAATGCAACAGAAGATATTTTCGCGCTAATAGAAGCTGCTATGCGATATTGAGTAAACAATAAAAATACCCTTAAAACTCCACATATAATTACAGTAACTAAAAAATTAGAAGCATATTCAAAAGTATTTTCATAATCAATTCTATTATCAATAGTTGAGAAGGATTGAATGAATGGTTTGATTGAAGAAAGCACAATCACTTCACTCAAGCTGAGCAATAAAGCGCTTAAAATAATTAAGCAGCTATAAATAATATATTTTCTTGGCAGAAAAAGAATTAATCTTATTAAGGAGATCATAATTATAAAAATTAGTAATTACTTGTTGATCTTTAAGTTATTTATTAATCATTTTTAATTATTTTTTTTATATTCATAAAAAATTAAGCTTAATAAATCAAATATGATAATATTATCTTAATTTTACAAGCAAGCAAAAGGCTTAATAGTCCAAGTATTTTAATGTTTAAGAAATATAAGAATTCTCTAAATATTGCTCTAGGTTCCATAAAACAAGAAAATTTAAATATTTTATTTTCAGAAATAAAAAAAAGGTTAAATGGATCTTCTTCTATTCATATTCTTGGTAATGGTGGTAGTGCTGCTAATGCAAGTCATATAGTTGGTGACTTTACAAAAACTTTTGCTTATATGAAACTAAAGCTTAAAATATTTAATCATTCTGACAACATCAGTTATCTAACTGCGGCTGCAAATGACTTAGATTTTAACGAAATATATTCAAGTCTTGTTGGAACTATAATAGATAAAGAAGATTTAATTATCTATCTTTCTGGAAGTGGCAATTCACTAAATCTAATTAAATGTGCCAATAAAGCTAAAAAATTTAATATCTTTCAAATTTCTATTTCTGGTTACAATGGAGGTAAAATTAAAGATCTAGTAAATAATCCTATTCATATAGATTATCCAGATATGGAAATAAGCGAAGATTGTCAATTAATTATTTTTCATTACATTAAGCAACAACTAGTTAAGGAGATTGAAGAGAAAGATCCATATGCCGAAAATAAATTACCAAAATACAAAAAAAGAGGGATAGAAGATCTTATTGCATGATTATTATTTCTAGATGCCCCTATAGAATTTCATTGCTTGGTGGTGGTTCAGATTTGGATTGGTTTGTAAAAGATAATTCATATGGATTATCTCTAGGTTATGCTTTGTCAAAATATACCTATACAGTTATTAATCAATTACCAGCCTCTTCAAAAAGAGGAATTCTTAACTACTCCTCTAGGGAGGAATATACTGATATTAACGATATAGCTCATCCTCTCATTAAATCTGCATTTGAAGAGTTTAAGTTTATGGGTTTACTTGAGATATCTTCCTTCGGATTCGCTTCAAGAGGTTCAGGACTTGGTGGGTCTTCGTCATTTCTAAATGCCATTTTGAAAGGTCTTTCCTTTCTTAATAAAAAAGAATTAAATAATGATGAACTTGCTTTCATGGCATCAAATATTGAGATAAACAAACTCAACAAACCAATTGGGAGACAAGATCACTTCTTATCTGCTGCAGGAAACTTTTCATGCTTAAAATTTTTAAATCAAAACAATGAAGTCAATAGAATAAATCTTGATGAATGCAAACAGAAATTTCTTGAAAAAGAGACTAATAAATTATATTTAATTCCATCTTTCATTTCCAGATCAGCTGATAAAGTTTTAAGTAAATTAAAAGATTCTCCAAATACTAAAGATTATTTGTTAAAAATAAGATCTATTGCTGAAAAATTTATTTTTTTAGAAGATGATCGAGAGTATGTATTGGAGGAAACATTCAATAATTGCGTTAAAGAATCTTGGGAAATTAAAAGAAAAATGTCTGGAGTAATGTCAGGTATATTAAATGAACAATATGAACAGATTAAGAAAATTCCAACTAATTGGATCCGATTATTAGGTGCAGGTTCGGGTGGTTATTTCTTGATATCATCAAAATTAAATGAAAAAAGAACCAAGGAAGAATTATTAAAAAATGGGATAAAAGATTTTTTTAAAGCTTCATTAAGTAAATCAGGAGCTGAGATAGTTCACTTCTCATGATCAAAAACATTTCAGTAGTAATAGCTATTGGTGGGATTGGCAGTAGACTTAAAAAAATTACAGGAGATATTCCTAAACCACTTTTCCCAGTAAAAGGGATTCCAACTTTAAAAAGAACACTAATTGAATTAAAAAAATATGGTTTCAAGAAAATAATTGTTACCACCTGTTTTAAAAAAGAAATTTTTAAAGAATTTTTGAAAGAATTTATATTTGATTTTGATGAATTAATTATTTACGAAGAGCATAATCCTTTAGGTGAATGTGGAGCACTATGGAAAATATTGCCAAAGCTAGAATCTCAAACTTTGTTTATCAATGGTGATTTGATTTTTAGTATTAATTTTGAAAAGTTAGTGGATTTTCACAACCGTATTAATTCAGATATTACTTTAGTTACCCATCCTTCTTCACATCCAGAAGATTCAGATATGCTTTCTTGCCCCAATGGGTCATTTGTAGAACATTTATTTCACAAGTCAAGAAATAGTATTCAAGATAAAATACAACCAATTTTAGGGAATGCAGGGATATCAATTTTTAAAAAATCTTTATTAACTGAATTACAACCTGATCAAGATACCCAAAAACCTAGTATATTTGGATTCTTAGTCGATAATGCACTAAAAAATAAAAGAAAAATATACTCTTATAACACTTCAGAATATATTAAAGATATGGGCACCCCAAATAGATTAAAACAAGTAGAAAAAGACATTAGTAATAATATCTTAAGTAAAAAAAATTATTCAAATTTTCAAAAAGCTCTTTTTATAGACAGAGATAATACTCTAATAAAATGTGATCCAAAATCATATATTTTATCTAGCAGAAATATTATATTTCTGGATGAAAATATAAAAAAACTTGCCAAGATATCTGATTCATTTTCAATAATTGCGATAGTTACAAATCAGCCCCAAATTTCAATGAATATATTATCCTTAGAAGAATTGGAAGATATTAATAATAAAATAATACTTTATTGCCGATCCAAATCATTACTAATTGATACAGTTATTTGGTGTCCTCATCATCCTCATAAAGGTTTTGAATCAGAAAATAAATTATTAAAAACAGATTGTTTTTGTCGAAAACCTAGTCCAGGCATGTTATTAGAATTATCATATCAAAGAAATATTGATTTAAATTCTTCCCTTTTTGTTGGTGACTCTTTAGTTGATATGCAAGCTGCAAATTCTGCTGGATGCGACTTTAAAAATATAGTTAACTTATGAATTACTCCTTTTTTGGAACATGCTATGAAGACTATCATTTATTAATTGATTGTCTTAAATCAATGGCAAATCAGACTCTTCCTGCTAATGAAATTATCCTTATAGATTCAAGTAAAAAAGGAGAAATTTTAAAATACATTAATAAATTATTTGAGAATAGTAGTACCGTTATCAAATATGAAAATATTAATCTCCCAAGAGTAAAAGCTTTAAATCTTGCAATATCAAAAGCCAATTCTGATTATTTATTACGCTTCGATTCTAGAACTAGATTTTCAGAAAACTATGCAGAGACATCAATAAAGATTTTTAAAAAGACAAACAAGTATAAAATCATTTTAGGAAATATAGGAGGCAAGCAAAATGCAATCCCAGCAAATAATTCATTAAACGCAAAATTAGCTGCTGATTTATTTAACAGAGCTTATGTTTTTGGTAATCCATTATATAGAAGGGAAAATTATTCAGGTAAAGTTAATTCTATTTACTTAGGTTGTTATCCAAAAGAAATAATCAAACAAACACTTTTTCGTGAAGATATTAATTTAATATCTGAAGATTCTCAAATTTGTCAAGATATTATTGCCAAAGGATATGAGATACATATCTCTAAATTTTTAAGTATTAAATATTTATGTAGAGAGAATTTTTATTTAGTTATAAAATTACTTAGAAGTTATGGCAGATGTAGAGCAAGAACAATAATTTCTACTAGGGTTATACATGATAACAAAAAGTACTTATTAATCTTATTTATGGTTGTGATATCGCCAATTCTACTTTTTTATTTTTTTAAAAACATTTTGTTAGCTTTAATTTTAGTTTTCTTAATACCGCTTTCATACAATGTATTTCATGAATATAGGAATTATGGTTTAAAAAAAATTTATTACTTACCATTATTAGCTCTTTGTTTACAATTAAGTTGGATTTTGGGATTGTTTGAGACCTTAATTTTGTATAAATTCACAAGAAATAAGAACTCTAATTTCCTTTAAAAAATTTGCTTTATTTACTAAAATTAATAATTATGTTTAAATTCAATTTATATTTCTTGTTTTTCTTGTAATGTTTTTTGTATCTAATAATTAGTTATGCACAAAAAATTTATCAATATAAAACAACGATTTAAACCAAATATCATTCAAAAAATTATAAAAAATACATCGCCCAAGATTAAAGGATATTGGTTTTTTTTAACTCTAATTTTTAAAATTTGCCCACATAAATTAGAAGCATTGATAATTTTCCCAAAAAATGAAATTAAGGTGGAGCTTGATTTACAGGATCCATATCAATTAGATATTTTTTGTAAAAACAAATATGAATTGATGGAACCATATGTTGTATATAAATTATTGCCCAGAAAGGGCATCTTTTTTGATGTAGGAGCAAACTGTGGATGGTATTCAAGAATTATCTCTAATTTAAAAAGCGAAGCAATCATCTATGCATTTGAACCAAATATAAAAGCTTTTAATTTCTTAAAAGAATTCTGCTCAGAAAATGTTATAACTTTACCAGTCGCAGTAGGGGAGGATAATTTTAATAAAGTAATGCCTATTAATCCTTTTTATAGACAACCTTCAGGTACTTATTTTAAAAAGGCACCTAAAGGGATTAACTTAATATCACTAGATAGTTTTTGCTCAAAGCATAAATTGATTCCAGATTTTATTAAAATTGATGTTGAAGGATTTGAACTTGAAGTATTAAAAGGTGCATCTAAAATAATTGAAACTTGCAAATTTTTATTAATAGAAATTAATAACAAAGACTCTGTAGTTGGTTGCAAATATGAACCAAATCTAATTTTTCAAATTTTAATGAAAAAAGGTTTTATTTTTAAATATTTAGTTTCTAATAAAGAAAATAGCATTGCTGAAATAGATTCTTTAAAAATAGGAAGTGTACTTTTCTGCAAAGAAAAAATTGAGAATTCATTTTAGAAACCTAGATTTATTTTCTTACTGAAACGCGATAGAATATATTATCTTGGAAATGAAATGAAGAAATCAATTAAAAATATATGTTGTATTGGCGCAGGTTACGTGGGTGGCCCTACAATGGCAGTAATTGCAGATAAGTGTCCCCATATAGTGGTAAACGTTGTTGACATAAATAAAGATCGAATTCTTGCGTGGAATAATCCTAATCCAGAAGAAATACCAATTTTTGAACCCGGCCTCTCTGAAATAGTAAAAAGACGTAGAGGAGTGAACCTTTTTTTTTCGACAGAGGTTGAAGAACAAATAGCAAAGGCTGATATGGTATTTATTTCTGTGAATACTCCTACTAAAAAAAGAGGAGTTGGAGCAGGAAAGGCAAGTGATCTCAAATGGGTTGAATCTTCAGCAAGACAAATCGCAAAATATTCAAAAGGATATACGATAGTCGTGGAGAAAAGTACTCTTCCAGTGAAAACTGCAGAAGTAATTAAATCAATATTAGAGGCATCGCAAAGTAATTCTCATAACGAAAAGGGCACAAAGTTCAGCGTATTGTCAAATCCTGAGTTTTTAGCGGAGGGGACTGCAATAGATGATCTTCTTAATCCAGATAGAGTTTTAATTGGCGGAGAAAATAAAGAGGATATTGAATTACTCAGTGAAATTTACTACGAATGGGTTCCTAAGAATAAAATTATCAAAACTAACGTATGGAGCAGTGAATTAGCAAAACTTACTGCCAACGCCTTTTTGGCTCAGAGAATAAGTTCAATAAACTCAATTGCCGCTTTATGTGAAGCCACTGGTGCAGATGTCCGAGAGGTAAGTCGAGCTATAGGATCTGATAGTAGAATTGGCTCAAAATTTCTGGATTGTGGACCAGGATTTGGAGGAAGTTGCTTTAAAAAAGACATCTTAAATTTAGTTTATTTATCGGAATATTTAGGTCTCAAAGAAGTTGCTAATTTCTGGGAAAGTGTTGTCACTTTAAATAAGTGGCATCAACATAGGATATCAAAGTTAATAACTAAAAAACTATTTGGAACCTTATCAGAAAAAAAGATTTCCATTTTGGGTTTTGCATTTAAAGAGAATACAAATGATACTCGCGAATCTTCTGCAATTCAAATATGCAAAGATTTGTTGGAAGAGGGGGCTGAATTATTTATTCATGATCCCAAGGTTAATCCAGAACAGATTTCAAGTGACTTAAACTTACTTCCAAATAATATAAAATCAAAGGCTAATAACCAAAATTCAAAAATAAAAGAGGGTAATTGGAATAGCGCTAACAGTGTAGAAAGTGCTTTAATCAATTCAGATGCTGTTTTGATACTTACTGAATGGTCAGAATATTCAACAATAAACTGGAAGAAAGTCTCAAAATTAATGCGTAAACCCGCATGGGTATTTGATGCAAGATCAATTATTGATCCAAAAGAGGTGCTTAAATCCGGACTTAATTTATGGAGAGTTGGGGATGGTGTGATTTAGTGTAATTTTCTAAATTTATAGTCTTTCTGTTTTTTATACGAATTCCAACTATCCCTACACATTTCTTTGAGATTTCTTTTAGGGTTCCAATTGATTTTAGATTTTGCCTGGGATATGTCGGCAACAGAGTAAGAAACATCTCCATCTCTTCTTGCAGAAAATTTATAAGGGATTTCAACATCATTTACTCTAGAAAAAGTATCAACTAATTCTAAAACACTTGTTCCAGTTCCCGTACCAAGATTTAACTTTATAAAATTACTTTTATTATTTTTATCAAGAATATATTCTAGGGCTAATAAATGGCCCTCAGCTAAATCCATTACATGAATATAGTCTCTAACACCTGTACCATCTGGGGTGTTCCAATCATTACCAAATATCTCTAATTCTTTGATTTCTTTAAAAGCAACTTTATTTATTATTGGCATTAAATTATTTGGAAATCCTTTTGAATTTTCTCCAATCAGGCCAGACTTGTGTGCTCCAATTGGATTAAAATAACGCAAAATTGCTATGCTCCATTTTTTATTTTTTACAGCTATGAGATTATTTAGTATTTGCTCAATAACATCTTTCGTCTGTCCATAAGGATTAATAGGATTAATAACATCATTTTCTTTAATTAATAAATTTTTATTATTAGTTCCGTATATTGTTGCACTACTACTAAACACAAAGTTTAAACAGTTAAATCTTTCCATAATTTTCAAGAGATTTATTGTGCCACTCACATTTGAATCCCAATAGTGTAATGGAAATTTTGTTGATTCGAAAACAGACTTTAAACCGGCAAAATGAACAACCGCCACAATACTTTGCAAAGAATTTGTATATTTCTCGAAAATATTTATAAGCAACTTTTGATCCCTTACATCTCCTTTTATAAAAATAGCCATTGATTCTCTTTTTTTATCCTGGAGATTTGATAAAGTCAAAACTCGTTTTATAACTTTTTCAGAACTATTTACTAATGAGTCCAAAATTATCAAGCGATATCCATTTTCCAATAGAGTAATTAATGTATGACTTCCTATAAAACCTGCTCCTCCAGTAACTAATATGTTTTTGATAAATTTTTCCAAACTTTATTTTTCTGACTTGTAGTAATCAATATACCATTCTATAAAAGTATCTACTCCATCTTCAATTGAAGTTTTTGGACTAAAATTTATCCAATTTTCCAATGCATCAGTATTTGCCCATGTCTCAAGCACATCACCTTGCTGCATAGGTAAAAACTCTTTTTCTGCAACTTTTTCTAATTTTTGTTCTAACACCTTTATAAAATCCATTAATTCAGTAGGCTTACCGCATCCAATATTAAAAACTTTAAAAGGAGCTGTTGTGGAGTATTTTCCCTTTCTTTTTGTACTTTCTGCTGGCTTATAAGAGCATCTAAAGATACCTTCAACAATATCATCAATAAATGTAAAATCTCTTCTTAATTTCCCATTATTAAAGATCTTAATTTTCTTATTTTCTAAAATTGATTTTGTAAATATCATTGGAGCCATATCAGGTCTGCCCCATGGTCCATAAACCGTAAAAAATCTTAAGCCTGTAGTTGGAATATCATATAAGTGACTATAAGAATGTGCCATTAATTCATTAGATTTTTTTGTGGCAGCGTAGAGGCTTATTGGGTGATCTACATTATCAAGTTCCATAAAAGGCAATTTTCTATTACCTCCATATACTGAACTACTAGAAGCAAATATAAAATTAGATACCTTATTTTTTCTTATTGATTCAAGAATATTTCCAAATCCAACCAAATTTGACTGAAAATAAGCATGCGGATTACTAATGGAGTACCTTACCCCAGCTTGAGCAGCTAAATGTATAACTTTAGAAAATCTATAGGTATTAAAAATATCATTAATTTTTTTATTATCCTCTATGGAAATCTCATAAAATTCAAAAGAATTTAAGCCTTTTTTAATAAATTTATTTAATTCAGCTAATCTTGAAAGCTTTAGAGATTTATCATAATAAGAATTTAAATTATCTATACCGACAATATTATGTCCATCTAATAAAAGTTTTTTTGTCAATGAAAATCCTATAAAACCAGCTACACCTGTCACCAAAATAGGTTTTTTAAATTGAATCATTCAAATAAAATATAATTGAATTTAATTAAAAGATTTGAAACATTTTGAGTACAATAAAATTAATATCAAAACCAAAATATTTTGGAAGAGTCCTTAAAGATTAATTAATTTTTATTTTACTGATTAATAAGAAATATCTTTTAAAAAAAGAAGAAGTTAAAATGGCAAAAAACATAATAAATTTATTTACTTAATAACAATATAACCTAATACTTTTTTGTTTTGTATTTTAAGAATATGATCAATTTCGTAAATATCCTTTTTGTAAGTTTTATTGATTGTAATTAATATAATTAAATTTTCGAACTGACTAAGTTCTTTAACATCATTCGCAAAACACACTTCATTATTTACAACATTTTTCTTAATTAGAGTTTTAAATTTTTCAAAAAATGATGCATTATCATTATCCATAAATAAAATTCCAATTTTTTGATTTTCCTTGAATATTTGACTATTTATTAAAAGATATAAAACATTTTCTATAGATTCTGGTATTTGAGTTGATAGTTCTGAAAGGAAAGGCCAATTTAACAAAGATTTAAGTTCTAAATTATTAAAAACAACATCTTTTCTTTTATCGATATACAAACCATAAATAAAGCCAAGACACAATCCGAAAATAAAGCCAAAACCAATTAATTTTTTTGTTCTTGGAAAAATTGGCTTTGGTAAAAGGGTAGGTGTAGTAATTAATTCCCATGGATCTTGATTGCGAGCTTTATCAAGAGTTAATAAACGATATTGATTCTCTAGATTATCTAATGTTTTTTTATCTCTCGCAGCATTACCAATTAGTTGCATATATTTTATTAAAACCCCTGAAGGTCTTTCTGAAGATTTTACCCTTGAAAGAGCATCTTGTTTCTTAGCTATTAAAATTCCCTCTAGCTTATTTTTAAGAAGGGAAACTAGATTACTTTTTTCATTTTTTAGAGAACTTATAGCTCTATCTGATGATTTATATAATGTATTGTATCTAGCTAATTTAGAATCTATTTCATTTATTCTTAATAAAACTGGGTCCTCCTCAAAGATTGGCAAAGTTGAAGCAAAATATATGATCTGATCTGATGCGTAATTAGAATCTTTTAATTTAGTCATGTATTCTTCATAAAGTCTTATTTCATTAGCAGCCTTTACTCTAAATGCTTCTATATTAATAATTTTTGGAATTTCTTCTGAAGATTGCATATCTCCAAAATTAATTACAAGATCATGCTGAGTTGCAAATCTTTGAGCATCTGCTATTGAGTTGTCACTTTTAACTTTATAAATCTTAATTTGATCTTTAGAATATTCCAGTCTTTGTTGAATATCTCTACGCCTATTTCTTCCGGAATAATCTTGATATATTTTTGAAATTTTATTGAGAATTTTTAGAACTAATTCTTTATCAGTGTCATTGTAAGATAAATTTAAAATTGAAGTATTTTTTTTAAGGTCGATATCTAAATTTTCTTTCTTCCACTTACCAAATCCCTTGGGATATGGATTAATGCCTTTTTTTTCTTTTTCCTTTTTAACAAGATTATAGACTTCCATTAAAATTGAAGGGCTTTCAAGAATGCCTATTTCTGTTTCAATCTCTTTTTCATTTGAACTGCCTAATCCAACTATTTTTGCAAGTTCATTATTTTGCAGAATTGAACTAGCTGGACTCTCATTATTCTGCTGTAATACAATTTGAAATTGGCCTTGCCAAATCTTTTGTGCGGCAAAAGCAAAAACTCCAGACAATAATGATCCGGCAATAGCAGTAGTAAAAACTGTTTTTTTATTTCTATAAAAAGAATCAAATAGTTCTTTAATATCTATTTCCTTTGATTTAAACAAATTTACCTTTTATAAGAATAATATTGTACATTTTACCAAATAATTACATTCAGATAAAGTATAGATATTTAAAAATAAATAATTTTTTTTGAATCGTTAATTTAAAAATTAAATATATTTAATTGAATTAGTTTAGTTCAATTCATATTTAATTAAATTTAATATTCAATAATCTATTAAAAGAAAATTTCTTACTAAAAATTAACGTAAAATAAATTAAATATTTTTATTACTTAATAGATTTATAATATTAAAAATAAATTCATAATAGCTTTGCAGAACAAAAAAATAGTAACTTTTATAATTGGGACTCGTCCTGAAGCAATAAAACTTGCACCAGTTATTTTAGAATTTAAATCATATGAATTATTTGAAACGAGAATAGTATTAACAGGACAGCATAATGAAATGGTTCAACAAATTATGAGTAAATTTAATTTAATCGATAACATAAACTTAAATTTAATGAGGAAGAAGCAATCTCTAGCAAATATAACTTCAAAAATACTTATTAATTTGGAATCTGAATTTGATCAATTTAAGCCAGAATTAGTTGTTGTTCAAGGAGATACATCTAGTGCTTTTTCTGCAGCTTTATTAGCTTTTTACAAAAAAATAAAAATAGCTCATGTTGAAGCAGGTTTAAGAACAAATGTATTATTAAACCCTTTTCCTGAAGAAGCAAATAGAAGATTAATTTCAAAAATAGCAACATTACATTTTGCTCCAACAAATATTGCTTTAGAAAATCTTAAAAAAGAGAATATCAATGAAAAGATTTTTTTAACTGGAAATACTGGAATTGATGCTTTACTTTTAATATCAAAAAAAATTTCAAACTTTACAATTAAAGGTGAAAATCTTCTCAAAAAGAAGCTGATATTAGTGACTATTCATAGAAGAGAAAATTGGGGCAAAAATGTAGAGAATATTTGTGAAGCTATTAATCGTTTGACCTTAATTTTTAATGATGTAATCTTTTTGATCCCTATGCATAAAAATCCTATAGTAAGAGACTCTATTATTAACTTACTTGAAAATAATAATAAAGTAATTTTAAAAGAAGCGATGGACTATGAACAATTAGTTTCTGCAATGAAAACCTGTTATTTGATCCTTACTGATTCAGGTGGGATACAAGAAGAGGCTCCAAGTTTTAGAAAGCCTGTCTTGGTTTTACGAGAAAACACTGAAAGATGTGAGGCTATAGATGCTGGCATTGCAAAATTAGTTGGTACAAATATATCATCTATTGAAAAAGTTACTAGTACACTTTTAACTAATAAAAAAGAATATAACAAAATGATTTCGGACCATAATCCATTTGGGGATGGCAAAGCGAGTAAAAGAATTTTAAAACATTGTATTCAAGAAATATTTGAATAGATTTATTATTTTCCTTTTTGATAAATTTCCCATTCAGGAATTATTTTTTTTAATGTAGATAAGACTTTATCCTTATTATATTCTTTAATAGCTCTATCAAGATTTTCAATTTCTGAATTAAAGCTTGAATCTATTGGATACTTTTCTCTAGATCTAAAAATTAAGGGGTTTATAGTTTTTTGTGATTTACCATCTACTAGGAGTTCTTCATAAAGTTTCTCACCTGGCCTTAAACCGATGTCAACTATCTCTATATCACCATAAGGATTTTCTTTGTTTTTAAGAGTTAAGCCACTTAATTTTATAATTTGCTTTGCTAAATCAATAATTTTAATAGGTTTTCCCATATCCAAAAGAAAAATGTCCCCATTTGAATTTAATAAAGTTGTTTCTAAAACCAAATTTACAGCTTCCGAAATCGTCATAAAATATCTAATAATATTGGAATCTGTAATAGTAATTGGACCTCCTCTAGAAATCTGCTTAAGGAATAACGGGACAACTGAACCCGATGATCCCAGTACATTCCCAAATCTTACTATTGAAAAATTAGATTCATTTTTTAAATTATCTTTTTTAAATTCTTTAAGAGAGCTTTTATAAAAATAGCTTTTTACCAATAATTCTGAAATTCTTTTTGATGCTCCCATTATGCTAGTAGGCCTTACTGCCTTGTCAGAAGAAATCAATATAACTTGGGAAACATTTTCTTCTAAAGAAACCTCACAAATAATTTTTGTAGAGTAGAAATTATTTGCTATTCCTTCAATTGGATTGGCTTCTACCATAGGGACATGTTTATATGCTGCAGCATGAAAAACTAAATCTATAGAAAATTTTTTAAGTACATTTTTTACTAACTTATAATTTCCAACGTTTCCTAAAACAGGAACAATTTCTACTTGAGTTTGCAAATCTTTCAAGTCCTCATTTATTTTATATAAATTAGGTTCACTAATCTCAAAAAGAATAATCCTTTTTGGTCTTAAATTAATAATTTGTATACACAACTCGGATCCTATTGAACCTCCAGCTCCAGTAACACAAATATTTTTGTTTTTAATGTGTTTGTGTAATTTATCTTTATTAGATTTTAATATTTTTCTATCTAAAAGACTTTCAGTTGATAAGGGCAGGAGATCATTTAATTTTGCCTCCCCTTTCGATAATTGATAATGGTTTGGGACCTGAAGCATTCTAATTCCAATTTTATGAATTTGATTAACAATTTTTTTCCTTTTTTCTTTAGAAACTGAAGGGATTGCTAAAAAAATTAAATCAATCTTTGACTTTATTTTAAGAATTTCTCTTGAAGATATTATAGGTATACAATTTATACTTCTCCCCCATAAAAGAGGGTTGTCATCAATAAAGTATTTAATAGAGTAGGTATTTGATCTAATTAATGTATTAGATAAGATAGCACCAGCTTCTCCTGCACCATAGATAGCAATATTAGGTATTTTTTTATTATTATTACTATTTAGATAAATCAATATTTCTTTCAAAACAAATCTAAATGCTATAGAGAGGCTACTAATGAAAATCCATAATAAAATCCAATATCTTACAGTTGGGATTTTATAATTAAATATGTTTCCAATTAAAAATAGATTAATCAAAGTAATGAAACTGCTGAAAAGATTTTGATAAATTTCTCTTGCTCCAAGAAATTTTGTAATGCCCTTGTAATTATTTAAGAAAAAATAAGTTAAAGATCCTACAGGTATTATTAAAAATGTTATCCAATTAAGAAAATATAAATTGGAGTAATCATCTAAAAGTAAGTGACTAAATATAGAAGATAGGAAAAATATTAATGAATCTATTAGTAAAATTGTTAATCTTCTTATATAGAATGCTTTAACAGTATTATTTTTTAAGATAAAATTTAAAAATTTATTGCTTGACATACTTGATTTTTTATCAAAAAGGAAAAGATAAAATAATATAATGCAACTATTAAAGTTTATTTTAAACCAAAATATGAAATATATTTAACTTCATATTCTTTGTAAATAAAAAATCTTAAATTAATTATTTTAAATTTTTAAAATATTGACAATTATTATTTTGAAGCTTTTAATAATATCTCCTTTATATTATTTGCATATAAATTCATTTGAATTTTAGTAATAGTAGGATGAACAAGAAACATTAAGTTTGTATTAGACATATTTTTTGCTATTGGTAATCTTTGATTATGAGAATAATTACTTTTTGTGAAACATTTTTCTAAATAAATTTCACTACAACTTCCATAAAAGGCTGGATAACCTTTCTTACTAATAGCATTTACAATTTTTTCTCTATCCCAATTAGTTTTTAATTCATCTAATACTATAAAGCAGTGAAATTTATACCAAGAATGAATAATATTTGATGGGGGTTTTGGTATATTAATAACTTTTAAATCAGATAACTTTTCTATAAGTATATTTGCATTCCTCTTTCTTAGAGATAACCATTTATCAATTTTTTTAAGTTGTGCTCTTCCAATGGCACTCTGTAATTCTGTTAATCTAAAATTAGATCCAAAGTTTTCATGAATCCATTTAAAACCATTTTTATTTGCAGATTTTTCTAATGCAGATAAAGTTTTTCCATGATCTTTTAAGGACCAACTTTTTTCATAAATTTTTTTATCATTTGTTGTCAACATACCGCCTTCTCCTCCAGTTGAAATTATCTTATCTTGACAAAAACTCCATGTTGCGACATCACCAAAAGTTCCAACAGATTTAAATTGATCCCCGATTTTGATTTTTGCACCATGAGCTTGTGAACAATCTTCAATTATTTTTAATTTATATTTTTTTGCTAATTT
>MDSZ01263208.1_pt1 | contig 19581 bp, 12 predicted proteins | sample 811201 | NCBI WGS metagenome assembly MDSZ01 (sample SAMN05326647, study PRJNA326480) | marine metagenome | isolation source: seawater | place: Indian Ocean: North | collected 2010 | reverse complement strand
CAAAGATCTAGCGTTGCTATCTTACTCTTTTTAGGTATAGCTTCTTCTTTGTATCTTTTTCTCGATTCAAAAAGATCTTTGGCATTAATCGAATTATTTGCATAAAAAATTCCTGAAGTCATTTTTAGATACTCCCCGTAGCTACGTCGTATATAACCCAACCGTACCTTTCATTTCTATAGCAATACATAATATAAGTAGTCGTGACCCTTTCATACCCAAGTGATTTATCTAGAAATCGGTCACGTTCATCCTGGCGGGCATGGATATCGGTGTCGTGCCAGCGATCAACTACATTGGATTCTCTATACCTCTGATCAGCTCGGTGAACCTGCTTGTCGTACTGGAAAGTCACTTCCACAATTCTGACGTCTGCTCGATTCCCCATGGTTGACTTGAATGAGCTTGGAATCGCGTCCAGAGCAATCAATTTGGCTGCTATTGGAAAATTGTGATTGCCGGCTTGAATATTTTGCAGGTATTCAAGACACAAGTTGCCAAAGTCGGCGCCGCGCTTTTTCTCAAGCAATTCAGCGACTATTCTTGGCGGCTGCTCTTTTATACTCTTTATCTCATCCGGAATCGATGGAGACGGAGGAGTGCGGCCGGCGAACGCGTTGTTCGTCGACATCGGGTTCATTCCATAATCCAAGTCTTCTGATGTTTCATCGCCAACTAGATCGCCTGATGCCGCAGCTTTTTGGTAGGCCAGGTTTGCATCATCCACCAACTTCTCTTCAGCATCACGACCCAAAGTTTCTGGAGCGGGTGGGGAACCTTCCTGTTTTGTGCTTTCCGGGGTCTGATCTGGACTGCTTTCAGTTCCGAGATTTTTGCCTTCTTTTTTATTCCACGGATAGTTTTTGGCAGGACTAACTGGTGGTGAACAGGCTTGTGGCCACCCCGTATAGATTGCCTTCAATTGTGTTTCGAACTTTGTACCATTGATCTGATGGTCGACGGCAGTGATAATGTAATAACCACCAAGTCCAAGTTTGGACGCGTACGAACTTGGGGATCTGGGGTCTCCAAGCGCCGCCACTGAAGGGTTTATCATAATTTGGGCGCCGGGGAGAAAAAACGTATTCCCTATCATGCTCACATTAGCATTGTACGGCAACTTTAACTGCGACATTGGATTATCAGAACCTACAATGTTCATCTCTTTAAAACCGGGCATGTCTACTTTAGAAAAAGAAATATTTTTAATGAGACCGCGGTCACGGCCCAAGGAAAAATGATATATTCCATTCCTTTTATCTTTTGACATGTCACCTGTCATATGTGAAGGATCACTGGCGTGCACATAAACTAGCAAGTATCTCCAAAGTTTTTTAGTATCAACTCCAATAAGCTCCATACTATCGTGCTTATAAATCTTATTTGTAAACGTCTCGACGTCGACACGACTCTTTTTGTGAAGCGGATCTTTACCATCCTTCTTGCCAGCAATTATGACCTCTTGCATGCCCAGTTTTAGGTCATTTCTTATGTTTTTAGTGTGATCATTATCAGGCAGGAAGCAATTTCTACCTAAAGATCGAATAACCAACTCCTTTATTGTCCTTTCCAAGAACTTTTTAAATGTCATGCTTCTTCTGTTTCTACCAATTATGTTAGCGTTCAACCACTCCATATAATCTGGCAGTGCTATTGGAATATCCGCCAAGCTTATGTTCATCTTTTTACCAGTTGATGGGTCTTTAAAAGTCATTGGGCCTAGAATCACACGATACTTTAAAGCGTCACCGGGTAACGAATCTGGTCCGCTTATCATAGTCAGTGCAGCATCAACTAGATCTCCAAAATATACATAAGGTATATAATCATTATAAGGATCTTTTAAATCTGGCACGACCACGGCTTTCTGGCCTGAAGTTACTTTAGATTTTTTATTCCTATTGTTTATCATCGCAGCATTAGATTTTTGTATTGCATTGTCCACTTGGCCCATTGCTACTTCAGCTGCGGTGTCTGCACCTGTAGAAGTTCCGGCTCCACCTTTTGGGCGTTGGCGCGCCAGAAGGGACATTTCATCTTTTAACGCATCGATGTTCGCCTTGGTGGCACCTATTTTATAGGCAGTTTGAATTTCAGATCTTTTTTGGCATATCTTGTCTGAATATTTTTGCATTGCTCCGTCGTCCATGGACGCTATAAATATCCCATTTTTTGATTCTATATGTTTTATTAGCTTCTCTATGTTGGATCTCTGTAAATATCTTACCACTGTTTGTTCTTGCATTATGTCGCTGATCTTGCTCCTAAAAGCACCTGATGCTTCGTCAACAGCGAGACTTTTCAATGCTGCTTGCCTCTCTTTCTCATCTGATGGCAACTTAAAATTACTGGGTTTGAATTCCTTTCCTGCCTTTGTCGCAGAATAAGCAGCATGGTCCGTTATTTTTTGATTATCCATACTCTCTTTGACGTTGGTTGGTGTCTTAGCCAGGGCCGCAGAGTAGGCAGCGCCAGATTTGTCCGCCAGTTGTTTGTTTATGTTCAATATGTCCGCACGATAAGAATCAAAGAGAGTTTCAAATCCCGCCATGTATCTAACGTTCAATTCAACTGTACCATCTTGATTAAAATTGATGTCATGATCGATTAGTGATAAGAGCATAACCATTTTAGATTTCTGCACCGCCTTGAACAAGCCCTTACCTAGATATTCAGCGCTCTGCTTTGGCACCGCCCAGCCCATCTCCAACTTCACTTGAAAGTCGATTGGATTGGCTATTTCTTCGACGGGAACAGCAGCACAGTCTCCGGTACTAGATATTTGACTTGGCTTTTTCTTCTTTTTTGATCCAGGGCTAAACGAAATTAAGTCTATATATTCAGCCGAACCTTTCGGGGCTGGTTTGAAAATTTCATCTATATTCTGTGCGAAGAAACTTATATTTACGTCAATAACCTTATCTGCTGCTATATCCGTCTTGCCGTGAAAATTTGCAGACAAACTTTTGATACCAAACCCGCCTGCACGGCCAGACGCCGAATTCATTATACTCTCTATTCGACCATAATCAACATGATCCCTAAATATAAACGGAATATCTTTCACTGGTTTTGGAGGTTTTCCGGCATATATTGTCTTATAAAGTTTTATCTCTGGTGTTAGTAGTGCCAATTTATCATTGGTTATGTCTAGAAATTCCTCTTTAACCTTTGATTTTATAAAGCGATTTATAAAATGTACCGGATCACCATCCATTATAGTGAGTGGTGATTTTATGTGTTTACTACTCTGTGACCATGGAAAATAAATCGGAGAGTAAAGACTAAGGTTATAAGCTAAAAAACATTGTTTACTAAATTCTGCGCATTCTGTCATATTTTATTACCCATTGTAAAGACTCAAGACGCTTTCCAGAGGAAGTGGTATGTAAATAGCGTCTCCAATTTTCAAATCAGCTTCTGTCGGTTTCTGATTAAACCAAGCGATCAACCACCAAACAGAGGGGTCACCGTAATATTGATAAGCCAATTTATAATAGCGGTCTCCAAAATTCCATATATGCCCAATTTTCTTTACCCTAGCAAAGTCCAACTTGTCCAAGCTTTTAAAAGTTGGAGTATCATAATGGTTGAAGAAATTAACCCCTCTTGCTTTTGCCATGTTGCGATACAATTTATGTCGATTTTCGAATTCGCCTCTATTTGCATATCTATTAGACATTTAATCCTCCTCAAACCAATTAGTGATTTTTTCACTGTTCTCGTAAGAGTCTAGTTCGCCTGTGATTGCAGCCTCTTGCGCCTGTTTCATCCCGAAGACAATACCCTCGTTTCCCTTGTTTGGAACTCCGGGGATCTTCTGCATCAGTCCGCCCATACCATATGGCCATCGGGCTGAGCCTCTCCATTTCGCTTTCGGTCTAGACATCGATCTTTGCGAGCCAGCCGATAAACCAAACTCTCCTGTCTTTTTTGCTGGGCGCCATCCGAGAGGTTGGGTATGCAGCACTGTAAAGTTGGCGCTCATTTTAACCACCTTCGGCAATATCTGACCCTGTCCCATAAAAACCCCAGGTTCAAAATCTGGCTGATAATTGAAGCCATCGATACAACTTACCAACCCTTCGGCGCCGCCTGCTACAGCGCCGCCAGAATTAAAGGCATCACTACCTTGCGCGAATCCCATATTTGCAGCCTTTTCTTCTGCCTCTGTGTGGGGGACCGCTGTGATCAAATTCGCAAACTTTACCTTAATCAAAGGAGAGGCTTGCAGGGTGTTGTGTACACCATTGTCATACACCGGGTATAACATCGCCAATAATACCTCGATCTTTGCAAGATTGCTTGCAGCTTCTTGATGATCTGCTGCTACAATATCCCAATTCATTGAAATCCGGCGGTTTGTATTTTGATATGTCATGACGTCGTCCATTCTACCATATATACTTTCAGGATTCCACTTTGCACTGAACTGGTCGTTAAAAGAAGTTATATATCCTTTGAAATAAACAGTCTTAGAACTGGCTATGTGATGAAATTCAATCGCATAGCCAGCCTTAATTGATAATTCAGCATCTGCACTATACATTTCTTAATCCTCCTTGTTTGTCATGGTGGTATTCTCAGACCGGGGAGTAAACGCTGGCGGCCTTGCATGGTCGGACCAGAGCGATCAAACGTGTGCAGACCAAGCTCATACCTCGACCGGGCGGCGCCATCATAAGCCCATGGGACATCCGTGAAGGTCGACTGTGTTGGTCTCTTGTTGCTGATTGCTGCGGCTGCATTGTTAATAGTCCTAACCAAGCCTCCAAGGGCGCCCTCCACCTGACTGCCGCCGACTCTGATGACAGCACCAAGGCCATTGGGGCCTGTAATTGATTCAGCGATAGATCTAGGGACCTGCTCCATAGTCCTTGATAGTGAGGTGATATGCTGAGTGTACGATGTCATACCAAGTATAGCTGCGCCGCCGGGTCCGTAAGCTGTTGAAAGGCCTATGACTTTTGCAGCAGTGTCTGACATTCCTTTGTCAATCTGATCCATGGTTCTCACCACCCCTCGAAAAACTTCATTTTGGCCTGCGGTCATCGAATCAATAGAATCAAAAGTCCTTTCAATTCGAGCATCCAACACACCCTTGACACCCTCTTGGGCTCTTGTTAAGGTGCCCATCCTCTTCTGATAAGCAGCTGCCAGGACCTCCACTTGTTGTTCAATATTCCCTTTTGTACCATAAGGTTGAAATTTGTCGGCAGCGACTTGCATCCTGTCCATGTGTATTTTATATTCGTCCATGTTCATTCTAAAGAATCGTCCAACGTTCTCCCTGCTCATGCCTCCCATTGCATCGCCAAGCATATCGCGGAAGAATTTTCCTGTTCTACCCTGAAGGTCATCAACGGATCGACCAGAATCTTCAAATGCTTGTTTTATTATCATCATTCTTTCATGTTCGTCCGCACGGAGAAGCTCAGTTGCATTTATTTGAGTGCCCAGTGCGGCGTTTAAGCGGCCGGCGACAGAAGCAGCGCCATCGAAAGTGTCCATGGATTGGCCGAATGTTTGGTTCAATTCACCCTGGGCGATGCCCGTACTCTTGCTAACCGCTTGCATTCCTTTGAAAACTTCCATAGTCTTAGTTGCATCATATGCCATCATAGACTGTGCGTTTCGAAAGTCACTAGCCATCTTTTGGTTAGACACGCCGAGAGCCGTGGACATCGAAAGCATTTCCATTTGATTATCCATTATTTTCTGCGCGCCTAAATCATGAGATCTGGCCATGATATCCATCATTTCTGCCTGCTCTTCATTAGATATTCCCATCTTATTCATGATTGCCATGGCAGAACCCATAGAAGTCTCGTACTTACTCTCTTCCATGGACAATCGGCTATAGCCCGCAGCCAATGCCATTTGAGACTTGACATGTTCTGCCTGATCTGATATGACCCCTCTTAGTTGTTTGCTCATTCTTTCAGTTACGGAGCCGTATTTACCGAAAGCTTCTTCGGCGTCGTAGGCGAGCCCAATCTGTTGGCCCATGTGTCCTATCATCTGACCTGTAGAATTGTTATACTGTAAGGTCACCGCGTCCAGAGAAAGAAATTGTTCTTCCATTCGATCAATAGTTTTGAACTGTTGAACCATGAGGTTCTTTTGATGTCGAATAAACGGAGTGTCAAAACTCGGAAACGGAATGGCGCCGCGGCCAATGGCACTACCGCCGGCGCGTCCAGTGCCACCGCCACCGCCACCAACAGGGCCGCCACCGCTGTGGGCATTCCACTGGTTTAGCTTATCCTGAGCAGCTTTGCATTCAGGATCCCCCCGGAGTTCTCTGTCATCGCAATTGGACACAAACCGGCGCAGTGTGCGGCGGTTTGAGCGGGTGTCGCTCATGCGCCTAATTTCTCGAACTGAAGGCATAATAAATTCTCCTCTCTTTAATTAGTTAGAGAGATAGATTATTTTTGCTTAGCGTTTTCAATTGCTTCTCTTTCTTGCCTAAAGTGTTTCTCAAGACGACGGAAAAACCATTGACGTATCATAATTGGTAGGCTGTAAGCTTCAAAGAAGCTCCAATTCCCTTTAAAAACTAAATAAAAGAAATTGTCATATACAGATTCTATGTATTTATCACTTAGGCCAAAAGAAATCAGCCGTGAACGGCATCATTCTCCTTTCAGTCGCCCCACAGTGGGGACAATCGACCTCTGTTGAGAGATCTAACTGCGGTGTACACTCATCGTACTTCTGTCTTATAAAGCGGGCATCCATAATTGGAAGACCTGCAACAGCAGATGCAATGTAGGCACGGTCAGGGTTGCCGTTGATGGATACAACCATCGTGGTCAACAAGTCAGTGATACTAGTATCTGGAAGGTTGTTTTTCTCTTTTACCTTTTGAGCATAAGTGAGATCTTTTTCATCGGCCACAGTCAGAACCTTCACATTGACAGTCGCCCCACTCTTGGGAAGCCTCATGACTATCAAGCCGTTATCAAACGAAATAGACTCGTCATGGTCTGGATCTCTAACGTTTCTCATCTCCTGCAGATTGAACTCTCTTTCGTGAGACTCTCCGCAATCTCCGCATCGGACAGAAGTCTTGTAAATATCTCCATATCCAGAACTGCGAGCAGCAACCATTATAGCATTGCGGTCTGCAGGAAGCAGGGAATCAACAGCAACTTCGGGATTGACAATGATGTTTTGAATCATTCTGTTAACTGCCTCATTTTCCCTCAAAAGAGATCGACTGTTTAATATGTCTTCCTCTCTTGTTGTCATGAATTTTATTTCTAGCCTGCCTTGACCAAACAAAGGATGTCCCTCTGGGTAGAAGGCGCCCTTTGACGGCAAATCAACAAATTCAGTCGGAGCACTGTAAGATTGCGTTTGAGGTGGGGGTATCATTTGGGGCTGTTGTGGTGTATGCTGAGGCGGCCCCAACCTCTGCTGGTTTCTATTTGTCATTTTTCCTCTTTTTTAAAAAACATCACCCGCCAGCCGGGTTATAATTAACGCCCCCTGGTCGGCCAGCTGCTGTCTCTGCTGCTCTATTAGCAGCATCCTCGCTAGCCTGTCCGAAAGGAGCAAAGACACCTGCACTCTGTGGGTTAAGTTCAGCCCAGTCATATGCAATTGTCATCTGTATATTTACAAGTTCGTCTGAACTGTAATCTAAATTACCGAAGTTAACGGACTTTATCCACGGGTTCCAAAGCTTCCAAACTTCAATAAAACCCTTACCTTCGGAGTCAACCTGCTTTATAAGGATCTGATCGTTAAGAGCATAGGAGGAGGCTCTTTTCGATATTGTTACAGGATTATCTAAATGATCCGTGATCTTATCAGGCAGCACATACCCTGAGGTCTGCAGCATTGCCCAGATTGAAGCTGTGGCATCTTTTATCATTGGGTCCACAAGAGTTACTTGTACGTCTTGCCAGGTAACTCTTCCTGGAAATTTAAACTCGTAATTCAAGAACGCATGCTTGGACTCCGAGATTGAAAAATTAGGTTTCGCGACTGTTTTAATAGTCCAGATATCTATACCGTTTATATTGAGTATATATCTGTATGACCTTTTTGGTTCAGAGTCTCCTGCAGCCCAGAAAGACGGCCCGTTTGGCAAGTTGGCAAATGCCATAATAATTTCCTCCTATAGATAACTTCTAATATAAATAGAATATCAAATGTTTTTTAATCCTCAAATGCGGCGCCCGTGTTCGTTATAACAAAGTCTACAGCAATAAACTCTATTGAACGGGCTGGCTTTAAGAAAATCTTAGCATACATGACATTTCGGTCGACCAAATCTGGGGTTGTAGTGGTGCTATCCAAGACAACCTTAAAATCTGTCAACCCGAAACCAACCTTGACTCTCGTCAAGAATGGTGTAACCTGTCCAACAAAGCGATCCCATGTGGACTGGACATTCTGATCGAACAACATCCGAGAAGAGATCCTTGAAATCTCTTTCTTAACATAGATCATCAACCTACGAACATTTATTCGATCTAAGGCCGACTGAGATATCTGCAAGGTCTTTTGGCCGAAAACAACCAACCCTTCGGCAGGGAATGAAGCTATAGGGTTTATGTTTGCCTCATAAAGCTTATCGCGGTCTTTAGAGGACACCCTCTCTGTCACTCCCAACACAGGAATTCCAGCTGATCCTTCGGTGAGACCCCCTCGGTTAAAGCCGGCAGGGGCAAACCACAAGGCTGCTTTCTTCTCCGTGTTCGCCATTACACCCATTGCCACCACGGATGGTGGCACCCACACCTGAGCATCGTTTATCTCATCGTAAACCTTAACCCAAGGATAATACGCACAGCCATAACTAGAGTTCAACCCTCTTTCCGAAAGAGCATCAACACTCTGCTGTACGTTATTCACTAATCGATCTTTAAATGTAGACTTCTCCAGCTGGTGTGGCGGAACATACACATCCGGCAGGTCAATTACTGCCAATGCATCGCCGCGTGCTTCACAATTTCTAACTAGAGCTGTGGTCAACCTAGGCTCGGTTATACCCGGCATAACTGCCATGTTATACTCAACGACCTCAGGGTCAGAGATTGAATCAATAGCTCTCTTGACTGATGCGTATGCATATGATGATTTTTCATCCGGCGAATTCGAAGAATTCAACACTCTATTATTGAAAGGGTCCGACTCTAAAATATTCACACCGTCTATCCCGCCGAAAAACGGAGAGGTAAATTTGTTATAATCTTTGTGTAACAAATCTGCAGCACTATTACCGGCTGTGAATGATTCATTAGAAACTCTAGAACCACTTTGATAATAGACCTTCTCTCCGCTTTCCCCTGCTGCTTGCGATTGCGGAACAACCATTACATCATCAAGGCTGAATATCCAAGAATATTGTACGCCACCATTGGCGACTGCATCATCAGCTAGAGCTCTAACCCTGTCTACATAACCAGTGTCATGTCGGGTGGACGCATGACTTCGGACAGTCTGCAATCCAAAATATGCTTTGGTTGTCTCCGGGAGTTCCCCGTCCGACGCTGAGTGTCTCAGCAGTGTCCGTGGCCACTTTACGCTTACTGGGAGATCGCTCCATCCAGAACCTGTTAGAAACTTGGTGTTACCCTTTTCTATGTCTCCAAGCCATCTTGGATCGTCCTGTAGTTCGTTGCCAACAATCGGAGGCTCAAACAGGAAGTCAGCGCCTGCAGACGCATACCCATCAACAAGAGCAGTAAGCGTGCCATCATGCTGGTAGGCTCGCATCTTAGGTACAACACCCATGGGTGCGTTAGCCTTATTAGCAACCAATTTAAGCCCTGCGTTAGCAGTCGAAGACTTGTTTGCCACCAACGATGCAGTTATGTCACCAAAACCGGTTGCAACGTTAGATGAGGCACCATCAAGCACTCTAATGTTAGCCGTGCCGTCGTCGCCGCTATTAATAGCAGACAGTAGAAAGTTCAAACCAGTTGCCGGTGTGTTATCTGACAAACCACCAATGCCTATGTGAATAATATCCGCAGCTGCAATTGTCTCTGTGGTGACACCGTCAGCCTTGGTGACCGTCGCTTGGGCGACTGCCGGAGGTGCACCGTCAGAGTCATAAAGGCGGATAGCCAAAGTTCTAGCAACCCCTCCAGCTGTCAGCGAAGATGGGATTTCAAAAACAAGCGTTGCTTGAAGAGCATCATCATTGCCGCTACCACCAGCAAGTGAAGCGTTCTGTACAATATCACCCTGCGTGTCGGCTAATGCAACTGAATTACCTGCCGCACCATAGACTGCAGCTGTAAGATCCAACAAGGATGCATCAGCATTGTCACTAGCTGTAACACCTTGAAGGCCTGTTGTGCCGCCTGTAATATTTGCACCCCACTTTATCTTTGCTGCATCGTAAGCGGCATCACCAGTACCGTTAATTGCCGCACGGAGGCGATCAGCACAAGCATCGTCACTAGTTGGTCGAACGACTTCGATATTGTCTCCTCCGATCGAACCAAAATTACCGTCATTAGCCACCAAAGTGACTGTCACATTTCTACCTAAGCCACCCAAGGCAGTTGGTACATTTATCGTGAAGGCATCTCCGTCGGCGCGGCCATTATTGCCACCCGCCGTACCTAGGTCCAAAATGCCGGCGCGGGTTGCGGTACCCATCGGGGCCATATCTGCAAAGTCTCCGCCGGCGGCAAATTGTAGTGCGCCAGCTTGAGACTCGGTCGGATCCAAATTTGATCCCTCGAATCCGGTACCACCTTCGTTGTCGCCAAAAACCAAATCCTTATAAATTTGCGGGCCATAGACACCAAATGGAACCAAGCTTGGCTCCGTGAAGCCATTATCAACATCCGCATTCATTTCAACTCTAATATATTTCGATCTATTTGCATAGTTTCCATAGTATCTATACCTTTTTTGATCCTTATCCCACACAGCATACGTATCACCAATCTTTCTAGCAATATAATCTGGGGAGTTAGGATTCAAGCTACAGTTTGAGTATCTCTCTATGATCTTTCTTGAGTTGTCAGTATCCCCTGCGTGCCTCAAAGCCACAGAGAACGATCCGTAAGGATCAATACCATCTTTCTGAGCTGGTCTTATATCTTCTATTGACAATTTAAAATTAGCATTTGCGTCGGCGCCGTCGTTGATCATGCAAAACCTAAATAGTTTTTGAAGGTTTTCTAATTGGCACGTTGTAGGATCGCCTAAGTGTTGGCTAAAAAACCAACCTGTCTTTGCACTGGATAGTTCTGCTCTATGCATCGCGCCATCAAATGGATTCTTTCCTGCGAAAGGCACAATTGCTGCAACTGGTATGTGGGAAGAATACTCAGGAATCTTCACTTTTGAAGTCACCCCGTTAACAGTTTCAGAATTTTCAATGCCGGCAGCGTTTTTATATTTTACACCCAAAGCATCTTCCGAATGCAACACTGTTTGTTCAAACGTTTCACCTAGCCAATATCTCTCTAAACTATCACCATCAGTAATGTTATCATTTGTAGCCACTGGGTTTGTGTTGAAAACTTTTCTAATAAACTTTGAAGTGCCTGGTATGAAATTGAACGGTATCTTTTCTGTTTTGGACCCATGTTTAATTTCCATTGTCCAAACTGCATCTGAGTTTTCAGCTGCGTCAGCCTTGGCGCCCTCGATAAAATGGTGACAAGAGGCTGTTAGCGCGTTGGATTCTGCGCTCACAAAGCCGCGGCCAGCTGAGGTACCGGAAAGCTGGATTTGAAATTCGTCTGTAGATACGTCGGTGTTGACATAAAACACTGCTGCGACAGAACAAGTCAAATGCAAGCGACCTTCAGTGGTCGCCGGATCGTGCATGTTTCCCACCAAGAGAGCATAAGCATTGTTTCTCACTGTGGCTTCGCCGCTGTCCGCGGAGCCTGTATTTTTTGCCTGCCAACCAGCGAAACCATTTGTTGTTCGATTCTCGTGATGGATGCCTTGAAGCCTCACAACATTAACTGGCGAACTGTTTCTTAAATATGCCTGCACTGCATATGACGCATAAGTAGGTGCAAGCTTGTCATTACCCTCTCGCCAAACATCCTCGCCCTGGCCGCCAGACTGCGGGTTTCCAAATATTTCTATGAACTGGGAGAAAGAAGAAACTCTTACGGGTTGGAATGCTGGACCTCTTGGAAATCGGCCGATCACTATCGGGCCAATTGCATCGGGAATCGCTGTTAATTGAGAATTATCTATCTCATTTAAAAAGACCCCAGGGGACACAAACTTGAATTTACTTGATGACATGACTTTTTATCTCCTTGAAAACGTTAACTAATGCTTTTACTAGCCTCTTAGTAAATAGTCTACCATATTTCCAAAAGAATTTAAAAAAAAAGGAGGGCCGAAGCCCTCCTTTAATTAACAGACTAAGTCTATTAGGACCGCAACCATCTGACGACAACAAGATCCTGTGGATCGAGAGCATCGTACAGACAAACTTTGTTCGCAGAAGCCGCAAAGTGATAGTCACCAGTACCTTTGGCTGCCGAACCTGACACAAGTTTAACACCGTTGAGGTAAACCTCCATGTTGCCTTTGTGTGAGTTAACATTAGTGTGAACACTACCAGAGTTACCAGTGTCAAGAGAAGCCGTGAAGCCAATCAACTGGTTGGCGCCGACTTCGGGGGCGAATATGTGACCATTCGCGACAGAAGCACTCAATGGGTGACCTGCACCAGAGCCACTGACAAAGTACTGCTCAGCAAAGCCCTTGATTCTAAGCTGGCCGCTATTGTGCTCCAATCCGTAACCAGCTGCTGGAACGTTCGACTGGACCATGAATGCCCCGTCGGAAGTCAACATGTTGTAACTGTCAAACTTAACAGCGCCCTTCATGTGAATATCTTTCCACCGGTTGCTTGAGGCCACACCAAGGTCCATAGCCTGATCTGTCGATGGTAACAAGGAACCAGAACGCATTTCCATTCTATCCTTGAGACCGGCGTCAGATGCGGCATGGTTCGCGAATATTATTGGCAAACCAACTGACGATGAGGCACCAACACGGATCTTCATCGCAGTCACATTGGCTACAGCGCTAGCGCCGTCACCAACCTGAAAACCAGCACCAACAAGTGCTGCAGCACCAGAGCCGATGGCGCCTGAAACTGCTGATATAATCACCTTGTCAGTAACTTCGAGATGATTCTCAGTTGTGCTTATACTGTCAATTATGTGAACATTTAACTTGTCAGCAGTAAGCGTAGAGAATGTACCGGTTGAACCAGAAATGGTACCGCCAGATTCAAGACCAGTGGCAATAATTCCACCGGAAGCGTGAATGAGCGCGTTCGCGTTAGCGTTAGTGAACGAGGAGCCAGTGATTGCACCGGCAGCCTTGATAGTACTGGCAGCTTCAATAGCACCAGTTACGGTAAGACTGCTTGACATCGTCGTAGCACCTTCAAGCTTAACAGCCCCCGTGCCACCTTGAGTAATCGAGCCACTAGTATAGTGTGAACCAGTAGCTGTGTAAGCTCCCACGCCCGAAATTGCACCTGCATGTGTGATTCCACCAGCCTGCAAGAACAACGAAACACCAGTAATTCCATCAAAACTACCAGCAGCACCAGATACAGCGCCCTGGAAAGTTGCACTACTACTAGCATTGATTGCACCTTCGAACTTAACAGCGCCAGTACCACCTTGAGTGATCGAACCACTTGTGTAATGTGAACCAGTAGCAGTATAAGCCCCTACTCCCGAAATTGCACCTGCGTGAGTGATACCCCCTGCACGAGCATTAAGTGAAGTAAAGGTACCAGCTGCGCCAGTCACAGCGCCGGCAACTTTAAGAGTGCCGCTAAAGCCAGCGTTACCCGTTACACGCAAATCCGAAGACCCACCAAGATCCTGAAGCAATGCTTGACGTAACGCAGATGCAGACATCGGCACGTTATAGCCATAAGACGATCCTGATGTATTTGAAACGTCTGCGACAAGAAGAACGTCACCAGCTGCTAAGCCAGTGGCGGCCATCTCATCACCACCATATGCACCATCATTAATTTGTATTTGTTTTAATTGTAGTTTAGTAGCCATATATTTTAAACCTCCCACAGTTTTATATTGCTAAACAAGATTAAGGTGCTTTTTTAAATACACCTCTCTCCTCTTCTGAATCGACAACGAGAACGAATTGGTCATCGCCGTCTACATTATATAGTCTTTCAAGGTCTTCAATTGCAGTTTTCAATTTTACCTCAAGATCTTCAAGTGCTTGTAAGCTTTTTATTTTTTTAGACTCGAACTGGCGGATGAACGCGGCGAATTCTGACGTTTTTCTGTCTAGATCCTGCCTCATGTGGAAAACACCTTCCAGATCACCCCAAGAAACTTCAATAGCATCGGGAATGAGTGGCTTTTCGGGCTCTTCCTCCTCCTCCAAAATATCCTCTTCGAGAAATTCCACCTCGACTTCTGAAGGTTCTTCTTCTTTGTTTTTAATCAAATCTATTAATTCACTTAGTTTTTTTACAACATCGGACATTATTTTTTTACTCCTTTTTTAAGAATCCCTAACATAAGTGGCCAAAATTAATTCACCAACATCAGGTGTTTCGATCATAGTTATTGTATTGGGCGAAGTTCTCGTGTAATCCTCTCCCGGATAAATTAAATTACCATTTAAGAAAATTGTTTCTGTATTGTTCTTCATGTTATATGAAGTGGTGAACACCTTGTTAGCACCATCAGGTATTGGTGTAAGCTTTTCTCTTATAGCATACACCTCGGTAAAGACGTTTATAAAGTCGACATTGTTAGATATAAAACCGCCGGTGCCGCCGCTGGTGCCCCCACCAAAGGCGCGCCCGACGCCCGAAACCTTAGCAAACCCTGCGCGGGCAATCGAAGGGGAAGCACTTCCAAGGTCCAAACCTGGGAGGCCCTGGTATGTTCCAAATTCGTGTTCGGGAATGTCACCGAATATTAACCGCTCACGGGGCAACTTAACCTCTACTATGTTTTCCCTTATCGCATAGAAGGGTTTTTCTCTATTGCCTTCTTCTCCGATTATATACCCAAGCACTTGAATTTGAACTGTCGTAGAAAATGACCTCTCTGAATCGCTAAAGTCTGAAACGTTCGATTCGTTACTATACTGCGATTGGACGAAGGCTTCATATTTGTGGATGCCATCTCTAAGTATTAGATGGTTTATTCCGCCAGGCTTTACAATGAAAGGCGCCATCATTTCATTTAGCTGCTGTTGGTATTCCGTCCTCAGAACAATCGAATAGTCACAAGTGATATAAACCGGGATTGGCACTGAAACCGTCTGCGTCACCACTTTGGCATTTGGCCTTGGAAAGTTTATCTGTCCTTTCATAAGCCTAGCATCAGCATTTGCAAAATTGGCGGTCTTTTTTTGATTAACAAACCTTCTTGTTGGAATGGCGCCGCCCTTAGCATCGTTGATCTCTGGTATGTGACTGTAAACTGCGCCTTTTCGAGCAAGGTCTTTAGTGATACCTTCTCTAGCTACGGTAATCAGCGGCAATATTAGGGCACCCTGCTTATCCCTCAGTTCTTCGCCTTTCTTGCTCTGGAAAGCTCGCTCAGGAGACACCCAATTTACAGGAACTTTTTTCCTTCCCTTATTTGTGTCCGTTGCAATATGAAGATTATTAACAAAACTCATGACAGCCCTGTCGATAGACTCAATCGTCGAGGGTTCAAAAGGTATCTTGAGTTCTACTGGTTCTTTCTTATCCATTGAACAGCCCCTCTCTTGCTCTAACACAACTTGCGATCACTTCGAAAGAACTATCTACCTGGCCATATAACCAGACCGCCTCAGTTAGGTTTAAAATCTCATAGAAGTGATCCCCATACCTAATAAAGTCCCCTTCCCTGACAAAAAGATCCTGATCTTCTGTGAGTCTCCTCTTGTGAAATTTCACACTAATGTTCTCTATCCTATCAACGCCCAAGTTCGTGGTCGTGGTATTTTGAGACTCAAATTCCACCAAGACATGCACCCTAATTGGCGCAAGAAAGTTCTTATTTATAGCTTCCCCATAAACAGTATTAAATTTTGTATGCTCTAGGCTTATAGGGTAATAAATTATAGTCTGGCCGATGACCCTCTCTATAACCTCGTCATTAACCTGCTTGACAAGCTTCTTTTCTTTGTCCCCTGTAAATAATGGCGGAGGAGGAGAGCCAGGCTGATTCCACTTGTTATCCGACATTCTCTATGTCCCCCTATCCAACAAAAATATAATGCGGGGCGGCCTCTAGAACCTTCTGAGCATTATCCTGCATGTTGGCATCCGTTTCTACTAGTTTAGCATATGTCAACTCAGACAACATTGTCTTTAGTTCTTCTCTTAGTTTTTCTTGCTCCGTTTGACTTTGGCTGATCAAATCTGACCCGTTCAATTGAACTTCACTGCCAGGTATAGGTACCGATCCAAACTTGCTTCTTACTTGGCCCAATATCTCTTTGCATATAGATAGCGCAAACCTTCTTATCCATTGTTTGCCAATAGAGTTGATCCTATCATAAGGAACATTCCCCAAAGGCAAAGTATTCATGTTGTTTACTCCATTTGCTGGACCTTTTCCGTTCAAAACCGTTTCATCCCAAGCATCCGAAGGTATCGAAAACTCAATCCACATCAACTTTGGAGAAAAGTTTTGAGGTATCGGATACAATCTAAGATTGTTGTTTCTTATCTGATAAGACCAGTGCGACATTCTAGTGTATATTGCATCTTCAAACGCCATTGCCTGGGCTTTGTTTTGCCAGGTTGGTATTAATTGAAATGTCGAATCATCCATGAATTGGCCGTATGAATGCATGTTACCTACAACATTCAAACCACCGTAGTATCCAAAGAACCTCCACATTGCTTGAGGTGTTTTATAATACACCTTTTTTATTAATATTCTACTACTATCAACCTGCCCTTCAAATAATTCTGTAACACTATTATCTGTAGAAGCGTCTTGCACGATCTTTTGCAGGTCATAATCCTGCTGACCGTTGACGACACTAAAGGAAGCCGAAAACTGCATTGAATCTTTTAATCCTATCTCACTGCCGGCACCTTCTGAGATTCTTCTTGAATACCCAAAATCAAACTTTGGATACTTCAAAGCAGCACCCGCTGCCAGTGGGACTTGGTCGTTCGCTAAAGACGAGGAAATCCTAGTATCTCCCGACATGTTCCCTTTGTGATCAAAGCTGCCTGTACTGTTTCCTAACGTGTTGGATAGTATATTGTACGCCTGGTGTACGTTTATCATATAAGAATATTCTAAGACTGCCTCTTCGTATGCGGCATAAACATTGCCAGGTGTCAGCTCTATATCCAGTATGTCTCCTCCCAATTTCTTATGAACATAAGCAACCTGCTCTACTGCTCCCGAGAGAAAACTCTCAGAATATAGTGGAGAGGCCGCGTCGCTGTATACTCGATATGGAACACTTGAGTCAACAAGTGCCGTACTACCTGTAGGTGGAAGTATGACAGCGCTAATCTTACTAGCTGGTGTTAGTGTTGGTAATGCCATTATAAGCCCTCTCTATATCAGAATAAATAGTCTTGGCCAACAAGAAAAGCCCCACCTTAAAAAAAGATGGGGCTTTTAATTCATGATTTAAGCGTCGCTTACTCTACGAGATCGCGAACGATAACCAGACCGTAAAGGTCAGGTCGAACCATCTTCTTGGCATAACGGGTCATGACGCCCTTACGAGGAATAAAATCCTCGGTGCCGAAGATTGTTGGAGTGGTCTGCAACGGTACATACGGGGCGTACACGTAGCCACTCTCAAGGAAGGAACTACCCTTTCGTCCAACAAGGATCACGTTACGCATGAAGTAAGGGTCTACATAGACATCCCACTTCTTGCTGATCGACCCTGCCTTGAGAGCACCAACCGTTCCCTTGTCATCGTCATGGGTAATGCTTGCGCGGAACCCAGAGGTGAATTCAAGAAGATTCGCAATCTCAGGAGAGGTTACGAGGAAGTTAGCGCCACCACGGAGTGTCTTTCTGTGGATCTGTGCTGATACGTCATTGATCGTTTCAACAAGTGTTTCATACCATTCCGAAACCGTACCGGTGAAGTCAGGTGGTGAAGTCGAGTTGTCAACTGCGGCACCGGTGGTGCGGTTAACAAATTGACCTGGGCGGCGGCTCCAGTAGAGCGTGGCTGCCGTTGCACCCTTGACAAGATCCTGAAGGATCTCCTGATCGATTTCAAGAGCAATCTGCTCAGAAAGAATACCGGTAAGCTCAACCTCAGCATCCAAGCTGTGGTAAGCGTTGAGGTCCTGAGCAAGCTCAGGGGTCCACTTGGCCTTCAACTTCTTGGTCTGCGCGGTAACAGCAATGCTGTCAACCTTGATGTCAATCTCAGCAATTTCGTTCTTGCTCGCATCACCGTCAGCGTTGTCAGATCTCTGACCCGTGCCTGGGTGCGGCTCTTCAAGGCCCCATGGGTCCTGGCCGACTACAGATCCGAGGGCTCCACCGTTACCCAAGCCATCACGGATCGGGAATTCCATTCGGAAGCCGCGTCCCTGAGTGGTGTGATTATTGATGATCTCAACTAGCGAAGCTGCGGCCGTAGCACCTGCAGGCGCATCTTCAAGCAGTGTCACAGATCCTACGGCAGCCGTGCCAGCATTCAAGTTTTCAGTATCCACAATCTCGAACACAAGATCAAGCTCAGTTGTATCAGCAACAGTATCAATCTTCTGAAGCTTCGTCAATCTTCGAACCTGTCGAACGTGCACGACTTCGTCGCCATCACCAAAGGTGGCGTCATCGGTTGTGATGTTATCAGTGTCGTTGCCCAGATCAAGAGATATCTGACCTTGTCGGGCGCCGGAACGAACAAGTGCTGACGCAGCGATGCGGTTATCTTCACCCTGAATCTGGTTGACAGTGACAGCCATCAAGTTTCTTGCATCAAGCTGTCGAGCTTCAACCAGTCGTGCAGATGTTGCATCGTCTGGCACAAGACCACGAACAACAATTACCTGCTTGCCCTGAAGGTCTGGGTCGAAATCGACCAACTTATCAAGGTCTGCATTGTAAAGGTTAGAAGTCGATGCAGCGCCGACCTGGCCAATGATAGTGGTTAATGCACCAGCCTTACGCTCAAAGTTGCAGCTACCAGTCGCACTGGAAAAGCCAGAGTTCAAAGCATAAAAGCTCTTTTCAGCCTCGCCGGCAGAAAGAGAAACACCACCAGTGATCTGGCTGGCCACTCGTCCGCCACCATACAACGACTCACCATCGTTCGATGCCAGTCGGTTCTGGCTTGCTACAAAGTCAAGGAAGAAGATGAGGCCAGATGGCAAGCTCATCGGCTGAACCGAGACTAGATCATTTGCAATAAGTCCACCGAAAACACGGCGAACAATTGGGAAAGCGACAGCAGCAAAACCTTCTACGTCACCAGCTGCCATGGAAGATGCTTCGCGAAGAAGCTCCTTGGCCTGGTTTTCGAGAAGAACAGCCATCGTCTGTCGGGAACGATCATCGGTGATACCCTCTAAGAGACCGGTCTGATTCCACTTGTTAAGTAGAGCCTGGCCTTCCTTGCTGGTAT
>MDSZ01100454.1_pt1 | contig 19582 bp, 22 predicted proteins | sample 811201 | NCBI WGS metagenome assembly MDSZ01 (sample SAMN05326647, study PRJNA326480) | marine metagenome | isolation source: seawater | place: Indian Ocean: North | collected 2010 | reverse complement strand
AATTTTTATAACCTAGAGTTGCAACTTCTTTAAAACCATCAACACTTTCTTTTATAGTTTTAAAAATATTTCTTGAGGCTTGGCTAGTTCCCTTACCATAAAATTTCATTTTAGGTCTTAGAATAGATATATGAATAATGATAAATAATATTATTGTTGAAATAAGCATTGCCATAAAAGTGGGGTTTAAAAATAAAAGGTAAATAATTATTACAGATACTATTATTATATCGACCATAAGATTCATAACTGAAAATAACACTTTACTTGAAAAAGTTTTAACTAAGCTTTGAATATTCTCTATTGAACCTGATACACTTGTTTCTATTAGGTCAGTAAAATTTTTATCGAAAATTTTAGATAATATTTTTCTTTGAAGCTGTATTTGTTGACTGTAAATAAACGATGAGACGAGATATTTTATTATAAATGTTGATAATCCTTTAAAAAGAAAAATTATAATTAGTATTATGCTTAAAGATATAATTAAATCTTGATTTGGAAATATTATTAAAACGTAATTGATTATAAAATCAAAATTTTTAATAGTTTCTGGATTAGTAATATAAGCTATATAAGGGGCTATAATACTCATTCCTATTAGATCAATTAAAGAAGAAATAAAACCCAAAAAAGCAAAAAAAATTATTTTTATTTTTTTTTCGTCTATTAAAAAAAATATTTTTTTAATTATGCTTATTTTCATTTAATAATACTTATCGAACCAAGCAATGTAACTTTTTATTCCCTCAGATAAATCCGTAAAATTAAAAAAATTTGCTAATTTCTTTATACGAGTTGATGCTGCAAATGTGGTCTTTACATCACCCAATTGTCTTGGATAAAATTTTATTTTTATTTTTGGACCATAAATTTTTTCAACAAGCTTTATAATTTTTTTTAATTTTATAGGCTTTCCTTCCCCAATATTTAAAAGTCTAAAAGGAACTTGGTCATTTGATTTAAAATTTAATATTTTGATCATCATTTTTATTACATCATCAATATAAGTGAAATCTCTATAATGATTACCATAATCATACACTGTAAAAGTTTTTTTATTTTTAGCAGAATTTAAAATTTTATAAAAAAACATATCAGGTCGTCCCCAAGGTCCATAAACTGTAAAGAATCTTAAGCAAGTAATTGGTATTTTGTATATAGCGCTATAAGAATAGGCCATAACTTCATTACTTTTTTTAGTTGCCGCATAAAAAGAAAGCGGTCTATCCGTATTAGTTAAAATTTCATCCATAGGAATTTTTTTTGGATCACCATATACAGAACTACTAGAAGCAAAAATCAAATGTTTAATTTTATGTGATTTACAATTTTCTAATATATTAAAAAAACCAACAATATTTGAATTTAAATATTTCTTAGGTTCTGAAACAGATAATCTTACACCTGCCTGAGCTGCTAAATGAAATACTAAATCAATTTTATTCTTTTTAAATATATTTGATAATTTGTTTGAAGATATATCAATTTTAAAAAATTTGAAATTTTTATATTTTTTTAAAATTTGGTTTCTTTTTTTTTTTAATTTCACATCATAATAATTTGAAAAGTTATCAATTCCATAAACAATATTTTTTTTATTCTGGCATAATTGATTTGCAAGGTGAAATCCTATAAAACCAGCTGAACCAGTGATTAAAATATTCATTTTTTTACAAAATTATTAGTAGGCAGGAGGATAAATTGTACAATTTTTTAGGCATAGATTACAAGGATTTCCAGATAAAGCTTTTTTTCTAATATCTGAAAAATTTTTACTATCCCAAATATTTTCTACAGTGGAATTCTCATCCAAAATATTTCCTAAAAAACCTTTTGAACCATTATAATCTTGAGAGCATAGTATGACATCTCCACTTACAGTTATTGTCATAACATTTAATAAACTATTGCAAGTTTTAATTGCCTCAATATGTTCATTTACTTCGTAAGTTCTCTTCTTAAACTTTGGATCTTTTGCTGGTTTAACTTTATCTCCAAATCTTATGTAAGGATTTTTAAATCTAGGCTTTAAGTCAATCTCGTCACAAAATTTTTGAAATTTGGAAATTTCATCATAATTGTGATCAAAAACTATAAACTGGGGAATAACGTAAACAGGATTTCCATATTTCTTATTTATGTTGCTAATTAATTTTAAGTTTTGTTTAACTACATCTACTTTTCCACCAACTCTATACTTTTGATAGACTTCTTGAGAATAACCATCAACTGATACGATTAAGGTACCACACCCTCTAGTTATTAATTTTTCTATTTTTTCTTCATTTAATAAAAGGGCATTTGTACTTATATGAACATGAGCATATTCAGAGACCATATCCACATAATCATAAATATTTTTATTCATTGTTGGTTCCCCCCATTTGTGTAAATATACCAACTTTGCATGCTTTTCGATTTTTTTTGAAATTGTTTTAAATTGTTCAGGTTTTATTATACCTTTAGTTCTCTCAATTCCGTCAACTCCAATTACACATTCAGGACAAGCTAAATTACAAGCTAAAACCGTCTCTATATAAAATACTTTTGGGTATTTTGAAAACCCTGCACTAACTCCATGATCTGGGGAGCCTTTATATTCATTAGGATATGCCGGTGATCTCTTTATTTTCATTATCTAAATTTTCATTTAATTATGCAATATTTTATTATAAAAAAAAAAATTCAATAAATAACAATTACAATTTTATTGCCAAATTGGAAGATCAAACTTTTCTTTTAAAATATTTTTCCTTGAAATTAGCAAACCCTTATCAACAAAATTGAGCAAATTAGCTGTGGATACTGCGTCTATATCTTTATGCTGTAGTCCTTCGTATAAATGCTTCCAATTACCTGCACCTCCTGAAATTATTATTGGAACAGACAAATTTTGAAAAAATTTTAACATTTCAAAATCGTAACCTTGACCTGTACCATCTTTATCTACAGATGTTAAATAAATTTCTCCGATTTTGTAATTTAAGAGATATTTCAGGTAATCTTTGATCTTCATGTTTATGAGTTTTTTCTTATTATTATCCCATATTTTATAATTACTTTTATCCTTTTTTATTAAGTCTATTGATGCAACAACACATTGCGACCCAAAAACTTTTACAAATTCCTTTAATTTTTTATCCTTACTTAAGGGAAGAGAATTAAGAATAATTTTATCTGCACCAGATCTTAAGATCTGTTTAGCTTTATCTAAACTATTAATACCTCCACCAGCTGAAACTGGTACGAAAATTCCTTTTGTAATTTCTTTCAACGTGCTGCAAAAAATGTTGAAAGATAAATTATCTTTTTTTCCAATATTTATTACAACTAACTCATCTATTGCATTGGCAATTTCTTTAAAATTATAATTTTTTTTTAACCAATCTATATTTCCTATTTTTTGTATCTGAAAATTTCTACTTATCAGAAAATTCTCCTCTGCATATAGGAGGGTAAATATAATTCTTTTTTTTGGCATTAATTTTTTATAAAATTTCTTAAAATATGTAATCCATTTTTTTGACTTTTTTCAGGGTGAAATTGTGTTCCAAAAATATTCTTATACTCGAAAGAAGCAATAAAATTTTTTCCGTGTTTACAATATGCAATATTTATATTTTTCAATTTTAATGGAATATTAAGTGTATAGGAATGGACAAAATAGAAGTTGTTTTTTGTTTTATCCAAGTTTTTGTATAGAATACTTTTTTCTGGAAATTGAACTTCATTAAAACCAACATGAGGTATTTTAAATTTTTCTTTTATCTGACTAAATTTTTTTACTTCTCCATCTATTAATCCAATTCCATTTGTTTTTCCTCCTTCTTGTCCTTTTTTTGCCAGTAACTGCATACCAAGACATATGCCTAATATTTGTCCGTCTTTATTTAAAATGTTGTTTCTTATTGCCTTATCTATATTTTTACTTTTTAATATTTTCATAGCTCCATAAAATGAACCTACGCCAGGTAAAATTAATTTTTTAGCGTTAGAAATTATATTTGGATTACTAGTAACGGCATAATTAAAGCCTAGGTAATTTAAAGCATTCAAAACAGATAAAATATTTCCCATACCATAGTCTATAACTATGATTTTATTTTTTAAATTCATGAAATATTAAATTTAGGTTTAAAGTAACCTTTGCTTTTTCTCTCAAATAATTTTTTATTTGACCATTTCTCTAATACATTAAAAAATTGACTCTTTTTCATTTGATAGTATTCAAGATAAATATCTAAATTGTGCTCAGGAAATTTTCCGTCATAAATTTTAACTAAACTTTTACCTTGATCTCTAGTCATTGCTCCTCTTCTAATTTCAATACCTACATCTTGGGTGGCTCTTCCAAATCCAAATTTCAAATACATCATATAGGTATGAAGATCATATAAGGCCTGATCCGTTTGTGCAAAATTAGTAAAAGTTCCCGAACTGCTCTCGTCATATTCTTGTAAATTACAATATTTTTTTGCTATCAAATAATTTCTATATGAATCCCATGGTTCAAAACAACTCCACCAAGTTAAATGTAGCTTATTTTTTTGTGTTTTATAACTTTTTGGTAATTTAAACCAATACAACTCTTTTTCTGACAATTTTGAGAGTTTTAGAACCTTCTTATATCCATCCTCTAAAAAAATTTTTTCAATCTCATGAGTTTCTAAGTATAATTTATTTTGGTTAAAATTTCCTCCATACTCTACTTCTCCATTTTCACCATAAAAAACTAATGGAATTTTGTATGTAATTGCTGTTCTTATTACAACGGAAAAGATTGAAACTAACCATCCATAATATGGAAAACCCATATGAATTAAGCCAAGTTTATTAATTAATTTCATGCTTTTTTCATTAGCGGTTATATGTATATGGTCATATCCACTTCTAACAAAATTCTCTAAGTTCTTATCACCTACTGATAATGTAAGCGGAGGTCTTGAAGTAACTGTTAGAGGTCTTAATTTATATTTATTTTTTATAGTGTGTGAGACATAACTTCCATCTTTTCCACCACTTACAGGTACAATACAATCAAAATCTTCATTCGATGATTTATATTTTTTTATAATTTTTTTTAAATATTTTTCTCTTTCTCCCCAATTAATAATTTTTTTCTTTTCACTCCATTGGCAAGCATTGCAATATCCCCTCTCATCAAATTGAATTCGAGGTCTAGTAGACATATTTAAACAATTCTTACACCAAAATATTTTTTTGTAATTAAACATTTATTTATAGGCTCCAACCATCATCTATAATTATATTTTGACCATTGATATATTGCGAACTCTCATCGATCAAAAAAAGTATAGTTCCTGTTATATCTTTTGGTTTTAAGAGACCTTTGTTTAGGCATGAATCTTTATATCTTTTTTTAAACAAAATAGGTTGGGAGTCTTCTATACCTCCCGGACTTATACAATTAATTCTCAAATTTTTCTTTTTAAAATATTTTGCAAGATATTGTGTTACTGAAATTATACCCGATTTGATTGCAGAGTATTCAATTGGTGATACCATTTTTAAATTTTTATAATGCTCAAATTTTGGGGCTCTTACACCCTGTATAGAGGAAATTAGTATTAAATTACCACCTTTTTTTTTTTCAAAATACTTAGAGAACTCAGTAGCAAATATAATTGTGGATCCCAATTGCTTATTCAAATCCTCAAATAAGTATTTTTCCTTAACATCTATGAATGATTTACCCCAATTATTAGACTTGGGATAAAAACAATTTATTACTGTATTTAAATTTTTATGATTTTTTTTACAGTAATTTATTAATTTTAAAATATTTTTTTGTGAAGTTAAATCCAAATTTATAATTTGTTTTTTATCTAAATAAAATTTTTTTTTTAGTTTAAGAAGTTCTTTTTTATTTTTGTCAACAAGTACTACTTTGTAGTTATTATTTACTAAAATTTTTGATAAGTTTTTTCCAATTAAACCACATGCGCCACATATTAATACTATTTTTTTTTTCATCGAGCAAAATACATTTTGAACAAATACTCAGCAATTTTAAAATCAAATAAATTATCAATATCAGTTGACCTAAACTCTGGTATTAAATTAATTTTTACTTTTCCATCAAATATATTTGTATTTTTAAGGATATACTCTGGTCTACAAACATACGATGTAGTTGTCAAATTGTAAATTTTATCAAGGTCTTGTCTTCTAAAATATTTCTTTTTTGTTTTTTGATATATTTTTGCAAAACCAGATTTATCAAGTTTGATCATATTAAACTTGGGATGACGTGTTGTCTCTGATGCTGATAGAACAATATCAACATTATTTTTTAATTTTAAAATTGATTTAGTAATATCACTTTTAATTTTGATAGGAGATGTACAGGGCATAGAAACAAATATATCAAAATTGTCGTTTCTTTTATTTAATAATTTAATTGCATGTTCCCATGATTGCCATTCATTCGAATTGTCTTTTGCAAGGACTTTAGGTCTTTTAATAGGCAAGATCCCATATTTTTTTCCTAAATTTCTTATATTTTCGGAATCAGACGAAATAAACACTTTATCGAAAATATTTATTTTTTTTGCAAATTCAAATGTATGTTCAATTAAGGGTTTATTTACAAATTTTTTTATATTTTTATTCCTTAATCCTTTTGAGCCAGCTCTAGCAAATATAAAACCGTAAATTTTCATATTACTTTTTATTTTTTTTTTAATTTGTTAGATTTCTTTGCATAGATAATAACTTTTAAAGTTTTTACAGAATCTGATAAGCTAGTGTAGTTTTGTTTGTTTTTTTTAATATTTATTAAAAAATTTTTGATTTGTTCTTTATAAATGTAATTAATATTTCTTTTAACAGATAATTTTTTTTTTGAATATGTATTATCTTTAAGAATATCCCAAATTATATATTTATCAGAATAGTTAATTCTACACTTTCTTGATAATATTTTGCTATCAAAATTAAGAACAAGATTTACAATAATATCATTTTTCAAATTTAAAATTAAATTTGCTCCACTTTCTACATCAGATTTTAAATTTTTGCTGTAGATACATTGAGCTGTAACATACTCTATTTCTCCAAAAATATTTCTTATATAATCAATTTCATGACTTAATTCTAGTAAAGCTCCACCTCCAAGTTTTTTGAATGAATAAGGATAGTTTATGTAAGAGTCATTTTTCCATTTGGGTAAATAAGATAAAGCCTCACAATAAACTGAAGAAACTTTTTTTAAATTAATTTTTTTTTTTAAAATTTTATAACTTTTTAATTCTTTTAATACGTAACCTACTTGAGTGTGTATTTTGTTTTTTTTTGAAAGTTTAATTAATTTATTTAAATTTTCTAAAGAATTTGAAATCGGTTTTTCAACAAAAAAAGGAATTTTATTTTTGGCCAAAAATAGCGCTTGTTTTGTATGTTCAGATGAAGGGGTGCAAATTAGTGCGCAGTCTATTCCTCTATTTATTGCTTGGCTTAAATCATATACAACATGATCTGCTTTTTTTTGGATATTTTTATTTTTAATTCCTTTTGCCCTTACTATTGTAATTTTAAAATCTTTATTTATTTCTTTTAAAATTTTAAAATACTTTAAACCCATATTTCCAAATCCAATAATACCAATATGGTTAATATTCATATTTTTAGATTTTAAAAATCTAATTGGTTTATAGTTTTTTTATACTCTAACCAATTACCAACATCATGCCAGTTCTTTGAGGAGATATTGTAGGCTCCAATCTTTAAATTATTAAACTTTAACAAGTTAATTAAATCAATAACATCAAAGAATTTATTTTTTGGAATTAATTTTAAAATTTTCGGATCTAAAACATAAAATCCAGTATTAATTAGGTAATTTATTGTTGGTTTTTCAAAGATTTTAATCAAATTTTTATTTTTATCAATTTTACATGTTCCATGTTCAATTTTATGATTCATTTTAGAAACAGCTAAAGAAAGACTATTTTTATTTATTTTGTGAAAGTTTACCATTTCGGAGTAATCAAAGTTAAATATAACATCACAGTTAGTTACAATTACCGGTTTAGTAAATTTTTTTTTTATATTTGTAATCGATCCAATTGAGCCTAATGGTTTATTTTCATAGATAAAATTTATTTTATACTTTTGTTTAATTTCAGAAAAAAAAGCTTTCAAAATTTCACTTTTATAATTTACTGATATGTGTATTTTCTTAAGACCATTTTTAATAAATTTTTCTACAATTCTTAGTATTATTGCTTTACCTTTGACTGGAATTAATGGTTTGGGCAGGATTTTTGTAAATGGTTGGAGTCTTGCCCCTTTACCACCTGCCATAATAATTACCTCATTCTCTAAATTTTTAGTTATTTTTTTTTTTTTCTTTAATTTTTTCTTGTAAATAATTTTGATTAATTTTTTATCTTCATTTATTACGGGTATTAGATCTATTAAATTATTAAATAATTTATTTATATCATTTGTGTTGTAACTATTTTCAATTAGAAATTTGGGCTTTTTATTACATACAAATTTTATTTTTGTATTTAAACTTTTTTTCTTTATAATTACTTTTCTCAAGTCACCGTCTGTTAAAGTACCAAACAATCGACCATCTTTAGTTACAACTAAACATCTTTTGCTGGTTTTTCTTAATTTTCTTAATGCTGACTCAATGGTAATATTTAAATCTACAATTAATTGTTTTTCAAAACTATTCATAATTTTTATGATTTTGAAAATAGAATATTGAAAGCCTCAGCATATTTACAACCTGCCTGAGATCCTCTTAAAATTGCTAAACTTTTTACGGCATCTATACTTCTTGGAAAAGGGTGTTTTTTGATTTCAGATCTATAAATTTTTAAAATATTTATTTTTTTACTCATCAGATTAGATATATTTACATAATGATTTGGTACAAATGCGTTTTTTAAGGAAAAATTTGTTTCAGATAACACTTCATATTCTAAAATTTTGTTTATAAATGGATTTCTAAAAGATTTAGAAGCTGATATCATACATTCATTAATTATTTTATGGTCAGTATGAACATCTACATCTGAAGGTATCATAATAGTTTCAGGTCTTAGATTTTTAATTACTTTTGAAAAATTATTAATAATCTCATTTTTTGAATATTTGTCCATTTCTGTAGTATTATAACTAAGTTGAGTCAGGCTTTTGAAGTTATATTTCTTTTTCATTTTTTTTATTTCTTTAGTTCTCTCAAAATATTTCTTATCTTTTAGATCAGTTTTCATTTTTGTTACTAACATTAAATGAAAATTGTATTTATTTTTATATTTTAGAATATAACCTCCACAGCCAAGAGTTTCGTCATCAGGATGGGGTGACACTATAAGTATTTTTCTTTTCATATTAAATAATCATCAATTTTTATCTTAACTTTGGGCTTGTATTTTATTATCGATATAGCCCCATTTCCACATTTAACATATATATTTTTTTTTTTTATTGCCAAAACCTTGCCCGGTTCAATATTATTTTTATCAAATTTTACAATTTTTGACTGAATAATCTCTATTTTTTTTCCTCCAAAATAGAAATGTGAATACGGGTATGGTTTGCTTAATGCTCTTGTTAAATTATGAATACTTCTAGAGCTCATTCTCCAATCTACTTCTCCATCATTAAAATTTCTTTTCCTCCAATAATTACCCTGAATTTTTTGCTTTTTTTTTAATTTTATAAATTGTTTTTTATCGAGCATATTAATAAGTATTTTTAACTGATTTGTAGAAACGTTAATTAATTTCTTGTAAAGCGAGCTTGCATTATCTTTGTATTCTATTTTAACTTTTTGTTGGCTTATAATCTTTCCACTATCTGGTTTTCTGTTCATAAAAAAAAATGAAGACCCTGCAAATTTAAGACCCAAGACTAAACTCCAAATAATTGGATTTCTTCCTTTATTTAGCGGCAATTCACTAGGATGATAACCAATTGAACCTTTTTTTGGTATTTTTAGAATTTTTGATGATAATAATTCAGACCATCCAAAACAAAAAATATAGTCCGGCTTTTTTAATTTTATCCAATTTATTATTTTCGGATTATTAATTTTCTTACAATAAATATATGGAATATTCTTTTTTTTGCATAATTTTCCTAAATTATAAAAATCAGAATTAAACTTTGAGCTATTCTTTGTACAAACGCCTAAAATTTCAATATTCTTAAAACTAAATAGACTTTCTAAAAGATATTTGGAGAAAATGACACTACCAATAAAAACTATTTTCATAATTTAAAATTTAAATCAAAAAATTTTTTTCCAGTTTCAAAATTTTGCAAATTTTTTTTAATTAAAAAATTAGATATTTTTTTTGATGCATTACCATAACCATAAGTATTTTTATTATAAAGTTTTCTTTTGTTTTTAATAGAAAAGATATAATCAATTTTATTTTTTATATCTCCTATATTTGATTTAACATTAAATATTGATGGAGACATTTCTCTTCCAAGTTGCCTGTCTCCAATATTAAGAGTTGGAGTTTTTAAATATGGAGCTTCTATAATGCCACTCGATGAATTTCCTATCACTATGTCAGATAGTTTAACTAATGATAAATACTTCGTATGACCGAGTGAATTAAAAAAAAACATATTTTCGTATTTTTTACAAATTTTTTTAATTTTTTTTGAAACAATATAACTATAATTATCATAAGTTGGTAAAGTATATACTATTGTAGAGTTTTTATATTTTGCTAGTACTTTTAATAAATTGTTTATTTCCAAAACTGTTTTATTTTTATTTGTTGATATAGGGTTATAAGTAACGGTTAATAATTTTTTTTTAATTATTATATTTAATTCCTTTTTTAATTCTTCTTTATCTAAAAATTTTAAATTTTTTATAAGGTCAACTGACGGAGAACCAGTACAAATTACATTTTTAGGATTTTCTCCCATTTGAATAACTCTTTTTCTGTAAACTTGGTTTGAAGTAAAATGAAAAGTAGAAATTTTTGTAATTGAATGACGTACGTAATCATCTATTAATCCAAATGTTGACTCTCCTCCATGTATATGTGCAATTGGAATAGAATTGATGAGAGATGCAATTGCTACACCAAATAGATCAAATCTATCTCCAAGTATTAGAACAACGTCAGGTTTAAATATACCCAAATACTTTGATATTTTCTTTATTCCATTTGAGATTGCATAGCTAATATTTCTTTCATTTGATAAATCTCTGAATGTGTTAATTTTAATCAATCTATTAATATTATCAGACTTAATTTCATTAATTGTTTTACCAAATTTAGATCTTAAGTGTGTTCCGGTTGCCAAAACTCTTAAATTGATATCTTTATTTTTTTTTAATTCAAATATAATTGATTTCAGAATTCCATATTCACTTCTAGAAGCTGTATAAACTAAAATTTTTTTTTTCATTTTTAAATTTTAATAGGATCACCAGGTTGAAAATCAGTAATTGCCTTTTTTTTCAACACTATTTTCCACTTTGTAGCAGAGATGTATTTGCCTGGTCTTAAAGTAGTTAAATTTTTTTCCGATAAAATTTCACCCTTTAATATCTTAGTTTTTGCAAATATTGATTTTCTTATATGAAGAGAATTTTTTTTTTCTATTGGCGTTCTAATTTTTTTTTTACTACCATATAACTTACTAATTGATTTCAACTCCTTTACAAATTTCGGTAGCTCCTTAACATTTAGACTTGCAGCATGATCTGGTCCAATCATTTTATTATTTAAAGTTATATGTTTTTCAATTATTTCTGCTCCTAAATTAACTGCAGATATAGATGCGAGTTTACCAATAGTATGATCTGAAAAACCAATTGCACAATTAAAAATTTTTTTTAAAAAACCTATAGTAGATAAATTTGCATTTTCAAAGCTCGTTGGATACTCAGATGTGCAATGTAAAATTGAAATATTTTTTTTTTTTGTACCAGCGTTAATTAAAATTTTTAAAGCTTCTTTGATCTCATCTAAAGTTGACATACCAGTCGATAAAATAATTTTTTTATTAAATTTACCTAAATGCTTTAGATAAGGAATATTATTAATTTCTCCGGATGGAACTTTAATAAGTTCTAACTTAAGTCCGATCAATAAATTTATACTTTCAATATCAAAGGGGGAAGAAATAAACTTTATTGAATTTTTCTTACATTCTTTTATTAATTCCTTATGGCTTTTTAAACTCAATTCATAATTTTTCAGCATTTGAAACTGGCTTACTTTTTTTTTCAAAGTTTTTGTTTGGTACTCAGCAGTTGTAGCTTTTTTAGAAACTAGATTTTCTGTTTTATATGTTTGAAATTTTACATAATCGGCTCCAGCTAAAGCTGCTTTTGAAATAAGTTTTTTTGCTATATTTAATTTACCATTATGATTAACACCAACTTCAGCAATAATAATAGGTTTATTCATATTTATGGAGTTAACTATAAAATGTACCAGCTTGTATAAATGAGTTGTTTGGTATGTTAACGTTTTGTTTTATAATAGCTCCGCTTCCAATAAATGTATCTTTTCCTACAACAACTCCTCCATTAATAACTGCACCAGGTGCTATATGACAGTTTTTTTTAATTAAAACATCATGTTCCAAAATGACACCTGTATTAATAATACAATTTTCTTCAATTTGTGTATTTGAATTAACAAAAACGTTATTCATTATTATTGTTCCATCTTTAATGTTGACTTTTTCACAAATCGTAGCAGTTTTAGATATTACCTTTGGAAAATTGAAGCCTAGTTTTTTACAATTTTTATAAACTTTATTTCTATTTTTAGGACTTCTTACATAACCTATTGCATTCAGTAAATTTTCACACTTAAATTTTTTTCTTAATTTTAAAAGATCTTTTTCAACACCTATTATATTAAAACCATCTTTATTAATTTTTATGTTTTTTTCTATGTAGCCCAAAATGCTAATTTTTTTAGTAGCATTTTCGACTACATGCTTACATGATTTTGCATGACCACCTGCACCTATGAACATTATCTTCATTATATTAATTAAATCTATATAATTTTTTGAATTTTAATATATTTAAATAAACTTTTCTAATATCTTTACTTGTTATGTTAAGACCTGATGGCAAGCAAATATGTGAGTTAAGTATAATATTTGCATTTACTATTTTATAGGATTGAAATTTTCTCATTTTTTTTTGTTTATGCAACAATTTCCAAATTGGTCTTGTTTCAATATTATTTTTATTAAGGAAAATAAGTAAATCTTTAATCACTTTCTTACTATTTGAATTAATTTTCAATATATTCAACCAATTATTTTCTATATAATTTGAACCTAACAAATTACAAAATGTATCATTTTTAAAAATATTTAAATATTTGTTTTTAGTATCTTTTTTTTTTTTTAAGATTTTTTTAAATCTTTTTAATTGATATAAACCAATTGTTGCTAATATATTGGGAAGTCTATAATTGTAGCCTATATCGTCATGTTGAAAGTAAATATTATTTTTTTTTGCTTGAGTTGATAAATATTTTGCTCTTCTTGCAAACTTTGTATTTTGAGTTACTAACATACCGCCACCTCCGGTAGTAATAATTTTATTTGCGTTAAAAGAGAAGCAACCTATATCACCAATAGTACCAGTGTGAACTTTGCTATCCAAGTAACTTCCTAAAGACCCAGCGGCATCCTCAATTATTACTATTCCATATAGTTTACATATTTTTTTTATTTTTCTAAAATCACATACTCTTCCAAAAGCATGAACTGCAATTATTGCCGATATTTGTCTATTTGTTTTTTTGTTAAATAATTTTTTGTTTTTTACAAACGTTTCTTTTTCAAAAAATAAAATTACAGAAGATATATCTAATGTTAAATTATCATTTATATCAAAAAAAACTGGGTAGCAGTTATGATATAAAATAACATTAGCTGTTGAAATAAAACTTACACATGGCAATAAAATTTCTGTACCCTGTTTAATATCTGCAGATAGTAGAGACAAATGTAGTGCACTTGTTCCATTTATACAGCTTATCGCATGTTTTGATCCGACTAAATTTGCAATATTATTTTCAAACTCATTTACGTTTTTACCTGCGTAAGAGATCCAACTTGATTTTAAAATAGAGTTTACTTCTTTAATTTCTTTATTTTTTATGAGTGGCTTATGAAGATTTATCATTATAGTTTATTGAATAATTACCTAGTTTTTTTGCATTAATTTTTTTGTTCTTCTTTAGATAATTTAAGATTTGATTAATTCCATAATTTATTGAATATTTTGTTTTAAAGTTCAAAACTTTTTTTACCTTCTCAAAGCTTACGTTATAATCTCTTCTGTCCTTTGACTCCTTTAAAATTTCAAACTTTGAGTTTTTAATTTTCCTTTTAATTAGTTTAAAGATAGATAATTTTGAATAATTATTCCTTGTTGATCCAGCATTAAAAGTTTCAAAAAGTATTTTTTTTTTATCTGAAGATAAAACAACATCAATTAGTCTAGCAAAATCATTAATATGACAGTATGGCCTGAATGTATCAATATCATAGAGTTTTAATTTTTTTCCTGAGAAAAGTGTGTGCACAAATTCATTTATTGTGAGATCAAATCTCATCCTAGGAGATAAACCAAATGCAGTTGCAAATCTTAATATACAAAAGCAGTTTTTTGTTTTACCTTTTAAAGATAATATATATTTTTCTATAGCAACTTTATCTTTAGCGTATAATGATAAGGGTTTAAGTTCTGAGTTCTCATCTACTTTAAATCTTTTGTCAGAAACTCCATAATTGGAACAAGTTGATACAAAGATAATTTTTTTTATATTTTTTTTTGCACAAATTGAAATTAAATTTTTCGTACAATAATAGTTTATTTTTTTAGATATTGCAGGATATTTTTTTGTTATTGGATCGCCTACTAAACCCGATAGAATCACAACATGGTCAAAATCATTTAAAACATAATTAATCTGTTTCTTGTCACAGATATCACCAAATATAAAATTGTTTCTTGACTTAATTTTTTTAAATTTATCATAAATTAAATTATCAAAAGTTTTCACATAGTAATTTTTTTTTTGTAAATATTTCTTAACTACCAAACCAATATATCCCTCACCTCCAAATATAATTACTTTTTTCATAGTAAATTAATAATTCAAAATAAATTGCATAGCTCCGCACTTTGCAAAAATCAAAATTTTTACATTAATATTCATTATAATATTAAACAGGTCTATATAAATAATTTTTGTCTTTAGACACTGTTGTTTTATATTTTCCTACAAGTATATCCATTGAGAGAGCGTTCTCTCTTATAATATTAAAAAACATACTTGTAAAAGGTCCAGATAAAAATTTAAATTTATCACTTTTATTAAACTCGAAAAATGTCTGTTTTATAAAACCTTGTTCGTCCTCATTTGCTTTACATCGATTAATAAACGAAACAATATCATCTTGTGATTTTAAATAATTGTTTAAGAAATACTTTAAACCTCTACAATTTTTCAGCCCATTCAACTTATTTAAATCTTGAAATTCTTTATGAAAACACATCATGTAATTACCTAAAAGAAAATATTCATTTGATTGAAATCTTTTATTAATTTTTTTTTGTAACTTTATTTTTGGTCTATAGAACTCTACTTTATCTCCAAGCTTTTCTTTAAAAAATCTTTGTAAGGAATTCAAATTCTTTTTTTCAAATTTTAATATGGTCCACATATAATTATTTATTTTCTATTTCTGACTTCAATTCATCATACTCTTTCAATTTTTTTTTCATAAAATTGATTGTTAGTTTTGTTTTTTTGGAAATACCTTTTGGAGTTAAAACATAAATATAATTTATCTTATTTGGATTTTGTTCAAAATTTTTGATCTTCACAAGTCCTTTATTTTTTAGTGCCTTGAGACAATAGTTTAACTTTCCTAAACTAAATCCAAGATTTTTCGCAAGTTGCCTTTGTGATAATTTTGGTCTGTTATTTATTTGTCTTAATAAGTTAAACTGATCTTGATTTTCATCCATAATAATGTTCAATTTATGAACATTGTACAGTTCAATAATTGAACTGTAAAGATTTTTTTATACTTATTAAAATTGGTTTATTATATTGATCTTATTATTTTATAATGGATTGTATTTGTTTAATTTTATTTTTATTAAAATTTTTAATACATTTTTTTAGGAATCTAACACACTCTGCCGGATCTTTTCCGATAGCAGTTTCTGCCGCCAAAACAAGTCCTTTAACTCCTTGATTTAATGTTGAGTAAATATCATGACTTTCTGCTCGTGTTGGATTTGTCTCATTTATCATAGTTTCAAGTAAGTTAGTTGCAACATACAAAGGAACTTTTTTTTTCTTAGCAAACTTTGCAATTCCCTCTTGTATTGCTGGAATTCTATCAATTGATATATACCTGGATAAATCTCCCCTATCTATAAGCAAAGCGTCTGAGTGATTTGAAATATGTGATAAATTTTTTAATGCATTAAGTGTTTCTATTTTTGAAATTATAACAGAATTTTTTTTTAATAGAGATCTTAAGTAGCTAACATCATTTCCTTTATTAACAAATGACATTGCATAATGTCTTATTTGATATTTTTTTGCGATCTTAATTGCGTTAATATCTTTAACTGTTAAAGAATTAAGTTTAATTTGGTTTGTAGTATGGACTCCTTTATTTGAATCTAATAAACCTGGGTTTATTACTTTAGCAATAATAGTTTTTTTATTACGAGTTTTTTTTACTTTTAAAACCAAATTTTCAAAGCCAATATATATTAAGGAGTTAAATTTAATTTCTTGCAAATTAATTTTTGGGTACAAATTGATAACTTTATCATTTGAAAAATGATTATTATTAGAAATTTTTATTAATTTATTTTTTTTTAAAAAAACTTTTTTTTTTACTTTTGTTGTTCTAATCTGCGCACCTTCGGTATCTATACAGATATTTTTTACTTTATTTTTTTTTAAATATATAATTATTTTTTCTAAATTAATTAAAGATGTGTGAGACATATTAATTCTAAAAATATTAACATTTAATTTTTTTAATCTATTTAAAATTATTTTTTTGAAAGAAGATGGGCCAAGCGTGCAAATTATTTTTGTGTTCATATGCTTAAATTTCTACGAATTTTAGTTGCAGATATATTTTCTATAGACTTAGGTAAATTAATTTTTCTTATTTTATACCCTACTTTTCTTCCATAAATTAGTTCGGAAACAACAGGAATTTTTATAATTATGAATGAAGATTTATAAATCTTGAGAGATGTTTCTATTTTTTTTTTTACAAAATTAAATTTGTAAGGATTTTTTTTTCCAACTTTATAAGAGTCCATTACCAAGATGCATACTTGTTTATTTTTTTTTAAAGCCTTTAAAAATAACGTTTTATGACCATTATGAAATGGTTGGAATCTTCCAATGTAGATTGCTGTTGGTTTTTTCCAGTCAAACATTAATTTGTAATTCTTTATTTAAATGATGAATTATTTTTTTTGTCGATTGAGATAAATTAAGCATCTTTGTATTAACTTTAATTTTTTTATATTTTGTCTTTTCATATAAAATTTTAGAATTATATCCAATTAAATTATTTATTTTCTTTTCTCGAGCAAGCTTATAAAGGCCTTTAGTATCCCTCTTAACTAACTCATTCAACGGACATCTTACAAATACTTCAAGATAATTTTTGCCAAAAGTTTTTTTTGCCTTTAATCGAGTAATTTTAAGAGGTGATATTACAGAAACAATTATAAAATCTTGATGATTTTGTTTTTTTTTTGCATATTTAATTATTTCAAAATTATTTTTTATAATATTTAACTTTGAAAAACTGTTCTTATTTGAAGTTTTTTTTCTAAAATTATCACCATCCAATTTTAACACCTTATATTTTTTTTTTTTTAATTTTTTTATCAATGCTAATGATAACGTTGTTTTTCCTGAGCCCGAAAGACCAGTAAACCATATAATTTTCTTTAAATATCTTTTCATTATGAATCTTTATAATTGAAATAGTCCACAAGTATATATATTAAGCAGAAAATGTTAGAATTAGACTTGGTTTATATTGTTTTTGCTTTACTTATATTCTTACAATCAATCGCCGGAGTAGGGGTATTAGTTGTTGGAACACCAGCTATGTTACTGATGGAATTCAGAATGATCGAAATTCTAAATATTTTATTGCCAATTTCAATAATGACAAGCTTTTTAAATTTAATTATAATTAAACTTTCTTATAGTAGAAATAAAATTAATATTGATAAAGAATTTAATATTCTATTTTTTTTAGTTTGTGTTCCTTCCATTTTTATTGGCCTAGTTATTTTGAGAAATTTTGAAAGTTTTATAAAATTTGAATATTTAGTTTCTGGTGTAATATTATTTTCTGTTATAATCACTAATTTTAAATTTTACGTAACTAAAATTAGTCAAAAATTTAAAATAGGTTATCTTTTTTTAACTGGTATTATTCACGGGATTACGAATTCTGGAGGATCACTTTTGTCGCTTTTAATAAGTTCTCAAAAAAATAAAGAAAATTCTAGATACAATATTACTTTTTTTTATTTTTTTTTAGCTAGCTTTCAATATTTAATTTTTATAAATATTTTTGAAATCAATTTCTTTAGTTTCGATTTATTTAAACTTTTTTTTATATTTTTTGCTAGTGTTATACTTGGAAATGTTATTTCAAAATTTCTAAACAATAATTATTTTAGAATATTGATTAATGTTTTGAGTTTATTAAGTTGTTTTTTTCTTGTTACAAAAAGTTGATTTTAAATTTACTAATAGTATTACTTAAATAATTATATATTATAAAATAATTATTTTTTTCATTTATGAGAAATAAGTATCGTATAGCTATTATAGGATGTGGCAATATTGCTAATTTTCACATTGAAGCACTCAAAAGTATTAATTTACATGTAGCTCATTGTGCATCTCGCTATAAATCTATTACTATAAAAGCTTTTGCAAAAAAATATAATATACCAAATATATGGGAAGACCCTATAGCGCTAGCAAAATCTTCTAAGGAATGGGATGGAATTATTTTATGCTCATCAACAAAATCTGTCCCTAAATTATTGGACGTTTTAATAAATCAAAAAAAACCTATTTTAGTAGAAAAACCTGTGTCTATTGGAACAGATTATTTAAAAAAATTTAGGTTTAAATCTCCAAAATTTGTAAACGTTGCATATAACAGAAGATACTACCACACAGTACTTAAAGCAAAAGAATTTGTAAATAAAAGTAAAGGTCAAATTATATGTAACTTAAAACTACCAGAAAGAGTAATCAATAATAAAGAATTGAAGAAAAAATTTATTAATATTTTTGAAAACTCTGCTCATGGAATTGATATATTAAGATTTATTTTTGGAGACTTAAAAGTTTTAAAAAGATACAAAATAAAATTTAATAATTTTGACTCTAGCAGAGTAGCTATACTTCAATCTAAAAATTATCATATCTGCAATATAATTATATCTGCTAACTCACCTGATAATTTTTCTTTAGAGTTAGAAAACGGATCAAAAAGATTT
>MDSZ01100047.1_pt1 | contig 19585 bp, 22 predicted proteins | sample 811201 | NCBI WGS metagenome assembly MDSZ01 (sample SAMN05326647, study PRJNA326480) | marine metagenome | isolation source: seawater | place: Indian Ocean: North | collected 2010 | reverse complement strand
GATTATGCATTTCAATTTCAAATGATGGCTTATATTAGTCGTCTTAGTTTACTTAGAAATGCATTAAAAGAAGATTATGATATTATTTTCACAGAACGTTCTATTTATACAGATAAAAATGTATTTGCACAAATGCTTTATGATTATAAAAAAATGAGTAATACAGAATTTCTCATTTATTCAAAATGGTTTAATGAATTTAGTGATGTAATTGAAAATATTAAAACTGTTTATATTAGAACATTACCAGAAATTTGTGAAAAAAGAGTTTTAAAACGTGCTAGATCAGGTGAAAATATTCATTTAAGTTATTTACAAGATTGTCATCATTATCATGATATATGGTTAAATACTCCAGATCAAATTGAATCTGGTAAAGTACTAGTAATTGATGGTAATGAGGAAACAAATACTAGTGTATTTATTGATAATAATTATTATAATATATTAATGGAAAAAGTATTTGAATTTATGAATTAAAGAAACCCAGGTTTCCTTATAATCCTTCCTAACTAATATTTTTTTAAAAATATTTTTTTAAAATAATTTAAAAGCAAAATGATTTATAAAAATATTGTATAATGTCACAAGATTCTAATGTAGAAACATTTGCTTTTCAGGCTGAAATTAATCAACTTATGTCACTTATTATTAATACATTTTATTCAAATAAAGAAATTTTTTTACGTGAGCTAATTTCAAATTCATCTGATGCATTAGATAAAATTCGTCATCAATCACTAACTGATAAATGTGTACTAGATTCTAATTCTGATTTATATATTCGTCTTATTCCAGACAAAACAAATAATACTTTAACTATTGTAGATTCTGGTATTGGTATGACAAAAGCAGAAATGATTACTAATCTTGGAACTATTGCTCAATCAGGTACAAAAGGGTTTATGGAAGCAATGCAATCAGGTGGAGATATTAATATGATTGGACAGTTTGGTGTTGGATTTTATTCGGCATATTTAGCAGCAGATCGTGTTGTAGTTACTTCTAAACATAATGATGATGAGCAATATGTATGGGAATCGAGTGCAGGTGGTTCATTTACAGTAAAAAAAGATGATTCTGGTGAACAACTTGGTCGTGGTACAAAAATTACTTGTTATTTAAAAGAAGATCAACTAGAATATTTAGAAGAACAGCGTGTTAAAGATCTTGTAAAAAAACATTCAGAATTTATTAATTACCCAATTAGTCTTTATGTAGAAAAAACAACTACAAAAGAAGTAGAAGAAGAAGAGGAAGAGGAACAAGATGTATGTGATAAATGTGATGATACAAAAGATAATGATGAACCAAAAATTGAAGAAGTAGAAGATGAAGAAAAAAATACTGATTCAAAAGAAAAATCTAAAAAAACTGTTACAGAAGTACATAATGAATTTGAACTAATAAATAAACAAAAACCCATTTGGACAAGAAAGCCAGAAGAAATAAGTGCTGAAGAATATGGATCATTTTATAAATCATTAACTAATGATTGGGAAGATCATCTAGCAGTAAAACATTTTTCAGTTGAAGGTCAGCTTGAATTTACATCACTTTTATTTGTTCCAAAACGTGCTCCATTTGATTTATTTGAATCTAAAACAAAAAAATCTGGCAATATTAAACTTTATGTACGTCGTGTTTATATTACTGATAATTGCGAAGATTTAATTCCAGAATGGTTAAGTTTTGTAAAGGGTGTTGTTGATTCTGAAGACCTTCCATTAAATATTTCACGAGAAATGCTTCAGCAAAATAAAATTCTTAAAGTAATTAAAAAAAATCTTGTTAAAAAATGTATTGAATTATTTGGAGAAATTAGAGAAAATAAAGATGATTTTATGAAATTTTATGAACAATTTGGTAAAAATATTAAATTAGGTATTCATGAAGATTCTGCTAATAGAGAAAAACTTTCTGATTTACTTATGTTTTATTCTACAAAATCAGATGACAATATGGTAACATTTAAAGAATATATTGAAAGAATGCAAGAATCTCAAAAATCTATTTATTATATTACAGGAGAAAGTAAAAAAGCAGTAGAAAATTCACCATTTATTGAAAAATGTAAAAAAAATAATTATGAAGTTCTTTATTTAACTGATCCTATTGATGAATATTGTGTTCAGCAACTTAAAGAATTTGATGGTAAATCTCTTGTATGCGTAACAAAAGAAGGACTTAAATTTGATGAATCCGAAGAAGACAAAAAATGTTGGGAACAATTAATGGATGAGTTTAAACCATTAACTCAACAAATTAAAACTATTTTAGGTGACAAAGTAGAAAAAGTTGTATTAAGTGAGCGTGTTGTTGATTCTCCTTGTGTATTAGTTACTGGTGAATTTGGTTGGTCAGCTAATATGGAGCGTATTATGAAAGCTCAGGCACTTCGTGATTCTAATATGAGTTCTTATATGATGTCTAGAAAAACAATGGAAATTAATCCATCTCATAGTATTATTAAAGCATTAAAAGAGCGTCATGCTAAAGATGAAAATGATAGTACACTAAAAGATCTTGTAAATCTTTTATTTGAATCTTCACTTATTAATAGTGGCTTTAGTATTGAAGAACCATCTACATTTGTAAATCGTATTAATCGCATGATTAAACTAGGTCTTTCATTAGATGATGATGAAGATGAAGTAGAAGAAGAACTTCCGCCATTAGAAGAAAAAAGTGAAGTTGAAGAAGAATCAAAAATGGAAGAAGTGGACTAATATGGGGAAATCACCCCATACGTGATTTTTATAGGTTTCCATAACATCCTTCCTAATAATATTATTTAGATTATATTAATAATATTATTATATTATAAATGGTGAAAAATAATAAAACTGCAAAAAAATTAAATAAAAGAACAATTAAGAAAAAAAGAATAATTAAGAATAAAAGAACAATTAAAAAAAAAAGAATAATTAAAAAAAAAGGAAAAGGAAAATCAAAAGAAGCCTTAAAAGAAAGAAAAAAAATTTATCTACATCATAAACTACCTTCTGATGTAGAACATATTATAGAAGATTTTGTTTATAAGGAAAAAAATATGTTAAATAAATTATATGATACAAAAGAAACTATTTACAATAATAAATTAATATTAAATGAAGATAGTATAAGCTGGTTAAAAAAATTAAATGAAAATTTAACAACAAAAACAATAGAATTAATTACAAAGGAGCTAGATTTTAGCTTATTAATAAATATTTATGAATTATTAGTTATAATTTTTGAAGAAATATATACATATTTGAATGATTTTACAGGAAATCTATATTTAGCTTATAGAAAATATAAAACACCCACTTTTTATAGTTCATATAGTCAAATGCAATCTCTTGAAATTCCTTATAAAGAAGAATATGAATATTTTGAAAAATTATTATTTAATTTATTAATTACTTTAAAAAATTTAAACTTTGAATGTAGTATAAATAAAGAAGAAAGAGAGATAATTAAAAAGTGGTTAAAAAATAATACTAAAGATAATATAAGAACTAGTATTATAAATAATTTTTTGAAAAAAATAATAAATTGTTTAAAGAAAAATATAGAAATATTAAAAAAATAACAACATTAAAACATAAATAAAGTATTTATTAGGATTGACTACTTAGTGTTGTATTAGGATTCATTATATAATCAAGTTTATAATATAATACATTAGTTAATTCAAAAATATGATTGCTATATGCATTAAATATTTTATTTTCATAAAAATTTAATAATGTATGCATTTTTTCTAGATTATTTACTAACTTATTATGTAAGATAGATTTATAGGTTAAAATAGATTCATATTTTACAAATAATTTATAAATATGTAATATATTTTTTTGATTATTTGCAAGATATGTTAATAAACTAAATGGTACATTTTTATCAATATTTAATTTACTAATAAAATCAATAATAAAATTATTAATTTTATTAGTAACTAATAAATCTATTTTATTATTTAATTTTTCTATATAAAAGTCTTTTGTTATAAAATATAAAATATGATTTTGTATATCACATGGTAGTTTAATATAAATATTATTTAAATATTGTCTTTTTTTATAACCTCTATAAAGTGATTGTATTTTGGTAGCATATTTATACATATAATAATTCATATGAAATGTACAATATTTTTTGTTATTTATACTAAATAAATTTTTTGATTTATGTAAACAAATTTTATTATTAGTAATATTTTTACATTGACATCTTTGTGCTTTCATTAAAAATATTTATAATTTAAAGATATAAATAATTTTAAATTATAAACATCAATTTTATACATTTATAAAATAAATGTATACGATTTTGGAAAATCATCTATGAATAGTGTAAATATAGTTTACAGTTCAATAGTATTTCCATAATTATTAATATATTACTAATCAACATTGTATACAGTAAAAATTGAATGCGGAGCACCAAGTATTGCCCAATTGTTATCTACTCGTACATTAATTCTTAATTTATCTGTAGGAGTAAGTTCAAGAATAGTAGTTATACTCAGAAAACGACTTTTTGGATTCTGACTAGTGTCATTTGCTTCTCTTTCCTTTGAGATCGCCACATCATTCCAAGTCTGATGAACTGTATTATATTGTTGCAAGGTTATTTCAGCGTACGTACTATTACCAGTCCTTGATTCAAGTGATGTATTAAAATTTATACAATAAATCCCATTACGAGGTGGACGAAAGATATCATTGTTATCTTGATATAAACCATTATGGCTTGTAACTTGAGGGGGATTCCAACTACTTATTGTAAATTCTGTATTTCCTTGCACGCCGTTGCTGGCATCAGGGGACATACGCATATACACTTTACTATTTATTTGTTCTCCACTAACAGTTAAGCTTCTACTGATATCAACATTACCATTAGAATCTATACTCATTAAGGTATTATCTTCATGTCTAAATTGTATTTCTTTATCATTATGACAGTTAATTTTAACATGACCATTAGCTGCTATTTTTATAGCATAATTAGTAGTAATATCACCAATGTCTTGAAAGTGTGTAATTGAATTCTTTTGATAATATAAATTACCAAGTTGAGAACTACCTTTTACTAACAAATTATTTGAAACTTCTAGCATATTATTTATTGAAGCATCACCTAAAACTAACAAATTATTTGAAACTTCTAAAGTTCCTAATATGTCAACATTATTAAATGAAGCATCTCTATTGTCTAAAAAAACATTACCTAAACTTGTATTTACTGTTTGTATTATTCCATCCATAGATGGAATGTAAAGTTCTTGTGCCATGAAACAATTTATATTACTATTATCATAACCAAGTACACCACTTGAAATATCTATATTATTACCATCATCATATATCTTATATTTTAAATAATAAGTAATATTTGCAGAACTATCTGGGCTATCTAAATAATCAAAATTATAAATTCCATTTTGTATTGTACCAAATTCACTTCCAAAAGACATATCACTAAATAAAACAGTTTCTGTATTGTTTATAACACGTAATAATTGAAAACTTATAAATTGTTCACTTTCAGCAGATGCAATATAACTGATTTTACCATGTAAAAATAATTTTGAATTATTTGATAAAGGAGTATAATTAACAATATAACCAGAACCACTCAAATCAATCCAAGTATTTCCTGTTTTTGTTAAATTAGTTAATAAATCTGCGTGATTTGCAAACGCATAGTTATTATACGTATTTGGAATCTTTACAGAAGAATTATCTGTTTGTAAATGATTAGCAAAAAAAGCATTACCATAAACTCTTAGATTATTTGATACATCTAAATATGTCGTATTTACTAAACCACCAGAAACATTTAAATAAATGTTATTGTTATCTGAAGCAGTTAAATTTAAGTTGTCACCACTGACTGATTCTATATTATATGAATGAATTTTCCAGCTTTTAGAAGTATCATTTAATGTATGAATAACTTTTGACATTGTTTATAAATAAAAAATATAAAATAATATATAGAAATATTATATAATGTATAAAAATTGTAAAATAATTAGTCCTTCACAATATCATAAATTTACATTTATAATGTTACATCCAATGCATTGTGATGCTAATTACTTTAATGATTTTTTATGTTATTTTGAAAATATAAAAAATAATAATATTAATTTTAAAGCTATTAAATTTATTTTTCCAGAAGCATCACTTATGGATATAGATTATCCAGATAATAAATTATATAATATTCAATCTTGGTATAATTATTATACTTGTTATGATAATATTAATAAAATAGATAAAATAAATGTAGACGATTTTGAAAAATCATCTATGAATATTGTAAATATAGTTTACAATGAAGCATACAATTTAAAGAATTTTAAAAAAATTTATATAATAGGAATATCTCAAGGTGGTACATTATTGTTTAATATTTTAAATAAATTACCACAAAATATTGGAGGACTATTTGTTATAAAATCTATTTACATGTATAAATACATAAAAATAAAAAAAAATAGAGAAACGCCAATATATATATATAGTGGTTCTAAAGATAGTATTTATAGTTTGAAATTTCAAAAAAAATGTTTAAAAAAATTAAAAAACTATAAATTATATCATACTATAATAAAAGATTTAGATCATTTTTTTATAGAAATTTATGAAAATGATTTTATAATAAATAGTTTTTTAGACACATTAATAAAATAAACAAAAATTATAATAATATTTAATTTAATATAATATTTACTTATATTAAGTTAAATATGTCAAAATGTCAAGAAATTATGTGTAAATTTAATTTATATAATAAAGAAGATGTAAAAAAATGGATTTTAATAAATCATCCTGATAAAAGTAATCATCCTGATCATGATCCAAATATAACACCAGAAATTTATCAAGAAAATTTGCAAATATTAAGAGATTGTTTAAAAGATGAAAATTTTTGTGGAGTACCACAAAAAAAAAATAAAAGTAACAAAGAAAAATCGTGCTAAAATTTTTAGCTGTATGCGTAAAACAGCAAATTTTAGCAAAATTGCAAATTATCATAAATTTGATAAATCAGTATTTAGTCCTAAAAAATTCTTAGATGATGTTGCCGAAGCATCTCCAAAAATAATTCAATTAATGAAAAATATAGAAAATTTAGATTCTATTGATCAAAAAAATCATGGACATAAATTTAAACATTTTATTTTTTCAGATGTTAAAGAAGGTGGTCATGGTGCTAAAATTATTGCATCTGCTTTTATAGCAGCAGGATATAATAATGTAATTCAAGCAAAAAAAGTTTCAGGAGTTCAAAAATTAAAATTATATATAGATCCTCCTAATAGTGAAAAAAATGTAGGGTTGTTATGTTCAAATGCAATATATGGTTCTACATTTAATGAAAAGTTAAAAAAAGAATTATTAAAACTTTTTAATGAGAGACCTGGTAATATTAAAGGACAAAAATTAAGATTTATAATATTTGATAGTGGTTTTAAAGAAGGTATAGATTTATTTGATGTTAAATATGTTCACATTTTTGAACCATCAATGACTGTTGCTGATTTAAAACAAACAATTGGACGTGCAACAAGAACATGTGGTCAAAAAGGATTAGATTTTCAACCAGGAGTAGGTTGGCCTTTATATGTTTATAACTATTATTTAACTGTTCCATCAATAGTTTCAAATACTCTAGGTAGTACAAAATTTTTAACAGAAAATATAAGTAAACCTTTAAAGAATGATAAAGATGAAGATGTATTAATTTTTAAAAATATTGAAAAATTTAATGATGCAACGATGTTATATAGTGAATTTGATAAAGCTATGAATAATTTAAGTTTACAATTATTAGAATTAGCTCCATTATTATCTACAGATTATTATTTAACAAAAAATTTACATAATATAGAAGATTTAAATGAAAAATACATGGAAAAAGATTATTATTTAATGGGTGGTACTAAGAAAGATTTATTTAAAAATATAAATAAAAATTCTAAGTTTTTTAATATAGATTTTATAAAATGTAAAGGTAATTGTGGACAAAAAAGTACACATGATGTTCCTGTAGGAGTAGAGTTTATGAAAAAAGTTTATAAAAAATATGGTCATCCTAATAAATTTTTGTCAAAGAAAGATCTACGTAAGTCATTATGTAGTTATATGTATAGTGTTCCACAATATTGTCAAGAGTTAAATTATGAATGGGCTTTACGTTATGCAAATGTTCCAAATGCTGTAGAAAAAAATAAAAAACTTGATGATCTTGATTTAGAAGTAGTAGAAAATGAAGATAATTTTATTCCAAATGATTATAAAGATATAGATTATGCTGGTGCTAAAAATAATAATATAAAAACACCACGTAACAATCCTATGGTACCAAATAGTAAATTAAATTTTTTAACATTACGTGATTTTATTAAAACAAAATATAATTCAAAAAAATATTTATGGGATCCTATTATTATAGAAAATAAATGTATTCCAAAACCGGGTGAACAAGCAAAAGAAGCACATGAAATAGAATTTAATCCAACACAAAATTTTTTAACAAACTTTTTTTGTCCAGAATCTCCATACAAAGGTATACTTTTATGGCACTCAGTAGGAACAGGTAAAACATGTACAGGAGTAGCTACTGCAACAAGTAGTTTTGAAGAACAAGGATATAATATATTATGGGTTACAAGAACTACATTAAAAAGTGATGTATGGAAAAATATTTTTGATCAAATATGTCATGTTAAATTACAAAATGAAGTTAAATTAGGATTAACATTACCTGAAAAATTAAATGATAGACAAAAATTATTAAGTGAATTATGGTTAGAACCAATGTCATATAAACAATTTAGTAATTTATTAATTGGTAAAAATAAAATTTATGATATTTTAAAAAATCGTAATGGTTCAGAAGATATTTTAAAAAAAACATTAATTATTATAGATGAAGCTCATAAATTATATGGTGGTGATCTAAAAGCTACTGAACGTCCAGATACAGATGTGATGGAAGATTTGATAATGAATAGTTATAAAAAATCTGGAGCTAATTCTTGTAAATTATTAGTTATGACAGCAACACCATTTACAAATAGTCCTTTAGAATTATTTAAATTAATTAATTTATTTTATACTAATGAATCTGAAAAAATAACTACTGAAAAAGAAGAATTTAAAAAACAATATATGAATCAAAAAAATGTATTAAGTGAAAGTGGTGTTAAAAATTTAGCAAACAAACTTTCTGGTTATATTAGTTATTTAAATCGTGAAAAAGATCCTACACAATTTGCTCAACCAATTATGATTAATATACCAATATTAATGAGTCATATTAATGATGAAGAGTTACGTAAAACATTATATTTTAATAAACAAATAAATAATGTAAGTACTGAAGTAATAGAGAAAATCAAAACTCTTAAAATAGAAATAAAGAAATTAAGAGCTGAATATAAGGAGAAAAAAACATTAGCACAAGAATCAAAAAATGCAGGAATAGCTAAATGTAATGAAGATTTTCCTAGTGCATCACAAAAAGATGAAAAACAAAAATGTTTACAACAATTTAAAGAAGAATTTGATGCGCTTAATGATAATTTAAAAGAATTAGTAGATGAAATTAGTGATTTACAAGAAGAAATAGAAGAACTAAATGCAGAAAAAGAGTTTGGTAAAAATACTTCTAAAGAAATGAAAGATAAATTAAAATTATTAAAAAATTCATTAATACAAGAATATATATTATATAAAAAATGTGCACATTTAAAATATATAGAATTAAAAGATACAAAATCTTCATCTTCATCATCTAAATCAACTAAAAAATCCAAATCTAAAACAGAAAAATCTAAAACAGAAAAATCTAAAACAGAAAAATCTAAAACAGAAAAATCTAAATCAAGTAGTTCTGAACATAAAAAAAGTAAAAAAAAACCTTCTAAAAAAAAACAACAAAAAAAAATGCAACAAATAAAAAGGCAAGTTATAATAGTTTTTCAGATTAAATAATTATTTTAAAATAAATATTAAATAATTAATTATTAAATAATTAATGATTTAATATGTTTCTATTACAATTTGATGCATGTAATAGAGATTGTTTAAATATTGGTTCAATTGGTTATGTAATTTATTATGATTCAAATATACTATTAAAAAAATATAAAATACTAAATAATGCATTAAATAGTAATTATGCTGAATACAAAGCATTAATCGAAGGTTTAAAAAATGCAATAAAATTAAATATAAAAGATTTATATGTAGAAGGAGATGCAAAAATAGTAATAGAACAAATAAATAATAAATGTAATGTTAAATCTGAAAGTGTTAAACCACTTTATAATGAAGTATTAAATTTATTAAAACATTTTGATACTATATATTTTAATCACATATATAGAAAATATAATATTTATGCAGATTCATTAGCAAATCAAGCACTAATTGATTATTTTAATAAAAATTAAAAAATTTATATTTAAACATACTAATATAAATTTTTTATTTGCAATCTAATGTTTGAATGTTCTTTTGCACATAGGATCTTTTAATGCTTCTGGAAAAGTTTTACCAGTTTTTTTGCAGAAAGCTTTAACGTGCATAATCCATTTTGATGGACTTTTTTTTTTTTTTGTACTCTTTTTTCTTGTAGTTTTTCTTTTGACAACTCTTTTTTTTGTTGAACGAGTACCTCTTTTTTTTGATGAACCTTTTCTTCTTTTTTTACCACCTTGAAATGAAAATCCTTCTATATTTTCGTTATTTGACATTGTATCTAGTTCTTCATCATTTACTGTATTTTCAATAAAATTTTCTTCACTTGTTTTCGTAACTTCATTATTTTTCATAAAAGTATTATGAACAAGAGTTTTCATATCATCCATAGTTTTACTCATTTATATTATATATAATATAAATATATTATTTTTAAAAAATTTGAAAATATTTGAAATTATTTAAAAATACTTATTCAAGTATTAATATGGAAGAAATAAATAAAGAATGGTTAATAAAATTTGAAACTTATAATAATAATAATGAAAATAAATCAATTTCTAAAATATTAGAAATTATTAATAATCAAAAAGAGTTTTATAAAGAAAATAATATAGATCTTACTATATTTCCTAAAGTTGAAAATATATTTAAATGCTTTACTTATTTTGAACCAAATAATACTAAAGTTGTTTTATTAGGACAAGATCCATATCATGGACCAAATCAAGCAACAGGACTTTGTTTTGGAGTAAATAATAATAATATTCCACCATCTTTAAAAAACATAGCTAAAGAATTAAAAAATGATTTAAATTTAATATTAAAAGATTATAGTTTAGAAAATTGGGCTAAACAAGGTATTTTATTACTTAACGCATCATTAAGTGTTATTCAATCTAAACCAGCTTCTCAAATGAAACTTTGGAATCATTTTACTGATTTTATTATAAATGAATTAAATAATTGTAATAATAAAATTATATTTGTTGCTTGGGGTGCATTTGCTCATAATAAATTGAAAAATATAAATTTAAATAAACATAGTATGGTAATATCCTCCCATCCATCTCCACTAAGTGTTTTTAAACCTTATAAAAATTTTCCTTCATTTAATAATTCTAAACCATTTTCAAAAATTAATGAATTATTATTAAAAAATAATGAAAAAATTATAAATTGGTAAATATTTAAAAAAAAAATATAATGTAACATGATAGGTGAAGATAATACTTTTGTTGATTTTACAGATTTAATAAATTAAAATAATAATAAAAATAATAAAAAATGTTTTAAATGTTTTAAATGTTTTAAATGTTTTAAATGTTTTAAATGTTTTAAATGTAAAATGCCACAATTTTTTAAAGAGTTATTAAATTTAGTAATTCCATCTGCATTAATGTTTGGATTAATAGCATTAATTTGTTTTTTACTTTAAATAATTTATAAATAAATATAAATTTGATAGATTTTTAAAATATATTTTAAAAAATAATATTTTAAAAAATATATTTATTAATTAATTATGACATATTATGCAGTTGCAAAAGGCCATAATGTAGGTATTTATAATTTTTGGAATGATGCAAAAGAACAAGTTTTAAATTATAAAGGTGCTATTTTTAAAAGTTTTAAAAATGAAAAAGATGCGGAAGATTTTATTTTAAATATAAATTCTTGTAATTCTGAAATATTTCAAAATATTTATACTAAATATGATTTATATGAAGTAGATTATTATGTATATACAGATGGTTCTTGTTATAATAATGGAAATATTAATTCTATTGCAGGAATAGGAATATATTTTGATGAAAATAATAAAAAAAATGTTTCAAAAGTATTAGAAAATGATTTTAAACAAACAAATAATAGTGCTGAATTATTTGCAATTTTAGAAGCATATAAAATTATAAAAAAAGATTTATTTACTAAAAAAATTTGTATATTTACTGATTCTGAATATAGTATAAAATGTGCTACAAGTTATGGAGAAAAATGCAATTCAAACAATTGGATAAAGAATATTCCAAATAAAGAATTTGTAAAACAAATTTATAATATTTATAATTCTAATCCAAATTTAAGATTACAACATATTAAAGCACATACAAATGCGGATGATATACATTCAATAGGTAATGCAAATGCCGATAAATTAGCATATGATGCAATAAAAAATTATAAACGTGATCTTAATAAGAAATATTGAATATTTGGATTCCAAATTCTAAAATCTTTTAAATAGCGAACCATTTTAAAACGCTTAATTAATACTTTTATTTTATAACATTTCCAAAATGATTGTATTTTTATTGCTGCTTTAAATCCAGAAGTTTTATTTTTTCTTAAAAACATAATATATTTAATTATATCATCAGGTAATTCATCCCAAGTCATTTTATAATTTATTAAATATATATTAAATTATAAAATATATATAACATAAATATTTTTTATATTATTTCATCAATTAAACCATAATTTAAAGCTTTTCTAGAATTCATCCAAATGTCATGATTAAATAATTCATTTAATATTTTAGTATCAATATTACTATTTTCTAAATAAATATTTTTTATAATGTCCATAAACACATCTACATTTGTATTTAAATCTTTAACTTCTAATAATGAACTTGGTTCTTGATCATGTAATTTTACACTATGAATCATTAAAACAGAATGATTATACATATATCTATGAGATCCAACAACACTTAATAATGTTGCGGCTGATGCTGCATATCCACGAATATATGTATGTATTGGAACACCTAAATTTTTAATTTCATCTACTAATGCTAATGTAGGTAATAAAGAACCACCTGGACTTTGAATATATAAATTAATATGATTAGGATAATCTTGTTGTGTTAATGCCATATTTTTATGATTAATTAATGCTTCATTTAAATGGAAACATGTTTCTTCATTTAAATGACCTGTAAAATATATATTATTATTTTTAAAATGTTTTGGATAATTATTGCTTAATAAAATTTGATTAGCTTCATTTTCTTGTTCTTCTTCTTTATTTATATTATTTTCATTATTATTTCTACTATTTGCACTTAAATTTATTAAACCATTAGATGCTAAACTTTTTGCAATAAAATTTCTTCGAGAGCTATTGATATTAATATTAAATGGGCTGCTAGTATCAATAAAAAGAATAAAGCAAAAAGAAAATATAGTATGTTTTATATTGAACATATTATATAAGATATTAAATTTAATTTTACAAATATTTTATTTATTTTTTTTTGAATAATTAATATCTATGGCAGTTTTAATTTCATATTTATATTTAAAATAACTATTAAGTGTTAAATAATTAAATAATGAACCATTTAAATACAATAAAAAATTTAAATAAATAGTTAAATAATAATTATCTATTAAATAGCCATTTTTATAATTAATATAATTCAATGTTAAACCAAAAACACATAATGGATATCTAAAATAATTATAAGTTAAAGAAATTAATTTTTTTTGAGTTAATAATTTAATATAATTATTTTTATATAATGTTAAACTACCATATTCAATAATTCCAGGTATTCCCATACCTGTTATATATGCTAAAAAACTTTGATTTGTTTTTAAAAATAAAACACTTGGAAATACTCCTAATCCAACAAAAAATATATGATGAAAATAATCAATAAAATATAAATTTTTAAATGATAAAATATGATATAAATGTAATACTATTATATAAAAATTTGAAATATTATTTTCGATAATATTATTACTATAAATATTATAAATTATAATATTTTTTAATCCAGGTATAATATTATTAACAATTAATAAGTTAGTAAATGCATGTAATTGAAACCATCTTGCTTTAGACCCAAATAAAAACATTAATAAAAAATCACTAAATATAATTGTTATTGCACAAAAAAATAAATTATAATAATTTGGATAATTATTATAAAAATTTTCTTTATAATTTATAATACTAGTATAATCTATATTATTTAAATAATCATAATAATAATAATAATAAGAATAATAAGAATAATTAGAATAATTTAAATAATCAAAATAATTAAAATAATTTTTATTTGTTGTATAATTTAATATACTATCAAATGGTCTTACATTATAGTTAGTAAAATTATTACATTCATTTTTACAATCTAATGAACAATTTAAATCAAAATAATGATTTACTAAAAAATTATCAAAATTACATAATAATGTTGTCAATAAAATTTTTGTATTATTTGAAAAAGTCATTTTATTTAATAAATATATATAAAATTAGTTATTTATATATTTATTATAAATAATTAATTATCCATATTATTATTAACATTAACATTAGTTTCAATATTATTTAGTAAAGTCATTGATATATTATTCTCTATAATAACTTCAATATTTTCTAAATTACAAATTACTTTATTTAATCTATTAATAATTAATGTTAATTTTGCTATAGTTATTGAATCATTTATATATGTAATTTTTAAATTATTTAAACCATTTATAGAATTTTTAATAGCATTTTTAAGATTATTTGCTAATTCATTATGATTTCCATCTATAATAATTTCACTTGTTTTTTCTATAATAACTATTAATTCTTCTATAAATTTAATATTATCTTCTCTATTATATCCATAATACCATCTTTTTGGACCAGAAAATAATGTACTACTATCTACAAATAATTTTGTAGATCCAGGTAAAATATCTATAGCTAATTTATCTCCTTCTTTAATTTGTCTAATTATTTCTAAATTTAATAAAATATTATTAATATCCATACAAAATATAAATAAAAAAATATACAAAATATACAAAATATACAAAATATACAAAATATACAAAAAATATTTTTTTTATGTTTTATTTTCATAATTATAAACTTTTAACCTTAACATGTTCATTTGATCTTTATGATAATTATAATGAACACGTAATTCAGTTAATCTTATTTGTAAACTACAAATATCACATCTTATAGATGCATGATACTTATTATAATGCTCATTTTCTATAAAATTTCTTTTACCATAAAGCGGACAATATTTACATTTAGTAGTTGCTTCTTGGCAATTACCATGCTTATCACTTGTATTAGATGTACCTGTTATATGTCTCCTTAATTCTGCAGCAGTTTCACATTGTGCTTTACAATTTTCATGAAAACATATTGATGGTCCTAATAAATTACGTATCATATCTAGTTGATATGTATGACTATATAATGCTCCACTATTATTATTTTGTAAACCTAAATCACAACCACAACCACCCCATGATTTTCGTGAATAAGGTCTTAGTCTAGGTGCTTTATTTAGTTCACAATAACTACGTACACATGATAAACATGCTGGACCAACACTTTTTGCTTTTTCGCAACAATTGGCATGAACCGGTAGTGTTACAATATCTTGGCAAATACCGCAAGTAAGAGCTTCATTAATAGCTTCAGTGTTAATATTAGACATATTTTTGTCTTTGATTTTTAATAATAAAAATTTAATATAATATTTAAATATCAATTTTTTTATACTTTATTTATATAAAATTAAGTATACATATATTTAATACTATCTATATTTTCATACAAACGACGAGTTAAATATGGTATCATTTCTTTATAAGGACCATATGGAATATAAGTAGCTTTTTTAACATTTAAATTATTCATATAGTTTTCATTCATTCCCATTAAATTTGCTATAATAAATTTATTATCATATTTATTTAAATCTTTTGCTAATTTTATTGATTTTTTATTATGACTAGCTATTATATTATGTATTGTATTATATTCATTACATTTTATAATACCTAAGTTATAATTATTATCAGTATCTTCTTTTTTATTAAATAAATGTCCATCTTTATATTCACTATTATAATATGCGCCTCTTACTAATTTTGATGAAAATAAACAATTAGAATTATTAAAATATTTAATATCATCATATAATTCTAATAAACTATCTTTTCTATACATTTGATATGTTTTAATAATTGTAGAGTTATGAGAATAATTATTATTATATTTTCTAATCATATAATTAACAATATTTCTATATTGTTCAATATTTTTATCTTCTTCTGCATCAATGATTAATTTAATATCTTTTTTTTTACATATATCAGCAATATTATATGCTGCTTGTTTATTAAAATCTAATGAAGATAATTTTAATGCTAACATATAAGAACTATCAATATAATTTAAAAGATTAGTATATTCATTTAAAACACTTTTAAAATCATTTTTATTGTTTTCAGTTATATAATTAATTATTGGAATTGTTCCACATTGTATAAATTGTTTTCCATATTTTAAAGCATGTTTATAATTATTTCCTGCTACAAATCTAAAAAGCATTTATCTATTTAAATATATATTATTATTTTATATAATTTTCTAATATTACTAATTGTTCTTTTGTGTTTATACCATAAATTTCTTTAATATCTTTAAAATATTTAGAAAAAATATTTTTTTATATTTTTTAATATATATATAATAGTTATGCCAAGTAGTCCACGACGCAGTCCATCTAAAGAGTTAAAAGCTTTAATAGCAAACATGGCTGGTCCATCTCCACAACTTTATTCCCCTCCCCCTCCCCGTTCTCCTAGAAAAGCAAAAGCTCCTACTCGTAAAAAATCAAAATGCCCAAAAGGTACAAGACGTAATAAAAAAACAGGAAATTGTGAACGAAAAAAGAAATAAATTATGTAATTTATATTAATTAAAATATTTAGAAATTATAGATATATTTAATTATATTATTGTTTTATATAATTTTCTAAAATTGTTAGTTGTTCTTGAGTATTTACACCAGATATTTCTTTTATATCTTTTATTATACTAAAGTTAATTTCTATATTATCATTTGTAATTAATTCAAAAATTTGAGTTAAATAATATTCTTCCTGATTGTTATTATTATCTAATTTGTCAATATAATGTAATAATAGTTTTGTATTAAAACTATAAACTCCACCATTTACAATTGAAATTTTTTTTTCTTCATCATTACAATCTTTTTCTTCAATAATTTTAATAAATTTATTATTATTTATTTTAATACGTCCATAACCATGTGGATTTGTTAATTTTGCAATTGATATATTACAAGTTTGTGTATTATTTAATAAATTATTAATACTATTGACACTAATAAATGGAACATCTCCAGATAAAATACAAATATTTGTTATATATTCTGGAGTTTTAGATAAAAAATTTTTACAACATAGTATAGCATGACCAGTTCCTAATGGTTCATTTTGAACAATAAATTGTATTTTTGAATCTATAATTTCTTGATTAATATATTGAGCAATAGTATCTTTAATAAAAGTATAAAATTTTCCAACAACAATTGCTATTTTATATACATTTAATGTTAATGATGTTTCTAAAATATGAATCAACATTGGTTTATTTTTTATTTTATGTAATACTTTCGGCAATTCTGAATTCATTCTTTTACCTAGTCCTCCTGCCATAATTATTATACACGAATTAGAATGATTATAATTAGTATTTTCCATATTGAATTATATATTAGACTATATAAGCGAGTTACCTTTATATTTTAAAATATCAAGAATTTTACTAGTTGTAGGAAATTCTTCTTCACCATATATATCTTGTAATAATAACCATTCAAATAATCCACCTATATAAACATATAAATTAACAAATCCAAGTTTATATAATTGATTATATTTACTTATTACTTTTGAATCACTACAATTTTTTCCATAAATTAAAATATTAATATTATTATTTTCTTTAGAATTTAATATTTCTATTTCTCGATTTGGATCTAATGTATTTTTTATTAAACATTCTTGATCATTAATATCAAGAGTACTTATTATAATGAAAGAACCTTTAATTGTATTATTATTTATAATATTTTGTACACTTTCAAAATTTAATTTATTTATACTTTGAGTTTGTCCCATTTAATTATTTTAAAATTAATATTTTATATAAAAATAAGTATTAATATAAAAATTAAAAATATTTATTAATATAAAAATATGAAAAAATCTATAATTTTATTATTATTATTATTAGGATTTTCCCATAGTTATAATTTAAATAATTATTTTACTAATTATTTTACTAATTTAACACAATTAGAAAAAGAAATAATAAAAAATTATGCATTACATTATCCTAATGCATTTGTTGTAATAAATATGTTAATTTAATATTAATTATTTTTTTCTTGCTTTTCTAGTTTTTTTATTTCTAGGTTTTTTATTTCTAGGTTTTTTATTTCTAGGTTTTTTATTTCTAGTTTTTTTATTTCTAGTTTTTTTATTTAATCCTTTTGCTTTAGCAAATACTGATTGTTTTCCTTTTGTAGTACATGCTAATACATGAATATATATTTTTTCATTTGTATCAATCATAGTATCAAGGTTAATAAAGTTAACTATTTCTTGTAATTTTATACCATGAGGATAATTTTTATCTATGTCAATAAATGAAGGATTATAATTAGATCCTTTGTATTCACATTTTTCTACACCACTTGAGTAGTTTATAGGATTTGGTTCAGTTTTTAAAGGCCATAAATATAAATCTGGAAATATTTCTCCCGGATTATAAATTTTTGCACTCTTAAATATGTTTCCATCTTTATCTTTATAATCAAATTTAAATAGAAAATTGCATATTAGATGTGGCATACAATTAGAACAATATAATATTTCACCTAAATTTGAATATGTAACTATAAAAATATTATTAGGTATTTTAAAAATCATTCCATCATCTAATCCATGTGAAGATAATACATAATTTTGTTTATCATTAAAATAATTAATATCATTAACAATTGTCATAAATAATATTATATTATGTAAATAATATAATAATATAATAATATTATTTACTATACATTTTTTATTTTTTGTTTTCTCATATTAAAATATTCATCATGTTTTAACCATCCATTAGCTGTTCTAAATCCCCATTCCTTAAAACTTTTACTTGGAATAAATAATGTCCAACAATATGGAATATTTTTATCTAATTCTACTCTATGAAATGTATTTGCAGGTGCATATCTATAAGTT
>MDSZ01145983.1_pt1 | contig 19596 bp, 1 predicted proteins | sample 811201 | NCBI WGS metagenome assembly MDSZ01 (sample SAMN05326647, study PRJNA326480) | marine metagenome | isolation source: seawater | place: Indian Ocean: North | collected 2010 | reverse complement strand
TTTTCAATGATAGTTAATTGGGAATTACCAGCAGAGTCAGGATCACTAACTACGGACATTTGGTCGCAATCAGCTGCTACTGTCCAAAAATAATTTTGAGCAACTGGCGGGTTGCCAATAAATTGCTCATTTTCCATATCTCTTATGAAAGAGTTAGCTGTATCATTGGCAATGTCTCCAAGGAGTTTGGAGTATGAACCAAATCCTTCATTTCTAACATTGTACAATCCATTGCTTCCTTCTGTGTAGATGTGTATTTGACCATTGTCACAGTTAGGATCAACATCTGCTCTGGCATCACATATTACTGGTGCATCGTTAATGTTGTTAACAGTGTAAGTTATTGTCTTTGATGCTGTCTGACCATGACTATCAACAACTTCAAAGGTTAGTTCAAAGGTACCAAATTGGTCATTGATTGGAGTCAAGTCAAATGTTCCTGAGGCATCAACCATTGGGCCATTGAAGTCGGACAAAATTCCGTCATGAGCGTCCATGCTGTTTGCAACCTCTGTAACACTCCATAACATACTTGCCTCAACATCCTGAACATCATCAACATAGGTGGCTAAGTCAAACGTGATTTCGTTTGAATCTTCGTCAACTGTAATGTCATCTAGTAAGTTAGTTATCTCAGGACATGCTCTTAGAATGTCGAAAGTCAACGAGGTTGTTGAATCCATAACTACATTTTGTTCTGTAGCCCAATCATAATCACAGGAGTGCCTCACTTCAGCAGGTGTTTTTACCATTACCGTATATGTGTGGCCAGCCTGTGGGCTTGGTGTTGAAGAACCTGCAAACGAACGATGCAATACTACTTCATCTGCAATTAGACCATTAGTCAAGTCTAGTTTATTCAAGACTAAATCATAAGAATCTGTCAGTGACTCAGGCCCAGTTCCAGTGATTGATTGGGTAGGGCTTGTTGCAGTCATTGTGTCAGCTCCAACATCTTGCACAACACCAACAATACTGATGCTATCTGCTCCAGAATCAATTTCTCCTAGAGGTACAGAGACTTCTAGAATAGTATTCTCAGCAGATTGTACATTTGCCAATGATTCCAGATTCCATGCTGTTCCGCTGTAAGAGTACAGATCTGTACTTGTAGATGTTGCCTTGATCAAATAATCAGCAGCAGAAGGTAATGTGTGAACTCCGTTTAATCCTGTATCTGAACCTGCTCCATCAGCGCTGTCAATGTAGACGTATACATCGCTAGATGCTGTAGAAGCTTGGTCAAATCCAACGAATAAATCCGAACTGGTTTTTGTTACCAACATACCGCCACCGACAGCACCAGGCATAGCATATCCAGATGGATTGAGTGCATTACCACCAACCCAGTCAGATGAATCGCCATCAACATTCATCATTTGATCGAATGTTGGTGAGTTAAATGCTGCATAGTTACTATCTGATGTCATGATTAAACCAACATCATTAGACGGTTCAGCACCAAGGTGATCTGCATCAATGTTCAGCCAGTTAGACTCATAAACAGTAGATGATGTGTCAACAGTCATTCTTGTTTCGTCAAGTGAGTAATCGACAACTGTAAGCATTGTGTCGGTTCCTGCATCAATTTGTGTTCCTGTGCCGGTATCTACTAGAGATTCAACAGTTCCTGTAGTTGCCTCTGCCTTAAGTACAGTATCTGCATCGACATTACCACCTTCCCAGAGTAATTCTGTGTTCATTGTGTGCAATCCGATATTTCCACTGACATCTAACGGGTAAACCCATGCATCTGTGCTATCTTCAATTAGCATTCCTGTTCCGGTTGCACCACCATCGACTGCTGCACCTATAGTACGAACTTCGATATCCTTTGTATGAACACCGATCCCGCCAGTACCGGCTGTCACAGTAGCACCGCCAGTCATGAATAGATTACCAGAGGTTGTCTTGTAGATACCAGTTCCAAAGCCAGAAATGGTTGTTCCATCCAATTCCAAGTCTGCTGCATAAGCATTATCGTCATTATATCCTATCGAACCAGAAATATCTCCACCAGTAATAACTGAGTTTACATCTTTCCATATACATCCTTGGTTTTCAACTGCGTTTTGACCGATATCAATAGTATTAGAAACTGTAGTAATAGCATAATCTGCCATTTCACAATTACTAAGATATAGACCAACTGCTAAAGGATTATTGGCTGTACCAACATCAAAGTTTATGTCGTTGTTACTGATTGTTGGTCCATCCCATGCTGTGCTTACCACAACAACCTCTTGCCACTGTAGGTATGATTCATGACAGAAAGATGTACAGTAGAACGTGAATCTTGCTTCATCTCCTGCAGCTATAGTAACGGTAAGAGCATCGCTTAGTGTACCAGTACCGAAACTCGGGCTTCCACTTCTTCCATCATTGATTCCACCAGCGTACGTACCAGTTGGGCCTTGTGCAGTGCTACTCCATGTTCCAACTTGGCTGGTGTGGATTTCAAAGTAGTTATTATTAGCACCATCTCCAGAACATGTGTATGAGGTACCTGTAGGACTCCTTGGAGAATAACAGTCAGCCATTCTAAACTCGTATGTTATATCAGTTGTACCGGTGTTTTGTAGAGTCTGTCCTACGTCTGTATTGGAGTAGTAGTAACTGATGGTGTATGGGTATTTAGGCTGGTCATTTCCTTGATATTTAGTGTGGTGGTGGTCATATGGAGTGCCGCCGAAACTGTTGGCTGGGTCATAGATAACCACTGGGTTAGTGTTAACACCACCAGACCATGCACCTGTATTAGCCTTGATTATCTCTAAAGCACCGCCGTTAATTCCGTCTCCATAAGTATCCCATAGGTTGAAGAACCAAGTGCCTGCTCCTGAGAGAACATAATTGGCAGTTCCATCTACGTTAGAGTAAAGTTCGGTTCCACTGCTAGGATATCCTGAAGTTGGGTCCCATGTACTCCATGTTCCAGTTGATGGATCTTTCCAGTCAACCCTTAACTCATAACAATAAGAACCGCAAGTTACCTTCATAATCATCTCTTCACCTGCACCCAATGTTGCTTCAACGTCTGCACATGTAACTGTTCCCCAGCTACAGGATGTAAACGAAACACCATCATCTGGTTGAGGCGAGTTGATTCCTGCAACTACCGTCTCTATGATTTCATCAGGCTTTTCAAGAGAATCTGCGTAAATTGCATATTCACCTGGATTGTTGATAGTATTGTCTTCAGCATCGAAATCTCCCTCGTTTGCCCTAATAGCCATATTTTCTTGATTATTGAATGTGTTATCTTTAATAACTACGTATTCGGTTTCGGATGTGTATACACCGTACTGTCCGTTATTGAATGTATTATCCTCAATTCTTGGACTTACCGAAGAATCATCACGGAATCTAATGTGTCCGCAAAGTGAACAACTCATATCATTCCACGTTATCTCAACAAAGTCTGCATCTGCATCAGGCCACGCATATACGTTCCATCCTGAAGCACCAACAAACGTGTTATCATCTATTTGTATTCCGTCAGCACCAACTTGTGAATGGGGTTGCGAAGTAGAACCAGTAGAATGCCAGGCAGAATCCATGAATACAACACCCATTGTACAATCACTGAATGTGTTGCTTCCAATATATCCTGCATCTCCACCTTGAAGCCTAATACAATAATCTAAGTCGAAGTATTGACTTGGGTAATAGAAGTATCCACGGTAATGGTTAATGAAACTGTTCTTGATGCTGATGATACTAGGTTGGTAAGCACTAAGTCCAGACCATGCACCGGTAGTTAAGTCACCATTAGATGTTGCAAGACCTGCAATATTATTCAACGTAGCTCCATCAAAGTCTAGACCCATTGGATTCTCGTAGGTAGTTCCTTGCAGACCACCGATGATCAATCCTGCTTTATCACCAGTAGCACTATCTTGCATCAATCCGTTTATCTCCCCACCATGCATCTTTACAACAGTACCATAAGGAGCATCAGAGATCCACTGAGCGACTCCTCCGCCACCAAATTGTGTGTCAACACCAGTGTGGAATACAACAGAATTAGACATATCATAAGTTACGCCATCCATTAATTCAAACAGTCCAGTATCTATCATGATTGCTTTATTGGTTAGGTCGACTGTACCATCAATTGATTCATCATCGCCAAATTCCAACATCCCATTAGTGTAAACACGATCGCCTGAATTGGCCAAGGTTCCAGCACAATTAGCAACAACTAGACTGGTTGCGTCATTACTGCACACTCTTACATCAATAGTATTAGTTAAGGCGAATGGCTGGTAATTTGTTAATAAACTTGAGTCATATGGTGCATCAACAAGTGTTGGTGAAGTTTGTATGTATCTAAAGTCTGCATCATTAGTACTAATATCTGTGTAGGAATAAGTAACCATAGCCACAGATGATAAACTGTAAGTGGTAAAGAATTGAGAATAGTCTGTAGGTATGTTAGTATTATCCATAGAGTAGATTGCGAACTTCAGTCCAGAAGTAACTCCATTACTGTCCGTTACACCGCTAGAGGACGATGCTGCATCAGCGCTGCTCATAATCACGTTAGCATTAGCCAATGGATTACCATCAGCAGACATTACAGCAAAGTAAGAACGGTCTCTGTTGATAGAACCACTTGCCGCACTATCAATGCTAATCATTGCTTGATCAATCTCACCGTCAAGGAATTCCACTTGATTAGAATCAGATATTACTAAATCGTTGGTCACTGATGATTGAATATCAACATCAGTCATTGTTATTTCTCCAATTCCATCAGCAAGAATAGCAACATCATTGTTTACCATTGTTAAGTCACTGAATTGGTGGTTAGCTTCTGATTGTGAACCAATCTTGATACCTACATCACCATTTGCGACAACTGTATTAGTAATTGATGTTTCAACATCATTGTTGACGTAAATTGCTGTGCCCATGCCGTTAAAGTTAGAATTTTGGACAACTTGTGTACCTGTGGCTGTTGATGTTGTATAGAAACCATAGTTGTTGTTTGCTCCAGCAGAACTGTCATCAACATCTAATCCGTCCATAACGATATCATTTGCACCTGAAACCTTTACTGCAAACGATGTTGGATCATCAATGTCTATATTGCTAAGAGTTGCTAGTACATCGCCTCTAATATCAACTGCAGTATTGGCACCGGTTATAGCCGAATTCGTTATTGTCGTACCTAATCCTTCAACTTCTTTGGAGTAATCTCCAAGGTCTGCTGGATTAGAACCACTTCTTGCAAGAACTTCGAGGCTGTCAGCATTATTGTTGTTGTAGAATGAGGCCCAACTATTGGCACCTGGAACAATAGCACCGGTATATCTATGCCAGAAATCAAACGATAGTTCTACAGATTCAATATTTGCTGTATCTCTTAAATCGACTACTGGCCATTCCAGCATTGTGTTTAATCCAGGCACTGTATATCGGCTACTAAAAGTTGAACAAACCTCGTAAACATTTGGAGACGTACTGGTAGTCTTGTAGTTAGCCTCATTAGTCAATGATAGTCCAGCGCCATTGGCTCCAGGGCCGTATCTTCCGGTAAATGGTTCATCGATACCCCAAAGCAATCGAGGATAGGTGTGGAATGAACTACCTGTGTGTGGACTTGTACCTGTCACCCACCTGTATCCAAATGCTTCACCATATCCATTATCAGCAGTTCCGTATGTAGTACCCATGGTCTGTGAAAAACCAGCATAAGGCCAGTATATTCCTGTACCAACTCTCCAAGGAGTTATCGATTCTCCAAGTAGGTTGCAATCATAAGCGGCTGCTCCACCTTTGCCTCCAAGATAGGTTGCTCCTCCATTAACTACAGCAGGATCATTATTGCTGTATGGGTAATAACCTACCCCGTTGTTAGATCCATCTACATCCCACGAATTACCTGATGAGTCAGTCATTGTGACCCTGAGGTTGTCCATTGAAATGTATGGATATATGGAGCTCCATCTAGTATATGGGGATCGGTATGAACCGTCATAATTTAGCATCATACTTGGTTGGATGAAATCTTTCACACCAACCCAACTTGATAAATCAACAGTGTATGTTTCCCATTGGAAACATTCTCTGTGATGTCTACCTCGGCAGTGGTCCATTCCGTTGCTTGCTGCACTGTAAGGAGTATTAGTAGTAATACCTTGCAGAACTGCGCTACCGTAAATCTCTGGTAGAGATGGACTTCCCTCAGCAATTATACCATTAGTATTGTCTGTTGAAGTATAATCATCAATTTCTACAGATGCGAAATATGAATGAATACCAGTATCCATATTTACTATTGTAAGACCAGACCCTGAGATTTGCCCTTTGTTAGCGTTGTAAACACCAACGCCAACATTTGTACCAGAGATAGTTGCAGAATTTACTTCCAGCAATCCACCATCGATAGAAATAACCGGGTATGGCTGCGTTGCCATCGTACTTGTATCTTGGCTGTAGACAAATGCATTACCACCAAGTTTCAGTGTAGCACCTTCTGGTACTTCGACTAGACCTGATTTAGAATTATCCAACATCAAGTTCTTTAGGGTACCTGCTTGGAAATCTACAACTCCGCCGCTTCCAATTGCTAAGTCAACTGCGTCGTTGTTACCTTCACCTTGAATCTTCGGCAAGTCGCCCGTATCAGGGTCAAGCTTCAATGTTAGACTACCAGTGCCGGTTACAGTTAGCGTAGGATTGCTAACTAAATTTTGTCTGAAAATTAGTTTACTTCCTTCTAGAACCACATCACAGGTGTCTATTGACATGCTCTCTGCTAGAACCATTGTTGCTCCCTTGAAGATATATTTGTCTTCGGCTGAGTTGTAAACATTAGCAAATGTTGTATTTGTCGCCATCCAAGCACAATCCATTACTGGATCGTCAAATGTAACTGGAGGTGCTGTTAATCTAATGTCAACTGAAGATCCGATGTTGTAAGTTCCGAATGGAACTAATGGATCTTGCAATACTCCATTGACGAACTGCATATCAGTTGCTTGTGTACCATCGGCCAGTAGTGGGTGAGCTTCACCAGCTCCTGCTGGTCCAGACGCCCTTACGTGATGGCTATCAAATACATTACCAGAATCATCTCCAGTAATTACAACAACCTTGTCAGCAAGTCCATTAGCATCAGTAAGATCTGAACTAATTTGGTGTCCAAATACCTCTGCACCTGTAGAGTCTAGTGTTGAAGCAGTAATAGTTACATCTTGTTGAGGAATCATGTAAGGTGTTGGTGGAGTTGTACTAGCATCGTTAGCAAGTCTGTAGGCGGTTGCTGAAGCATAAGATCCAACATACATTACAGGTACTGTATTAGCAATTCCCACTGAAGCCTTGCCCACGTGACATGTGGTTGACATACCTAGAGTGTTGTCTGCACAGTTGTCTGTATTCAGTGTGACTTCGACTAAATAAATATCAGAATCATACAGGCCATATGCGATATATGGACCATTTGAGTTGATTGTAGTACTGGTAACTGCTACATCAATCATTGTCCCTCTGGTTTGCTCCATCTCAATTGCTGATAGGAATGTATCTGTGTGAGCGATAGTTGAGTCTTTGATGGTAACGAAATTCATTCCACCTGGTACAGCACATGCGGACTTCACCAGTGGTGTTGAGATGTCTGATGCTTCTATATTAGCACCACAAGTATCAACTTCAAACTTGTCAGCGATTGAAACATCATTCATCATGATTGGATCAGCTGGCGCACCAGAGAAAGTTAGACCTCTAAAGATCAGTTCACCATCAATTTCCATCTGAGACATTACACTTGGGAATGTACCTTCGATGTACAGATTTCCAACATCGAAATTGTTGAATGTTGAATCTGCACCAAAAGTACCGATATTACTACCGCCACAACCGTTACTATCGGCTGACTTAATGTCAAAGAAATCCTCGTAGTTAGTCCAACTACCGTCGGCTGCTGGACCTAAACCTGTACCTAAGTCGACGTTTGTCAGAGAAATTGTTCCTGTTGAGCATATTCTACCATGGTGGTATCCTGGCGCTGAGAAATCGCTAATTACGATTTGAGAGCCTGGTCCGGCGTGGTCGAATTCTAGGCTTACACCAGATTTCTGCCATACTTGGTCACCAACTGGGACTGTCACAGTGTTACCTGATGCATCTTGATATTCTCTTATTGGGTATTGAGGATTAGTATTGACAATATCTACATTGTCTATTGAAACACTCTTCAAGTCAGTTCTAATACCGGAAACATATGATTCACTGATGTCTACATATGACATAGTTAGAGAACCTGCCGAACTGCCAGGTGTGCTAACAATTGCTCCGCCCCACCACTCTTTGTTGGTATTACATCGAGTCATTGTACTTGGAGTAGACGCGCTTCCAGTAAGTGTTGCCACTGTATTTTCAGCGAAATTGAAACAAGCACTTCTGGCGTCAGTTACTGCGAAATTATCCATATTGACAGTTGTTCCTTGTCCACTTCCGTGAGAGAAAGCAGTATCTACGTTACTAAACGTAACAGCAGTCATCAAGAACTCGCCTGTATCACAATCAGTAGCTGAATTTCCACAAGCAGCCAGTGTTTGAGCAGAACCATCAAGTTGAGGTGCTGGCCGGCTACCTGCAGTTATTGCAGCGTATTCAGTATTGGAAATATCAACATTGTCCAAAACATGCCTTCCGGTTTCACCTGCACCACCACAGTCATCAGTAAACGCTAGACCATGCCATAGAGCATTGGAATTTACAGAACGATCTACATTAAATGTAATTCTGTTATTTTCATCACCGTCTGCGATAAAGTTGGCACAGGTTCCATCGTCTGCATCTCCAGCGCCGCCGTCAAAGGAAATTCCTCTTCCTTCCGCTACAATAACTTCTACACCTGCTTCAATGGTTAAATCAGCGTTGACAGATAGATATCCATCAGGTGATGAAGGGTTAATTTTTATTGGGCTGTCAATTAGGTACCAAATCTCGTCGGAATCAATATCTGCGGTCACAGTCTTACCTTGTCCGTCAAATGGCATAGTTCTGTAGTACACTCCTTCACAATCAGTACCAGTTTGACAGAAATCGTTTGCTTCTCTTGACCAGAATGGAGCCATCATTGGCTCTGTAGGGAAGTAACTGTCTGTTGATGACAATCCACACATTGCTCCGCTGGAGCCCCAGCACGCAGCGGTAGCTCCACCTGCTTGTCCTTGATGAACAGTTAATGTAGCCTGTGGGTTGTTAGTGAAATACAGCATTCCACTTGCCGATACATGTATTTGATTGTTGGCTTGTGCTCCATCCCATGTAGCACCCCAGAAGTCAAATGTAAAGTCATCAGGAATATCGAATAGTCCAGCACAATGGTCTGAGTGAGCATTGAAGCCGAATGATGTCGATGTAGAATCATAACAATCACTATCTACATTGAAACCGCTATCTGGAGTCACTACTTGCGTGGAGGCAGTTAGTGGTAGCGGATTAGCAATTCCCAAAGCGAATGTCTCAACCGAGTATGTTCCAGAATCTGTTAATGTGAACCTGAAGTTAGTGTTATGCGGGTTACCGCTAGGATCAGCAGCTGTGTTCTCAAAATTCCTTATTTGTTGGAAAGATGTTGAGTCTAATCTGTGACCAACTAATCCTACAGCGTCACTGAAAAGCACAAAACAATCACTAGCTGATTCATAATGGAATTCAAATTCGTTAGTCACATCATACATTACAACTTGCATTGAACATGGGTTAGCAGCATTGGATGAGTAATAGTATTCCACCCATTCTAATACCAAAGACTTTGAAGGATTAGCAACTTCAAAAGTCACGGTGCTAGTTTGTTGTACATTTGAACCTAATGTTGCAATATCTTGTGCAGTAGCGTAGTATACCACAGAAGAACCTCTAGTTAATCCTGTTAGGTCAGTAGTCCATGTACAATCAGTTGTTGAACATAGAGTTCTTACCTCAGAGTTAGTCATACCATCAATAGTTGGTGGTGTTAATGCTACTGGAGTGTATACTCCTGTTGGAGTTCCACCTTCAGCAACAATCTCGTAGTACATAGTCGGTCCTTGCCCTGGTACACCACTGGAATCTAAACCTTCTTGAGCATATCCAGTATCAGAGATTGTAAAAGCAAAGTTACGATCTAGTGCATGTGAGTCTCCAAGGTCACCGTGGTCAATTACAGGAGCTACAACATCAGGATCAGGTTTAGCATCCCTAATCAACCATAGCAATCCTTCTTCTCCAAGTTGTTCACCCTGAACTGTTGCGCCAATTGCAAACCCTTGCCATTGGGTTAGTCCGTCTGATGTAATTTGAGCATCTCCAGGACAGTTAGCAGCTGTGCTTTCTTTGAACATAACATGTCCGCTTGTGGTTACACAAATCATGTTAAATTCACCTGCTCCAGAACCAAATGGAACTCCGGCAAATCCAGTGTTAGAACCTAGAGAGGCACTTGAAGTGGATAAGTCAATTACGAAGGTCTCAGCTGTCCATTGGGAACCGCTTTGAGTGAAGATCGCTTCGTTAGGGTCGCCAAATACCCAAGGGTCACCTATTGGTTGTATTTGGACATCTAGCCATCCACCATCAATACCATCACCATATTGTTCTACAAGTTGCACTTCATAGCTTCCTTGCGTGAAAACACCATTGTTCGGTAGTGAGTTATGGGTTGTTCCGTATGTAGTATCAGAATATACAACTGTATTTGTGTTTACGTTGAAATCACAAGTATAACTTGTACAGGCCGATGTGTATATTGATGCCCAAGATGGTAGGTCGTAAGGTATGTCTCCCCACTGTCCTAGGATGGCTTGTGTTGTAGCATCTCTAATCAGAATTCCAATCTCTGTAGGATAACTTCCAGAATTAAATGCGAATCTTGCTTCCTCACCGGCACCCACAGTGAAACCTGTCCAAGGCGTGTAACAGTCACTTTGGTGGACTGTACCCGGACATTGGCTATTACTATTTCCTTCGAATGTCTGAACTAATCGAGTTTCTGTAGCAGAGTTAGACAACGAGGTGTGTGCTTGAGAGACTACATTTGGCACTGCATCTGTTAACTCATCATTAATTCCATTGACACCAAGAGAGGCTACTGCCCAATCGTTAGCACTAGAATCATAACTGAACAGCAGGTTACCAGAACCTGTCGCTTCTGTTACATCTAAAGCTGTGAATAAATCTAAGCTGTTAGTAGGAGCAGATGTGCATGATGGACTGCCAGGATAACAATCTGTGGCGGTTCCTTCCCATTGCACATCATAGTGTCCGAAATCCCCTCCACGATCTGAGAAACATTGTTCAAACTCGTTCAAAACTGCTCCATAATCCATGTTCACTCCACAATCATCCAAACCAAATTCGAATAAGAACTCACCAGTGCTTGTGAAGTAAGTCATTTGTCTGTCCACAGTACCACCATTGGAGGATTTAATACCAGAGTCATATGCAGCGTAAACATTATCCACTTTGGTAATTAGCTTCATTGAAGTTCCATCTGTTGGAGCGTTATTAATATCGAGGACACTAAAACTGTGTGTTCCAGTTGCTGGACTTCTACCTGGGTTAGGAGACTGAGGTGGAACCTTATTAGGGTCAACAAGTGCAGCATCAGTGTAGGTCCAGTAATAATCTACTGTTGTCCCCTCAGTAATTACACCGGTTGAAGCAGAGAAACTGCAAACTACGTCAGATCCTGAACATGAACCAATTAAAGTTGTAGGTACAGGAGTGAATGTGTTTCCGCCGTCTGTTGAATAGTGAAGTTTTGGTGCATTTCCAGTAGTTGTATCGATACTGTTTTCGGTATCTTTGATATCAAGGTAAAGTGTTCTAGCACCTTCAACGTATGAATTACCATTGTATTGTCCATTTTCTACACTTGGAGGAGTCGAATCCGGAGTATTATCTTCCAACTCAATGGTTAGATAGAAATCGTTGATGTATTGACGGCCCCAAGAATCGAATGAGCCCGCTCCTTGAACATAATTTCCGTTGAGATGTGGAGCTAATAGTGTCATTTCGAAGTATCCTCCATTGTTTACAGCATCTGCTATTATAGATAGTGTACCAGTACTGCAATCCGTAACAGTGGTACACAATGATACCGGATTAGGATTTGGAGTATTAGAATAGAACTGAGCATAGCCTACTTGCTCGGTACTCACAAGAGAAACCCAGCGAAGTTCAGAAGGGTTAAGCGGTGTTACACCGGTTGTTGTACCAAGATCAGCAATTACAATGCTTCCACCAGAATTTGCTCCAGTTCCATCACCGTTGGTATCCCAAACAAGGAACTCATAAGTAGCAGGTGTCTGGAATAAAATATTATCATTGAAGGAGCTATAGGTTGCCCCTGCAGTACATGAAGCACCGCATATGTTCCACACATCGGTCCAGCCGGACGCACCAGATGTTCGATAATAAATTTGGTTTTCAGAGCCTCCAGGAGAACCTGATAGTGTCCATTCCATGTAAGCCTCTTTACCTGCTGTGAGAGTTAATGAGGCCGTTGGTGATTCTGACCCAGTTGGTACACAATTAGGCGAACATGCTGCAGCTGCACTTGTAGGTATTCCAGGTAATGTTGGCCCTACAACAGCAGGTGTAATGTCAATCCATTGTTCAGCATAATAGCAACCACTGCTTGTTTGAGAGGAGACTCCTTGATTACAATCGTATGCTACAAACATATCATAGCCTGCTGGAACTGAAACTGTCCCGGAATCACTAGCCCCGCCTCTAAAGAAATCACTCTTAAGCAAACTCCAAGCACTCAATCCATTTGGCTGTCCAGCTGCTGACTGATATGGCACAGCTGTACCAGTAGGTGCGATCCAGAACTGATATGCTGAATTACCATCCATTCCATCTGAGTATTGATCATACATTGTGTACTCGTAACCGCCTGAGCTGAATACTCCGGCTGTGTGATCAGGACCAGTTGGGTTGAAGAACTGAGTTTGCATATATCGACCATTATTGCAGTTATCCATAAAACTCGCGAGATTAAAGGGTAGAGATCTGTAGGAATTTGAGCTTGCGCATCCTGAATAAATGCTGACGTACCATCCTCCATAAGGAGCGGAACTATCGCGGTTTGTCAGCGTATATGTAGTTGGACCACCACCTCCGGAAGGAGGGGCTACATATTGAGGAATTGCTGTGTAAGTCCCTGTTGCAGCACCACATCCTGATGGATTGGTAATACCGTTAGCACCATCCCAATTATCAGAATCAGTTGTTACTGGAGCAGTACCTCCACAATCTTCTAGAACAACTAGACCAGCTATAGCAGCATTTATGCTTCCTCCTGATGGAGTAGATGTTGCTCTATCTATGTTAGCAGTTATACTCTTAACTGTAAAACTATTTGGTGTAGTGATATCAAAATCGAATAATGGGAATGAGGCGTGATCACCACTACTACCATAATAGTATGTACCTGGAATGTTAAAGATAGAACTACCTCCAGTACCATCAAAACAAGAAGCTGTAAAGTCTGGCTGGCATGTATTAAAATTAGATCCTGAATTAACAATATTGTAGGTATTAGTGATTGAAGGATCAATAACGACGGGGAAGTTCGTATTTTCGTCAATCAACCATTCATATTCCACTGCAGTAGTCAGTTCGACGTTTTGACCTGTTTCGTCTACGATTATGAAATATGATGTTTTAGTATCTTCAATAAATTCTTCGTCTGCATCCGCAGTATCATATGATACAGGAGGAGCTATTTGAGCAACTAAATGACCAGTTTCAATATTCACGATATCTAGCGGGCCGCTCAATTGAATTCTTCCATTGGTGTTGATAATTTGTTTACCATTTTCAAATAGTCCTGTACCGTCTGGCAGAATCAAATCCTCGGTCAGCCCAAGGTGCATGTTAGTATCGGTAGTGCTGTGTATGAAATCCAAGTGTTCTCTTTGCTCAGGAGTAATTAAATCTATTCTTAAATCCTGTTTTATTGAGTCTTGGGACACGTGATATTGGATAAAAGAATGGTAATCGATTGCGTGACTAATAGAACTTCCACCAATTTGTGGATGTGATGTTTCAAAATCTGTTTGGAGTTCGAAGTACAATGGTTCAAACCTATCGCTTGTAACCATTCCATTTTCGTCAAATTCATCGTGTTCCGAGATACTTACTATTACCATACGTGGATTGAGACCTGATGTGAGTTCTACTCCGTCTGCTATGTCCATGTGGAAACCACCATCTAAATCATTCGAGAAATAGAATTTTGTTGTTGAATCAACGACCTCGTATCCAAAGTTAGTGGATTTTAAACTGGTATCAATATCAACAAGTTGGCCTTGAGAGTTTTCGAAATGAAGTGGTTTGTTACTTATGACCATCTCAAGATTACCATCTTGATAATAGGTTTTGGTATTTTCTGTCCTCATTCCGAGCATTTCATTATCTTCATCAAACCCTAACGCTTGCGGATCAAAGCCCGTTTCTCTGTTGTCTAATTCTAAATTGGTGTCCTCGACAACAATTTTCTCATCTTCAGTAGATTGGTTTTCTATTGCGTTTATGTCTGAGTTCTGGACAACAGCTGACCAGGACATCATCAACATCAAAACGCACAATAGCATTGCTATTCCAATTCCACCAAATATGGTTCTTACATTTCTATTTCTTATATTATTCATATGTCATTCCCCCATGCGGCACCGCATGTAATGCTAGCCACGTTTTATTCCCCTTATGAGCATTGGGGTACAGATTCTTTGAAATCGCTATCATTAGCGGCGTTTCAGTATAAAAATGATATTTAAAAAATGATAAAAAAAAAGCCGGAAGGGCCGCCTAAACGACCCTCCCGGCATTATGCAAAATCTGTTAAGATTCAGCGTGCAATTATTTTGATAAGTTTACTATCAAAGATCAGTAATCCCATTCTTTGTCATCATCATCTTCGCCATCTCCACGAGATAGGATAAATGCGCCAACAATGAATGCTACGACTACTACTGCTCCAATAACACCCCATGTCCAAGTTGGAACGCCAGATGATGATTCATCGCTTGAATCGATGGTTCCATCACCTGTATCAGTATTGTCAGCCTGTCTGTCGTATAGGATACTATCTGTAGAGGCTCCGTAGGCTATATTGCCAACAACGTCATAAGGCACCACTGCAAAGTGAACTTGAGTAGTTTCTACGGTTGTGTATTGGTCAATAGTAGTTTGAATCATGCCAGTACTGTCAGAAGCTGCTTGCTCGACCTCCTTACAAGAATTATCCATCATCAACTCCATCTGCGCCGCAGAGAATTCTCCTTTGTTCCAACAGACATACCAGCCATCAATATCTACATCTACAGTGGATTCTTTCCAAGTTACAGCCCATGTTTCACCAGAGTTAGCGATTGTCACATCAGTTGCTGTAACTGCTGCTACTTCTCCATCAGCAGTCATAGGAATAGTTGTTGCAGCAGCACATGCAAATTCATTACACATCTGAGTTGAGATGTGATATTCAACTCCATGTGTTCCTTTGAAAGTTACACTTGGGTTGTCTGTTTCAAGTTGATCATAAACAACTTCAGGGGTCGCACAGTCTGCCTGAACAGCACATACTGTAATTCTCACAGTTTCGCCAGTTAATTGACCAACTGCTTCGTATACAATGCTTAATTCTGCACCTGGTTGTTTGGCTACTGTGAATGAAACAGTGCTAGAAGGCGGGTCAGGAAGTTGGCACTCTTGATTGATAAGGTGGACCGTTGTTCCTTGTTGAATCATATCAGCCGAAACAGGGAATTGGTATGTGTATCCTACAACACCGGCTGAAACTTCGTCAGCTTGCCCCGAAGCGATTTGAGATACTACTCCATTGTGTTCTAACCAAACATACAAGATTCCAACATCATCAGGGAAATGTACTGTTAGAGTTTGATCTAGAACATCTGAAGGACCATATGTAGTAGATGGGTTTAACTCAACGCTGGAATAAGGAGTGTATTCTCCTGCACATTGACTAACCGTCATGGCTGCAATTTCTGCATCTGCGAAGTTAACTTCCAAATCACTAGCCTTGAAGTTTAATTCATAAACAACCTTAACTCCATTAGCCATTTCACCGGTACTCGACAATACATTAGAAACTGAAATTGTTAAATCAGCGAATGTGGATCCTCCATTGTCATCAGATGCTGTTAGTATCACTCTGTATGTTGGAATCATTGCAGCATCTAGTGCGATAGTACAAGATGAATCCTCGCAAAACAGATCGTTCCCATTCATATCTGTCCATGTGTAGGATACCTCATCACCTTCGACATCAAATACCTCTGATTCTATGGTAACTGAATCTACGTTAGCGACACCATTTTCCATGTCTGCCTTTAGAGATAGAATCTGTGGCGCATAGTTAAGGAAACTCAAATCATAGTCATACATATCATTGGAAGAAGACATGTCCTCTGTTTTCGGGTCTACGAATTGCGCATCTTCATCGTATTCACCACTCATTCGAGCCTCTGCTCCAACAATGTAATCGCCAATATCAAATGTAACGTCAACACATGCCATTCCATCAGTTTCAGCATCTGTCTTATCAGTTGCAACTCCCAAATATTTGTGAGTGTAATCAAGTCCAGTACATTCTGCTGCGACATAATTGGTGGTAACTCCATCGGAAGTAACTGAAAACTCGACATCCCAATCATAGATAGGGGTAAATGATGAGGATACATGGGAAACTTCGGCTACCAGCTTGTAGGTCCCTGTAGCCAAAGGTTGATTTATTTCGCCACCCAAACCGCCGTATGAATCGCCAGAAATCACTTCACCATCTTCATTGGTAGTAGATGGTTCCATTATGTAGAAATTTGACAACATAAGGTCATGGAAGGTCGTCGCAGATCCACCTATTGTTGCTTGATTGTTAGACCTGTACTCATCTTCATCATCGGATTCTGCAACAGTTCTTTCACAGACTCCCAGTGAATTTGTACAGGTAAGTCCATCGTACAGCACATAGGATTCTAATGCAACACTAACAGTATATTCACCGTCGGAAGGTGGCGTTAGTGTGTAGACGTCAGACACGCCTAATGCAGTTCCTGGAGGATTTTGTCCATTATCTCCAATTACTTGTCTGTTGTCATAAGTTATATTTCCAAGACCATCATCATCCACAGCCACACTGTGTGTTTCACCAAGGATAATTTGGTTATTTCCAGTATATGTTCCACCGGTCACAGTAATTGCAACGGTCGTAGTTCTAACATCATAGTACTGGGAACCAGATAAAGTCGCTGTAATTTGGAAATCTACTGGATCTGTACCATCTACCGAACCACTAATTGGATTTCCTGCAGAATCAAGCCATGTCAAATCTACACCAACATCAAAGAAATCTCTAACAATTACAGATACCGACATTTCATCGTTGCCTGGATCACCCAGAACTTGAGAGGTCAATGTAATTACTATGATATAGCTGCCTGGCGATGGATTCCATTCAATGGTCGTACCGTCTGTGGAAACTAATGTCGACTCACCACCGTTGAGGAAGTCGCCCGCAGCTAGAGTCGCGGTTTGACAATTGTTTGAACAAATCGCTTTATTATTCTCCCAAACCAAATCACCGTTTGCTCCTTGTGCAACAGGCCCTCGATTGCCATTTTGATTTGTGTATACAGTAACTTGATATTGCATATTAGTTAAATCAGCGTCGCCACCGTTTCTAATGTATGCTTTAAAATTTGTAAGTTCGCCAGCAAGTAGTTCATTGGTGTTTTCACCATCAACTGTAGTTGTCTCTCTTGGCGAAGTTATGTACACCATTTCTGGATCTGCTCCAGAACGTGCACTTGTCTCTTCATTATTGCTTTCTTCTTGTAACTCGTAAACATCTACAGCTGACAAAAAACTAGTCAACATCAATATCACGAGAATCATTGGGGTCATTTTCTTCATAGGTATACCTCCGACGGTTCGGTAGCCTCACCCACGCAAAAGGTCGTATTTATACTATAGGAAGGATTTACCATGGCCACAGTGGTGCGTTTTGACATAAAATAGGCAGTTAGTAGACCGTTTAGCCAGTTGAATGGAGTGAAAATTTTGTAGGCGAACCCGTTAACTTATAGAACCATAAAAAACAAGGTAGTTTTACCTAAAATAGGGCTTTTTTACATGTTTTCTACAAAATTTAACATCTCAAGCCTCTCGCAGAGCAGCAGAAGGTGGAACCATTGTTGCACGACGTATTGGTATTGCTGTTGCTAACATAACTAGTAACCAACCCCCTAAAATCACCGTTAGAATAGTAGACCATGGTAGAGTGAATTGTGCGCCCTGCTCTTGCCAAAATGCGACATAAAGTGCCCTATGGAAGCCAACTGCAACCATAACACCATTGATAATACCAAGCAAAGCGACCCAAGAAACCTCGATTAAGAATGATAGCATAACCATATTTTTACGGTAACCTAGTGCTCTTAGAATACCGATGGTTTTGCGACGCTCGGAAACTGAACGCACTGTCACTACGCCAATTCCGCCAATTCCCACGACTAGTCCAAGTGCTAGGTATGCCTCAAAAATACCAAGAATTGCAATAACTAAAGATTGTATCAACATAACATCATCTGAAATTATCGAGATAACAACACCTTCACCGCTCAAATTTTCTTCTAGATCCTCTGATAATTCAGCAGCAGCTATTCGAACATTCTCTGGTTTACCCGTGGCTGAGAATGTCTTGATTCCTGAATCATCAAAGTCGCTTGAAGGAGTTGCAGAATCACTCAAACTAACATACATTCTTGTCAATCTGCCATCGAACTGATCCTCGACAATTTCGCCACTCATCCAGACTCCTGGCGAGAACAAATATGACGACTGTTCAAGATATCCAGCAACGGTGACAATTCGCTTGTTTCCGGGGTTAGATAAATCAATTAGAGAAATCGAATCTCCAATTGAAAAACTTAACGTAGAAATACCTGTTCCATCAGTACTTAGTTCAAGCCCAAAAGATGCATCTAATAGCACCAAATCTTGGCGACTTTCCACGACCTGCCAAACCTCAGTTTCACTACTGCCAAGTTGTCTGTCCCACTCGTGAAGTGGCAGACCCCCATGATCAGCAAATCCTTCATCAAATCCACGCAATACATACGGCATTCGTTCTTGTTGACTATCTTCTAAAAATACCTCTGAGCGATGAACTAAACCCACAGCATCAATGTCACTGGCAAGACCGGAAGATAGATTCCACTCCATTGGGTCATTTGATAATTCAATTGGTCTTGAGCGGGACGAGGTCAGCATTAATTCAAATTCACCTTCTGTCTCTTCAACAAAGGAACTGGAATAATTGTCAAATTGCTCAGTATAGCCACTAAGCACTACTACAGAAAATACCGTGATTGAAAACATTGCCATAACTACAGCAGTACGCACTGGACTGGCCAGTGGATGAGCCAATGCGACAGGAACAGTTGGCCCCATGCGCTTGGTTAACAATCTTGACCGACCAATACGAGAAACCAACATTGGAGCCGCACTGGTAAGCAGCATTACCCCAGCGAAGACTTCAACCAAACCAAGTAGAATAAAGGAAAATTCATC
>MDSZ01229448.1_pt1 | contig 19598 bp, 21 predicted proteins | sample 811201 | NCBI WGS metagenome assembly MDSZ01 (sample SAMN05326647, study PRJNA326480) | marine metagenome | isolation source: seawater | place: Indian Ocean: North | collected 2010 | reverse complement strand
TTAGAACAAGAAGCCAAGGAAGCAGAGGAGGAACGTCTTCGTTTAGAACAAGAAGCCAAGGAAGCAGAGGAGGAACGTCTTCGTTTAGAACAAGAAGCCAAGGAAGCAGAGGAGGAACGTCTTCGCGTAGAGCAAGAAGCAAAGGAAGCAGAGGAAGCAATGGAAGATGATGGAGTTAAACTAGATCAATCATTTGATTTTCAAGAAGAGGCAATTGAAGAATCAACTGAAAATATTGATGAAAAAATAAAAGAAATAGCACAACAAAAGGAAGATATTCAAAATGAAGCAAAATTACAATTAGAAGATATTGAAAGTGATGAATAATTAAATTAAAATAATTAAATGTAAAAAAATTTAATTATTTATGTATTAAGCATCATAATATGGATTATCATGTATTTTCATACCACAGTATTCTTTCGGTTGTTGTTTATAATCAACAGGTTCATGTATTCCAGCTTCTTTTGCGTTTTCTAATAAGAATTTAAAATTTTCCCAAAATTCACTTTTATGTCCTATTGAAACAGTCATAACATGTGACAATTCATGTATTGCAACAAAAGTTAAAGTACTTTCATCAATTAAATTATCATTATCATGTTTTTGTTTATTTAAACAAAATGCAATTTTTTCGCCCTTGTTTTCACTATATGCAGTAAATTTACTAGTTGGTAATGTTTCCATAATCTTTTTTGGGTTAAAACCATCAACTAAACGTTTTACATTATCTTTATCAGGATATTTATTTTTCATATATTCAACAAGTTGCTTACATTTTTGTGTTGTTTTTGCTAATAAATCGGCTGCTTCATCTATTTTTGAACGTTCACGAACACAATATTTATTTCCATCTTCATCAGATACAATACATTTTAATTGAAACTCAGACAAATTGTTTATATATAAGTAAATAATTAATCCAATAATACTGAACAATACAATATATCCTAAAATATCAAGATTTTTCATTATATAGTATAATAAGTTTTTATCATTTTCTAAGAATTCATAATTAAAGTAAATTTAATTATAAATATATTTAAACTTTGCTTCCTAATTCAAGAGGGACTCTGTTAAAGTCACCCTCAATAGTAGATTGGTTCCATGGTCCAGCATCAGCCTTGGTAATTACAGGATCAGAACGTAATTGTAAATTGGCATTGCGAAGACTTTGACCTACAGTATCTACACCAATGTGTTGACCCGCCTTTAAGAGATCTGGTAATACCATATCGCCTTTATTAGCAGTGCTAGGGTTTAAAGCAGCCCATTGACTGTTTTCATCAGAAGGAAGTAAATCCTTAGGTGTGGCTACTTCCTTTACACTGTAACCAGATGGAGATGACTTTTTCTCTTCGTCAGCAGCAGGTTTCGCGGCATCAGATTCTTCTTTCTTTTCTTCAGCATCAGTTCCATCTTCCATTTTATCTAAGACGCTGGTCTTTCCATTTGCATACATGACAAGTGCAGCCATTAAAATAAGGAATACAAGAAGGATTACGACACGCTCAGTTGTAAAAAATTTTTTCATTCCGTTGAGTACGCTAGTAGTAAATTTGAGAAACATTTTTACTTATATAATAACGATTGATAAATTTATTTGCATGAAATGTTTAATTTAATTTTAATTTAATCAGAATATTTTTCTAAATATTTTCACTTTCTTCAACAATATTTTCAAAATCACTATCATCTGTATCACTAGTATTATCTAACATGTATAAATTTTTTATTCGTTTTGATTCTAAATATGAAGAAATCGCTAAATCTCTTGCTACTTTTGCTTTTGTTTTTGCTTCTTTATACATTTGATAATACACATTGTCTTTGTTTTTGATTGAAATTGAATTTTGTTCGGGAATTTCATCTAAAGATAAATTTACTTCTTGTAGTTCACTTACTTCTTTTTCTTGATGATTCTCTAAATCTTTTTGATCTTCTACTAAAGATTTTTCTGTTTCTTCTATTGAATCATTATTTGTTATATTATTTTCTAAACCTTCTAAAGTATTTTCAGGGTGTTCTATATTATTGTCGTTATCTAAAGTATTTAATTCAACTTTCTCGGCTTCTTCTTTTATATTATTTTCATTATCTTCATTTTCCTTTACACTATCTTCCTCACTATCTTCAACGTCTTCAATAATAACCTGATCATCGTTTGAATTATTTGTTATTGTATCAGTTATTAAACTGTTTGCATTTTGTGAAATGTCTAGTTCTTGTTTTGTATTATCTTCTATAGAAACATTTACATCATTATGATTACTAAAGTTATCAGAGTCATTTATAGTGTCTTCTTTTTTTAAAGTAATAACTGAATTAGTCTTAAACAAACATTTTTCAAAGAGATTTTCTGGCTTTAATATCATCATTTGTTTAATTTCCATTTCAATTTGAAAACTAGTGGCTGAACATTTAATACCTTTAATTTCAAGTATTGACATTATGTTTACTTTCTCATTTACTTGATCCATACTAATTAAGTTTTCGTCTTCATCATATATTTTTAATAATGGTTTTCCTAAATTAGTGTTTACATTTACTCTTGCAATGTAAAATTTACCAGATTTAAATATTCTTAACGGAGAAGTAAAATAATTTTCTATTTCATGAATTTCCATACTATCTTCAAACCATTGATCACGATATTGGTATAACATTTTTTGACAATAATTCTCTAAATTTTCCATCCATTCTATGAAATTTGTATCTTCATTACTAAACATAAGATCTGTATAATATCTTTTTCCTGCCTTTAAAAAACCTTGTTTAGTTTTTGATTTTGGAGGTTGAATATAAAGTGCTTTATCATCTATAGAAAGACGAATAAAATAATTACCTCCTGGAATTTGTTGTGGTTTTGCTAATTTTAATTTTGTAAAGTCAAAACTACTATCTGTATTGTAAATGCCTTCCATTAAAAAATCAAGTGAAAAGAATAATATTAGTATAACGCAAATACATCGTTTAATATTATAAATTTTTTTATAAATAAATTATAGACTATGACTTTGCAAACATCATGGATGCAATTTTTTAATGAAAATGAAACTAGAAAGGAATTTATGGAATTATTGCAACCCATTAGAGAATCAATTTATAATGAAATTTATATATATTTATGGGTAATATGCTTTTACAGTATTATGTTATTTATACTTATTTTAGCAAATTTATTTATGTTATTACATATATTACATTCTGGAAAATATAGTTATAGTATAGGTGTAAATATTGATTAAGTATATAATTATATAATTAAAATCTAATTATATAATATAATGGCTGAGACTTGGGTACAATTTGCTACTAAATATTACTATGAACAAAAAAAAAAGAATCCTGATTACAAATTTAAGGCTGCATTAAAAGATGCAGCACCATTGTACAAAAATAACGATAAAACGGTAGAAAAAAACAAAAAACCAGTAAAAGAAAAAAAGTCTACTAAAAAAAGTAAGAATGGAACCAGAAGCAAGAAAAACTAAAAGCGAAAATTTGGTTTATATGTTCCAAATAATGGTCTACCGTCATAATAATATTTTTTTATTTGTTTTTGTCTCCATTTTTCTTGTTTTATCATGGCTGGCGTAGAAACTTTTCTAATATATTGTGAAGTAATCAAATATTTATTTATTGTGTTATCCATATAATACAATAATATATATCTTTTTATATGGAAGACAAAATTAATAATAGGGATGAATTTATTAAAAATATAAGAGAATGGGTCATGTTAGATAGTCAAATGAAAATAATAAATGAAAAAACGAAAAAAATACGTAACCGTAAATCTGAAATAAATTCAAAAATTTGTCATTTTGCAAAAGATAAAAATTATCATCAAAAAATTAGTATTAGTGACGGGCAATTAAGTTTTTATGAAAAAAAAGAGTATTCTCCGTTAACTTATGGTTATGTAGAAAAATGTTTAGGCGAACTTATTAGTGATAAAAAACAAGTAGAGTATATAATTCAATACTTAAAAGAAAACCGTGATATACAAGTAAGTTGGGACATTAGAAGAAGTTATGATAAAAAACTTTCGTTAGAAAATTAATATAGTTCTATATAGTATAATTATGAAATACAGTTCTTCGGATATAGAAAATAACCTATTTAAACAAAATATAAGTGGATTTCATTGTGGAACACCTATAAATACTTTAATACAAGAACAAGCTGCTAGTTTTAATAATGATCGCTTTATAGTTCCTAAACAACATGAGCGCTTTCAAGAATTAGTAGTACCAAATGGGTTATTAATTATTAATGATTCAAATTTGCAAAAAGGGGGAGGTTTAACAATAAAAGAAATTAATGATAACGTGATAAAACATGATGTATTTGATAATATGTTAAATAATGTATGTCTTAAAAAAAAGAAAAATACGAGTAAAAAAAATAAAAAGTCAACCAAAAATCGTAGTTTTAAAATTTTTTCATAAATAACTAATTTTAAGTAGTTATTTATTTTTTTGCTTTTTTAGTATGATTAAATTTATTTTTTCTTCGGTTAACTTTTGTTTTTTTCTTTCCACCCTCTTTCATATCTGCACCTTGTAAAGCATCAATTAATGTAGTAGGAGATTCTTCTTTCTCTTCCTCGTTCTCCTCTGGTTTTTCATCTTCATTATCTTCTGGTGGATTTATTAACCTATTCAATAATTCATAATAATCTGATTGAATTATGAAACTACCCTTAGTCTTTGAGAACTCATTAAGTTTTATTGTCTTTTCAATTAAATTATCATTCTCTTCTTTTTCGTCTAAATTTGGTGTTGTAATATCTGTATCTTCTTCGTTTTTTTTATCTGACGGTGTATATATTTTATATTTGTATTCTCCACCATTGAATAAAATTTTCTTATGTTTATCAAACGTTGGCAATTCATTTAATTTTTTTTCAATCTCACTTTCAATATCTATTGATGTTAAATCAACAAATGATTTTTGAACATAAGCAGTATATAACTTATCAATAATATGCATATATTTTTGTGATGTTTTTATTTTACAAACTACATCTTCTGTATTAGAAATTATGTCATTTAAATCATTTAAATTATTTTCAAGAATACTGATTTTTTCTTCGTTGGCTTTGGATGTTATTAATTTAGATTGATTTTCAAAAATAGAAAGTAGATTATTTTTTTCTTCTCCTTTTTTTACAAACTCTTCCATGGAAATCTTAAAAACTAAATCCAATAATTTTCGTATTTCTTCGTGAGAGTTTTTATTACATTTAATGAAATCTCCCATATAATCAGTTAAAAATAATACAATTTCTTCTGCTTCATTTCTATATAATTTTTTGGGTCTGGCTATAGGTTCTTGTAGTTTTTCATTATTTTTTATCTTGTTTTCATTATCTTCATCTTCAGGATTAAGAGAAGTTTTATATGATTCAGTATTATTTAATATTGCAGGTGGAATACCTAATGCATTAGTTTGTTCTTCTAGTTGCTTCTTTGCTTCTTCTGCCTGTTCTTCTGCTTGCTTTTTTGCTTCTTCTGCTTGTTCTTCTGCTCGTTTCTTTGCTTCTTCTGCCTGTTCTTGTGCCTGTTTCGTCGCTTCTTCTGCTTGTTGACTTGCTTTTAATAAATCGTCAGTTGGGTCACCGCCACTTTGAACATCACTTGGTAAATCATTAGGATTATAATGTAATAAAAAATTAGTCAATAATTCTTCATTTTTATCAATGATTTCTTTCATTCTTTGAATAAATAATAATTTAATTTCTTCACGAGCAAAAATAACATTTTCAGATTCACCATAATTTGTTTCTAATCCGGAACAATCACTCACATCAGCATTCTCTTTTCGTATATATGCACAAACTCTTCTTATAAATCTATTACAAGCAACAATATAACGATATGTAGGCATATCTTGTACCTCATCGTTGAATGTAGCCAACATTTTCGCTTTACATGCTTGATCTACATAATCACTTACAGCTTTACTCATATCTATTCGTTTGATATATAATGATAAAAAAATTGATAAAATTATACATCTAAATTTTATAATTAAGATGATTAACAAAGAAATATGTTATTATATTTATCCAAAAAAAAATCCTTCTTTTAGTAAAAATCCAGAAGCAAAAGAAACAAAGGAATTTGAAAAAGTTAAAGAGGAGAAATATATTCAGAATGATTCTACTAAAGAGATAATAGAACCTATCCGTATACGAAAACATTCAATATCTCATAACGAAAAAGAAAACAAAACAAAAAAAAAAGAAATGAAGTATCTAATTTAAATAAAAAACAAATGTGGAATATCTTTGATAATGACAAAGATTTGTTAAATGAGAAAAAAGTTGAATGTGTTTATTCTACTCCTAAAGAAGACAATTTATGTCATGCATGTAATTCATATTTAGTAATAATGGATGATGGATTTCCAACATGCACAAATGATAAATGTGGAATTATATATAAAGATATTTTGGATTATTCCCCAGAATGGAGATATTATGGAGCAGATGATAAAAATACAAATGATCCAACTCGTTGTGGAAATCCGATTAATCCTCTTTTAGTACAATCTTCTTTTGGTTGTAAAGTTCTTTGTAGTAATCATTCTAGTTATGAAATGAAAAAAATAAAAAAATGGTTAGATTGGCAATCAATGCCTCATAAAGAAAAATCTTTATATGATGAATTTCAATTTATTACTACAATGGCACAAAATGCTGGAATACCTAAAATTTTTATAGATGATGCTATAGCAATTCACAAAGATATATCTGAACAGAAAATGTTTAGAGGACTAAATAGAGACGGTATAAAAGCCGCGTCAATATATATATCTTGTCGTCAGAATGGTTGCCCTAGAACAGCACATGAAATAGCAGAAGTATTTCATCTTGATAAAGCAAGTGCAACTAATGGTTGTACAATGGCTGTAAATATACTTCATAATATAGAAAGGAATGAAGAAAATGGTAACCAATCAAAATTATGTATCACTCTACCTAGTTCTTTTATAGAAAGATATTGCAGTAAGGTAAAAATGAATGGTGAATTAACAAAGTTATCCATGTTTATCGCAAAGAAGATAGAAAAATTAAATCTAATCACAGACAATATACCTCACGCAATTGCAGCAGGAATAGTGTACTTTGTTGGTAGTACTTGTAATTTAGAAATAACGAAGCAGGATATTAAAAATATAAGCGGTGTTAGTGAAGTCACCATTAATAAATGCTTTAAAAAATTAGAATGTAAGAAAGTTGAATTATTACCAAAAGCAATAATACAAAAATATAAATGTTCAATTGAATAATTTTAGGTAAAATCATCTTTATGTAAAAGATTTGTTATAAGGTTCATGTACAAATGCATTTTTCTACACTCTTCACAATTTTCTAAATGATCAGTTTCGTCTGTTAGACATTCTAAATGAAATTGACTATTAGTACTTTTACATACGATGTAAGAAGTAGTCTCTAATTTTTTATTACAAATAGAACATGTGTTTTCTTGTTCTACTATTGTGTGTGAATTTTTAGAAAATAATAATCCCATATTAAAATACTATTTTATTTTTATATAAATATTTTATAAATTATGAATAAAAATAAAAGAAATAGAATAAAGCCTGAATTTTCATTCATACCTAAGATAATATTTATTGTTCCCTATAGAGATAGAGAAGAACATTTAACTATATTTAAATCTAATATGAAAGAGACAATGGAGGATTATAATGAAAATGATTATAAGATACTATATATTCATCAGTGTGATAAAAGAAATTTCAATCGTGGTGCTATGAAAAATATAGGCTTCTTGTTTATTAAACAAATATATTCAAATGATTACAAAAATATTACGATTGTATTTAATGATGTTGATACAATGCCAACGAAAAAAGGTTTAATAGATTATGAAACTACTCATAATAACATTAAACACTTTTATGGGTATAATTATACATTAGGAGGTATTGTATCTATTAAAGGAGATGATTTTGAAAAAATTAATGGTTTTCCTAATCTTTGGTCATGGGGATATGAAGATAATGCTTTACAACGAAGGGCAAGAGATAATAATATGACGATAGATAGATCACAATTTTACAGAATTTATGATAAGAATATTATACATTTAAATGATTCAAAAATACGTACAATTAATAAAGGAGAATATAAAAAGTATATAAATAAAATAAATGATGGTATTAAAGAGATAACCAATTTGAAATATGAGTATGATTCGAAAGAAAAATTTGTAAATGTGTTTAATTTTGATGTTCCATATTTACCAAATACAGATTTAGATACAGCCTATAATTTAGATGACGGAAATAAGCCTTTTGGAAGTAGACCGCAATCTAGAATGCAAATGTTTATTACGTAGTAACACATGCTTCAAATATTTTATAAGTAATACCTACTTCACTTTTTGTTTCCCAAATACCAGAAACTTTAATTACATATTTAGTAGTTCTTTTTTCAGATCTGTTTGAAACATTTATTTTTATAAACCCGTTAAACAGTTGTTTGTTTAGCAAAGAACATTTTCTTAATTTTTTATTATGGTATTCTAAATAATAATTTAATAAATCATCTTCTAATGATGAAAAGTATTTTACAATATTAAGGTTATTTGGTGAATATGCGTCAAATTTTATTCCAAGTGTATTATTTTCATTTAAAATAAGTTTTGGCTCTAACGGTAAATAAAACAGTAAACTACTCATAGTATTCCATTCGGATAAATAACTTATTTTTGTAAAGTATCCCTCTAATACAATATTTTTTTTATAGTCCATTAATCCAACATTTCTTATATGAAAATTATGATTATCTATAACAAAGTTCATGATATAATATTTAATAATTATTATTTATTAAGTTTTCAATAAATAATAATTCTATATATATATATTATAGTGTTATGTCAAAGATAGTGCAAATGAATGATAAGCCATTAATTGAATGGAAAGGACAAACCTTTGATCAAATTCATTCCATTGTTCGCAAAAATGATCTCTCAAATTATAATTTAGCTGGAGATAGATCAAAGTTTAAAGCCCTACCTTTAAAAATATATCGTAGAGAAATTGTCACACAAGAAGTAAATGTATGTAATCCAAGAACATCTTTAAAAATTGACATTATAGATCAACCAAACGGAACTATTAACAATAGTGTAGGTAATAATCAAAATGGTTTAGCAAATATAAAAGAAGACGGTCTACCAAATAGTTTATGTGCAACGTATGAAAATTGTAATGTAATTACATCTGCAGAAGAAAATGCAAGAAGAAGAGTTAGAAGTAGTGGAATGGTTAGAAAAAAGTATGATAGTTCTAGAAATACTGATAACTATTATACAACTTCAAAGCAATATTTAGATAGTAGAGGATTAACATTTGAGAAAAATCAATACAATTATATTCGTATGGGTGATTCTGCAAGTAAACCTGGTTCATCATCCGCTTCAGGTAATTTATATGCTCCGAATGGTTTGACCCATTGTAAAAAATATTTTTTATCTGAACCAAGTGTAATTAAATATATTTGGATTGATGGTACTGTAGTAAGTTTAACTATTCCAACCGGTTACTATTATTTAAGTGAAATTAACGATTTGTTAAAATTAAAAATGATGGAAAATTATCATTATTATATGAAAGATCAATTTGGTACAAGTTCTGTTGCATATAGTCATAATGAATCTAAGACTTTTTTGCTTAATATATCTTACAACAATACAACTGATTCGGTTGAATTGCAAAGTTTTTGCACAAATGATGAAATACATCCAATTGAAAGTTATACTATACCAGCAGATGCTACTTGGACCCGACCAAATAGTTCTGGAACTAGATTTCCACAATTTCAAATTCAAAATAATCTTCTTCAAAATGCTTTTGGAATAACAAATGGAGATTATCCAACTGATCAAACTTCAAACACAGAAGTATTGTTTCAGACCTTTAATTCGCAAACAGTACCCGAATTAAAACCAAGATATAAAGTACTTTATTACAAACCAAATAATCATCAATTTGCAACACAAGGCGCTGTATCTTCAAGTGATTTGGTATCGCGTAAAAGATATAATACAATTACTGATTCTGCTGTAACATTTAGAAACGCACTAGGACAATCAGTTACTAATGCTTTGGCTTATGGTGTTCCTGCAAATGGATATACCAAGAAAGACAAAATTGGCTACCCATTAAAGAAAACACCTACATTTAATAAATATAATGATGAGATGTTAAAATGTGATGTTCGTACAATTAAAAATGCTATTTAAAAATACATTCATTTACATCAGGCAAAAAAACATTATATGGTATTTGATGACGGGTACACCACTGAATTGATTTTTGAATATTATTTTTAATCAATTGATCAATTTTTTCCTGATTATTTTTATTATCAATTAACATAATCGTTTGATAAATATTTTCAACTTGCTGTTGTCCAAAAATTGCATTAAATTCTTCTAATTTAGTAGTAAATAAATTACTTCTTGGTATAGATAAAAACCTATATATATTTGTATTTTCTTTACTTGGTGCAAGCATTTTTTCAAAAGCACGATATATAAAAGGATAATATGACTTTGAAGAATCATATAAAAAACCTTTACAAACTACATATTTTTCTGAATTAGCATATCTACTTGTATTTGGCTTTGATATATAGACTTTATCATAAAATGAAGACAAAATATACAATATATCTATTGAATGATCCATAAAACAATCAAATATTTTTAAAACAAACCAACCATTACGTTTTTGTAATATTAAAGCATAGCAAACTTGCGCAAATAATAATTTTGCAATATTTATTTCTTGTTTATTAAAGTCCATTGAAAAATCAAAACCACCATCGGCTGTTACTAAATTCATGCTATTTCCATAAGTTTCTTTACAAAATATAAAGTTATCCATGGATAAAATGTTTCCAGTATTGTCGTTACCAGTTTCAATGTACACATTTTTATTATCTTTTAAAAATTGTTGACTTTTTTTCCATGCTGGAATATTTGGATCATTTTGATCATCTAATAAAGAAATGCCAATATAATTATCTTTGGGATTGTTTCGTACATTTAAAATTGCTTCTATAAATCCGCCAGGACCTTCTGCTAGATGAAATGTACATATAGATTCTGTACTAAAATAAATCTTAAATGTATGAATTATTTCTATCATCTTAAAGTAAGAACGAGACAAAGGCTTATGTTTGGATACACTTTTCTTTTTATAGGGAATAATTCCATGAACGTATTCAAATGGATTTGTATATTTTTTAAATATATCCCAATCTTTCTCTATCACTTCTAACTTTTTTTTAATTTCATATAAATAATGTGCCAAAGAAGTTGAGATTGCAGGTTCTATTTTTTCATTGGTATCTATACAATCAATGTATTGATGTATTATATGATTAGATCTAGGCAATAAATAATAACTCATAGAAATATAATCGGTATTATATTTCTGTGTAAATGTTTATATGATTTTAAATAATGAGTAATTAAATTACTTTACTTTCTTCTTTAATTAACTCATTATCGTTTAATAGATAAGTATAAATAATATATAATCCTGATCCTATTAATAACCCTGCTAAATTACCGTACATAAACTTTAAATTTATATAATTATTATTAACTAAATATGAACCCAAATAAATTCCTAATAAAGAACCAATTACAACAAATAATGCAATTATTGCAGTAACATATGTAATTTTTCCGTTATTATAATACAACATAACACCAGGTAAACTTTGTGGTAAAAGTTGCATAATCAAGGAAATCCCTACTGATTCTTGTAATGTTAAGCCACTATATATTAAAAGAGGTATAGTTAACATACCAGCACCAACGCCAACTACGCCCATTGATATTCCACTTAATGCACCGATTAAAAAATATATAATCATTCGTATAATAGTTAATTTTATCATTATATATTTTGTATATATAATGTTAATAAAGTATTTTTTTATTCTTCATTGATAATTAATTTTTTCTTTGTTCTTTTTACTTTTTGTTTCTTTACAGGTTCACTTTTATTTTTATCTTCTTCATCATCTTTTTTATCTCCGTCTTGCTCTTTTTCCACATTGTTTTCTTCTTGTGTTTCTTTTTCCTTTTCATCTTTCTCTTGTAAAGATTGTATTTCATATTCTTCAGATAATTTGCTTTGTTTTTTTAACAATGATTCTATTTTTTTTGCATCTACATTTCTAACTTTCTTAAAAACAAAGTACCTATTCATAAAAGATATGCGTTTTTCCTCCGGAGACATAAATACAGCATCTTTATAATCAGCCTGTTTACGTTTGTCTATTTTTATCTCTTTTTCCATTTCATCATAAAGAGTACGGAACATTCCAGAAGGCTCTGGTAATTTCATCTGTACTGATTCTTCTTCAGTGATTAGAACAAAACCATAGTCTTCCATTACACGTACAAAATATTCAAAATTAACTAGATATTCGCGGAATACCTTATTAATTGTTTCTTGATATACATTAATTCCGTATCCTAAACTTAATTCATCATCTGGGAAACCAGTTTGATCATATGTTTTGGTTAACTCAAATATTTTTCTATCATTCTTAAATATTGAAAAACCTTCATCTTTCTTTTTATTTCTAAGTAAATTAAATACTGTTTTACCATCATAACATGTTCCTATAAACTTTCCATTTACTTTTGTACATTCACTAAGGTTTCTTAAAAAGGAATGTAAAGATACTTCATTTTCAAAGAAATAATGCAAAGCAAATTGACATGAACTTATATGAAAACCTGATTCCGCTAATCCATAATTTTTATATACACCTTTACCAATAATATTTGGATCTTTTGCACCTGAACCAAAAACAGCCTTTGATATTTGTTTATCCTTTTCTGTATAATATGCATCACCATTGCGTATATTTTTGCCGCTATCACCGTGCAAAAACAAAGCGTTAGGTATTTTATGATATTTTTTATTTGCTTTTAAATATCTTGCGCAAGCGCCACTTAATTGATTCATTATGTTATCTTTTGAGATATCAACACCAAATACAAATTTTAATTTAGAACGTATCCATTTTGGTAAATCACCTGCCATGCCTACAGCATAATCAATTAATGTATCGCCACGATTAGATACCCCCTGAATTAGTTTTAACTTTACAAATAAATTGTGAAAATCACGTAATCCTTGTGTAGAACTTTCTTTTTTAGTGCGATTATAATATACATCTTCGTTTTCCTCAATCTCTGGTATATCTAAACCACTACTTATCATTTCATTGGTGATTGGATGATGTATAGAATGCCAATTACTATTTGCTACATGATATGCATTACCATAATTGCGTTCACCTTTTCTAAGTTCTGCAGTTTTATCATACCTTACTCTGATTGGTTTCCATCTCCAACCAGGTTCATTGTTTATTTCATATTTAAATTCAACTATCATATCTTCTTCAAAGTATTCACCTTCTTCTGTTGTCATGTATGATTTACTTCCATCATCTTTTAAAAATATATTGCAAATATACGCATTTACATCTGATGGATTTGTAGGTTGAAAAGGAACAGGCTGATAATTATCTTCATTATCAATATCATCTGAATTTGGAATTATATCTTGAATCATATCATTAAATGGATTTAAAAATCCATGTTTCTTTTCACTAAAACCACAACGCAAAATTAAAGATTTGTATTGAACAACATTCTGTACTCCTTGCATATTTGTACCTTCTTCAAATATATTATGCACTTCATCTTTTCCCGTCTTATCTTTTTTAACAGATACTAAAAAGTCAACTGTATTGTATTCTGATGGTTTCCATTTAAAAGATGAATCCCATGTATATTTCTTTAAAGGACCAGGCAATCCTTTCAAGGTATTGCCAGCGACTGGTAATCTTGCTGGTGTAAAGATTAATCCATCTGTATTATATTCAAACAAACCGTCTTTTTCGTTTGATAAGATTTTAGAACAACCCTCAAAGATTGTAATATCTTCATTATCTTGATAGAATTCTTTACATTTAATAAGAATCGGTAAATTTTTTTCATTACCACTTTTTGATACTTCTACATTTGTTTTTTCAACAATGGATTTAGGTTTTAAATCACGAATAAATTCATATAACGTATCTAAACGAAATAGTTTTTCCTCTTTTTTTTCATTATTTTCAATTTCTTCTTCTTCTTTTTCGGCATCGTGTGTTTTTATAAATTCAAATTCACGAGTAGATTTCTTTTTTTTGTAATATATATCGAATGCTGCATACATATTCAAAAGTTTTCCTTGTTTATCATATTTAATATGCTCACCGTCTAACAAAGATTGATAATATTCTTTTTGTTGTGTTTTCATACCGGTAAATATTACATTCATATTAGTATCAATCATATAGATTTTTCCATTTTCAGAAATATATAATAATTTACGCTCTCCATCTGCTTTATCTGTAACAGTATAATTTTTTCTAATATTTGCAACATTATTATTTTCATTGTTTTCAATTATATTTTCCATTTGTAATGTGTATGAACTTGGACCTATAAAATCTTTTGATTGTATTTTACGTGGTGTAAATTCAGGTCCATGTATTAATTGCATATATTCTATAAGAACATTATTGCTTTCGTTATATGAAATAGGATAAGGCGTACCTTGTAATCCAGATAATACAATACGAATACATTTTCTGATAACATTAGCTATTTTCATTGCTGTATTATATTCGGTATTAATACCTACTTTTGCATTATCAACCTCTATTTCAATCTCATAACTTTCAACATTATTAAATACTTCTGCTTCTTGTATTGTGTATTTTGGAACAGATACTTTATTCATTTTTTTGGAATTTCTGACAATACTTAAATCAAAGAAAATTGGATATTCATCATGATAGAAGCGAACCCGATTCATTGCACGGAATAATTTTAATGAATCTTCCCACTTTGATAAAATGTCTCTCGCTAAATAAGTACTTGGATGATAATCTTGTTCACTTTGATAGGAAACACGTAAGTTAAAATCTTCCATATCTAATTTCTCAATTCGTTGTCCACTACTAGTAGTTGCTGGTATTTTTTGAGTAAATTTAATTTCTCCAAATGCGGTTGATGGCATATTAATTAATTTTTGCAAACTATTTGTTTTACAATATTCCTGTATTAAATCACTTCCATTAATTTCAGCACGAACATTGGAAATCTTCTTTTTACCCGTGTTTTTATCCAAATACTCATTATTAATGCGAAGCATTTGATGTCCATACACATTATCAGTCTTAAACCCATTGGAATATAAGTGCTGTACAACATTATCATAATCTATTTTAGAAATAGGACGGGCTATCTTAGGATTCGTACCAAAACGTATCTCCAGTTCCTTTGTTTTATTATTGTCTTTGATTGCTGGATTACTTTCTAAATAATGTTGAATAATTGATTCAAACATTTGTTTCTTTTGAACTGGTGTTTTTTCTTGAGGCTTTTCTTCGGTCTTTGTATCCATAATATATTATTTCGTATATAGTAAAATAACATATTATTTCTAATTCATTTGTTATCAATTTTTAATACCATTTAATTAATTTGGTTATTTCATCATATTTTTCTTGTTTTCTCATTGGTTTATCTTCAAAATTTAAATCCAATTTTTCAGCTATTTCGTCAAGGTCAAATACTTTGTAATTGCTTATAGTTTTAAGAGGGCGGATGTGATTTTCAATACAGAATTTATTATTGAATAAATCTATATATTCTTGTAAAGATAAATTATCATTTAATAATGTGTATTGTTCATGTTCATTCTTTTGTAATAATATAATCGTATTTTCAAAATTTTCGTCTTCTGTAAAAACTTTTAAAAAACATTTTTCGTTAGGATGCATAATAACAATATTCAATTGAAAATAAAATGCGTATGCATAAAGAACATATATAGAAGTTTTTTTAATTTCTGTCATCAAATCGGAAATGATTTCCTGCACCATTGCTTTTGTAATGCGAATATTAACAGTTTTTAATAAATGAGTATTATCTTTTACATAATTACATATTTTTTTTTGTAAATCCATCTGACGTGAACTATAATGATTTTGTATTTCTAAATATTCTTGATATCCATGTTTTGCAATAAAAATACACCAAAATAAACTATCTTTTTGTTTAGGTTGTATATATTCTTCGGTTGGTGTTTCTTCTATACTTTCAACATCTGATATTTCATTTACCTCTTCAACATCAGTTTTAATTAAAAACTGATTTTTCCAATAGGTTGTTAACATATAATTTGAAACATTTTCAATTATATTAGAAAATGGCATATTTTTAGGTTTAAATAATAAGTTTTGTAAATATGATGTCATTGTTTTGAAATACTATATGTTATAGGTATGTTATCTTTATCTTCTTTTTCTACAAAATATGAATTAATAAATTCTTGTTTCTGATATTCAGTTGTTATCAAATTATCCTCTTGCTCTTTCATATATTTTAAATAATCTTTGATTTCTTCTATAATAGTATCTTCTAAGAAAGTCATATTTACAAATACTCCACTTTTGTTTTCATTTATTTTACACATGTTTTTAGATAATATTTTTAAAATTTCCGTCTGATGATGTTTATCCAAGGATTCTATATGGTTTTTCAATTCAGTCAACTGTTTAATTTTATCCATTTAACTAATTTAAAATAATTTGTTTATATAGTTTTTTATAGTGTATTAGTATATAAAATGTCCACTTATTATTCGAACAATCAATTATTTCGCTATACAGTAGATAATAGTACTAGTTATCAGTTAACATCAGAAGATTATGAAATACTTAGTGATTCATTTAATAAATGGGATGGATTAGTTACAAAAAATGAACGTTTTACAAATGGTTATACAATAGATGTTAGTTACAGTGTTGTAAGTTTAGGAAACGGCATATTAGGAGGAGCACAAGTATTAAGTGCTTACTATTTTAATACTTACACCTTTGGTAATTCATATGCAGCAAGAGGTAACATTAAAATAAATAATACTTATATATCTAGTTTAAAAACCTCAATTAGAGATGATAATAAAAGTTCATTATATCATGTATTGTTACATGAGATCGGACATATTTTAGGAATAGGAACTTTTTGGAATATGACTGGATCTCCAGTTTCTAATTATAATGATAATGGAACAACTAAATATTATTATACAGGAGAAAACGCTTTACGAGAGTATAAATCTTATGTTCCTAGTATTGCACACACAATAGTAGGTTTGCCTATAGAAGACAATGGAGGAAGCGGGACTCAAAATGTCCATCCAGAGGAAGGAGACGAGGGAACCGCATCGTCAAATAATCGTTATATTAATGGATACTTTCATCCTGGTCTAGATAATGAATTAATGAGCGGCTGGATGGAAAGTAACCCTTATAGTACACCTTTAAGTCGTATATCATTAGGATTTTTAGAAGATATGGGTTTCGGAGTAGATTATAGTCAAGTAGATGAATATGAAATTAATTTAGATCAAAATTATGTAAATAGTATATATAGTATGTCAAATTGGTTAGATTTATCAAACAATGCGAATACTTTAAAATCGTCTTATTTTTCAGGCTTTGTTGATATTAAAGGTGGAAATTTACGAACACGTGAGACAACTGATCACTTGATGATTGCAGGTGATGCAAGTTTCAATCAAAAAGTATATATAGGAGGTGACATTTCATGGAATCCTAATAATTTGGCAAATAACAGTATTCCTATCTCTGCTGTGGATTCTTTAATAGAAACTAGTACGTTTGATTTTACCATTGAGAAAAAACCTACAACAAATGGTAGTGGCGATTCCACAACAACTACTAGTATTGCTGGTGGATACTATTACAAAATTGGGAAATTTGTATATGTTACGTATCCTAGACTTACAATAGCCAATTTAAATAGCGGAACAAATTGTACTTTATTATCTGTTTCCTTACCTTTTACTGCTGCACAAAATTCATCAGTCACGTGTATGGGATTAGGAATAAATGGAACTCATGAATCAACAACCAGTTCTGATGGAATTCCTACATTGTCATGCTCTCAAGGAGCAAATAAAATAAATACAGAATTTTTGACACATAATAATGTATCAGTTTATAATTTATTATTTGATACAGCAAGTGATTACTTGGATATTACTTTTAACTATATTTCACAGTAATAAAAATATTCAGAATATAACAATAGCAGCAATAAAATAGGTAGATGTTATAATTTAACAACAAATTCCTATCAAATTATTACAATTTTGTATATAATAACTAGAACGCAATAAATATGCATATTAGCAATCTAATTAGTTAAATATTCAATAAAAATTTAAATATTTAACAATTTTTTTTATTTAAATATATTATAATATGTCTAGAATTGACATATCAAACAACTCACAAGATGCGTTTAATGCAGAGAATGGTTACAGTTACACTTACATTGAAGGTAATGAGAATATTACATGGACGAATGACAATGGTAATTTATATCCAACTCCACAAAATGAGGATTGGAATTCTTTATTAAATTGGATGAACCAAGATGGAACTTATTCAAAACCACCAGATGTTCCGGATGGTCCTACTGGTCCTACTGGTCCAACTGGTGCAGCAGCAAATGCATCTGAAGGTCTTACTGGCCCTACTGGTGCTAACGGAGAAAAAGGCGAACAAGGTCCTACTGGTGCTGTTGGTACAAAAGGTGAACAAGGCCCTGCTGGTGTTAATGGATCAAAGGGAGAACAAGGATTACAAGGTCCTACTGGTGCTGTTGGTACAAAAGGTGAACAAGGATTACAAGGTCCTACTGGTGCTGTTGGAGAAAAGGGTGACCAAGGATTACAGGGCCCTACTGGTGCAGGAGAAAAAGGTGAACAAGGTCCTACTGGTGCTGTTGGTATAAAAGGAGAGCAAGGATTACAAGGTCCTACTGGCGCAGGAGAAAAAGGTGAACAAGGCCCTGCTGGTGCTGATGGAGCAAAGGGAGTACAGGGCGAACAAGGTCCTACTGGCGCAGGAGAAAAAGGTGAACAAGGCCCTGCTGGTGTTGATGGAGCAAAGGGAGTACAGGGCGAGCAAGGCCCTACAGGTGCTAATGGTGCAAAAGGCGAACAAGGTGAAAAAGGTATTGCTGGATCCGATGGAGAAAAGGGTGAGCAAGGATTACAAGGTTCTACTGGTGCTGTTGGAGCAAAGGGAGTACAAGGTGAACAAGGTCCTACTGGTGCTAACGGAGAAAAGGGTATACAAGGTGAACAAGGTCCTACTGGTGCAGGAGAAAAAGGCGAACAAGGACCTGCTGGTACTAATGGAACAAAAGGAGTACAAGGTGAACAAGGTCCTACTGGTGCTAACGGAGAAAAGGGTATACAAGGCGAACAAGGACCTGCTGGTAATAATGGAGAAAAGGGTATACAAGGCGAACAAGGACCTGCTGGTACTAATGGAGAAAAGGGTGAGCAAGGATTACAAGGCTCTACTGGTGCTGATGGATCAAAAGGTGATCAAGGATTACAAGGCCCTACCGGTGCTGATGGAG
>MDSZ01263531.1_pt1 | contig 19601 bp, 19 predicted proteins | sample 811201 | NCBI WGS metagenome assembly MDSZ01 (sample SAMN05326647, study PRJNA326480) | marine metagenome | isolation source: seawater | place: Indian Ocean: North | collected 2010 | reverse complement strand
GTTATAGAAAATAAAATTACAAAATTTGTTATAAAACCAAAACAACTTGTCGATAAGATTAATTTAATAAGTACTAAAATAATTGATTCTAGATGGTACTTAGATGATGAAGAAAAAGGATTGAAAGAGTTTAAACAAAATCATATTGAAGGAGCAATTTTTTTTAATATTGAGAAAATGTCAAAGAATCTTAACGAATTACCTCATATGTTTCCAGATAAAAAACAGTTCTCAGAATTTGCAAGAAATAATGGCATAAGGAAAACTCATGAAATCATAATTTACGATCAAACAGGTTTCTTTTGTTCATCAAGAGTATGGTTTACATTTATGTATTATGGTTTTAAAAACATTAAAATTCTAGATGGTGGTATAGAAAATTGGAAAAAGAACAAACTTCCATTAACAAGAAAGATCAAAGCTTATAAAAAATCTAGTTTTAATCATAATGAAATTATTCCCAATCTCATAATTAATAAAAATGAAATTGATGAAAGCATCAATAAAAAGAATTTTAAAATAATTGATGCCAGGCCAAAGGATAGGTATCTAGGTATTAAAAAAGAACCAAGACCCAATTTACGAAGGGGTAATATAAAAAATAGTATAAATATCCCGTATGATAGTATCTCAAAAGACGGTAAAATAAAGGATCTAAAAGATTTGGAATACTTGATATATGATGAAAAAAATATAAAAAAAAATAATAGTGTTATATGTTACTGTGGTTCTGGGATAACTGCTTGTAATATTATTTTTGTGCTTAAATTATTAGGTCATAAAAAAATTAAATTATATGATGGATCATGGGCAGAATGGGGAAAGATAAAATAGAATCAAAATTAATAAAGTCTGGGAGTAACCCAAAAATTCATCATGGATCCCTTGGCGATCCAATTTATAAAACTTCTACAATAATATTTGATAGTTACAAGAACTTTATAAAAGCAAAGGGAGACAAGTTTAATCTTCCGTATTACGGAAGATTTGGCAATTACACGACAAAAAGATTTGAAAAAATTGTATGTGAAATCTACGAAAGCCAAAAGTCTGTAGTAACAAGTTCTGGATTATCTGCAATCACTATTAGTCTTTTATCCTTTTTATCGAATGAAGACGAATTATTAGTATCAGAAAATTGCTATGAACCAGTTTTTAACTTTTGCACTAACGAGTTAAAGAGATTTGGTATAAAAACTTCTTTTTTTAAAAATAATTGCCCAACAACACTAGAAAAACAAATAAGTAGAAAAACAAAATTAATTTACCTTGAATCTCCTAGTTCATTAAACTACGAAGTCGAAGATATTGAAAAAATTGTAAAAATAGCTAAGGCATATAAAGTGAAAACGATAATTGATAATACATGGGCAACATTTTTAGGTTTTAATCCTCTAAGGTGGGGCATTGATATTGTAGTAGAATCATGCACTAAGTACTTCTCTGGTCATTCTGACAACTTTTGTGGCATAATTGCATGCTCTAGTTCAAATTATAGAAAAATCAAACAAACTGCGGTAAGACTTGGAGATTTCGTTTCCGCTGAAAGCTGCTTTTATGCAACTAGAGGCTTAAGAACTCTTGATGTAAGATTAAAAAAACATGAAGAAAATGCAAACAAAGTTTTTAAATTTCTTGAACAAACACCAATTGTCAAAGAGGTTTATTTTCTCCCTGATAAAAATAATAAATACCATAAACTTTGGAAAAAATATTTCAATAATGCAAATGGTTTGATAACATTTGGAATAGAAAAAAAAGGAGCTATTGAAAAGTTTTTGGATAATCTTTCTTTATTTAAAATTGGTTTTAGTTGGGGTGGTTATGAAAGTTTAATACTTCCGTTAAATCAAATTAGGAACTCAACTAAAAACTATAAAAATTCACTGAATTGGTTTAGAATTCATGTTGGTTTGGAATCTACTAAGGATATGATTATTGACTTAGAAAATGGATTTAAATGTTATGACAAAAAATAATTTTTTGATTTTTAAACCGCCAAAGTCTGCTATGCAGTCCGGTCTTAACAAAACTAAAAAATGGTGTTTGTGCAATAATGATATAAATGAAACGTTTATAAGTAGCAAGTTTTGTTGGACTGGTAGTTCTAACCCTGAAAAGCAAATTAAATTATTTTTTGATGATTTAGAGTCTGCAATTAATTTTGCAGAAAAAAATAATTATAAATATGAAATTCAAAAACCAAACAAGCGGAACCTAATAAAAAAATCATACGCTGAAAACTTTACCAAAAAATGAAAAGATGAATACGGGAAAATTTTGTCCAAATTGGCTTTTTAACATTATATTATCTCAGGCAGTATATGATTATATTGTGAGAGATGTTGCAATTTTTATTACGGCCAAAAAATATATCTCCTTTTTTTCAGAATATTATGATGAACTACAAGCTGAGGAAATTGAAACAGGTGCGATAGCATTTATAGAGTTTTTAGGGGAAATTAAAACAAAAGATCCATTTCTACTCCTTAATCATTTTACATACAGCATAATTACAGATGTAAAACCAACAGAAAAAGGGATCTTTAAGAAAGACCCATATGAGGGTGAAAAGGAGAAAACATATACTCCTCATGACGCTGTAAAAGAGTTTAAAGTATTTTGTTACTCTTGCAGGTCTGGTTTAACAAAAAAAGCCCCACTTGGATGGGACATTAACAATGAACAAGACTTAGGACTAATAACTGCAGCAATAAAAAAAGAATTTTCAATTGATGATATGATTGATAGTGTGACTTAATTATGAAATTTTTTATTTTCTTATTCTTATTGATAACATTATCTTGCGTTGAAAGTTCAGATGATAATTCACTTGCAGATGCAGTGACAAATGAATATAGAAGTGAAAATAATAGAAAAAGAGATAAATTCAGAAATCCAATTGAAACATTAAGTTTTTTTGGATTAGATAAAGAAATGAAAGTTTTAGAAATTATTCCTGGTAGAGGGTGGTATACAGAAATTATTAGCAAATATATGGATGGCTCAAATAACTTTTATGTGGCAACTTATAAAAAACCAAGTTTTGCAGTAGAGATAATAACTAAAATTCAAAATAATTTTTTCAGTTATTTTAAAGAAAATAAAAAAAAATTCGGTGAAATTAAATCAATTTTTATTGACGAAGATTTTCAACTTACAGGCAATGCAAATTATTTCGATATGGTTCTAACATTTAGAAATACTCACAATTTTTTAGATCGAAATAAATCAGAAATAATCTTTCGATCGATTCATAAATCACTAAAAAAAGGTGGGATTTTAGGCATTGTTCAGCATAGAGCTTTTGAGTCGTCTAAATTTGATTATAACAAAGGGTACGTAAAAGAATCATTCTTAATAAATCATATAGAGATTCTTGGTTTTGAATTTATTGGGAAATCTGAGATAAATGCAAATCCAAAAGACCTTAAGAATTATGAAAAAGGTGTCTGGACACTCCCTCCTAGATTATCAGAAGGAAATAAAAACAGAGATTTTTACAAATCTATCGGAGAAAGTGATCGAATGACGCTAAAGTTTAAAAAAAAATAAATGATCCGATTTATTGTTGCAACCTTTTCAGAAGCCAAACCGATTATTGATATCTTCAATTTAAAAAAAAATCATAATTTTGATAAATTTTCTGTATTTGATTCAAAAAGTATAAGTTTAACAATTTCAAAAATTGGTAAAATAAGTTCTGCACTTGCAGTTTTTTATACTTTCTACGAAATGAAGAGTAAAAAGAATGACATTTGGATTAATTTTGGACTTTGTGGCCATAAAGATCATAAAATAGGTGAAATTTTTTTGGTAAACAAATTATATGATAATTCAAGTAGTAAGATATTCTACCCTTTTATTCCAGACTTTAACTTCAACTCAATAAGCTGCATAACACTAGACCAAAAAAAAAATAATTACACTAAATCTCTTCATGAAATGGAGTCCAGTGGTTTTTTTGAGGCTACAAGTAAATTCTCTTCAAAAGAATCAATTTATATTTTGAAAATAGTATCTGATAATAAAGATACCTCCATTGATTTCACATCAAAAAAACAAATATACGATATTATTAAAAAACATAGTTCTATTTTAGAGAATTTTTGTAAACATTTATTACACATGCAGACTAAGTTTCTAGAAAATGAGGACGAAGTTTACGAAAAAGAGTCCCTAAAAGTCTTTCAAAAAATAACTTTTACCTATACAGAAAAGAAACAAATGAAATCATTACTAAAATTGTATTTTTTAAAAAATAGAAAGTTTAAAAGCAATCTATTAGATTTTAAAAAAAACGGATCTTATAACATACAACAATTAAAGAAATATCTAAGTATATGAAAATTAAAAACATTTACATTGAAAAACAAATTAAAGACCACCCAAATACAAAAAATATTTTAAAAAAATTAAAATTTGATAATTTAATATTTTGCAATCACTATTCTGAAATATTTAATCCAGCAAACCAAAACTTTAGAATCCAGAAAAGAAATCAATCACTTATTCTTGCAAAAAAAAAAAATAATTTTATTCATAAAACTCCCAAGAAATTTACAATAGGATTTGAAAATAACTTTTATTTCTCACACATGCTTAATTGTATTTACGATTGTAAATATTGTTATTTACAAGGAATGCTTAATTCTGCAAATTTTATTATATTCGTTAATTATGAGGACTTTATATCTTCAATAGAAAATGAAATAAACGCAAACATAGATAGCACATGTTTTTTTTCTGGATATGATTGCGACAGTCTTGCATTAGAAAATATAACTAATTTTTTAGATAATTTTATAAAACATTTTCAGAAACTTAAAAAAGGTGTGTTAGAAATTAGATCCAAAAGTATAAATATAAGTGTCATAGAGAAATACAAACCTCTATCAAATATTATTCCAGCTTTCAGCCTTAATCCTCAATTTATAATTAGTGATTATGAAGATAAGACACCAAATCTTAATGAGAGATTGAAAGCTATAAAAAAACTTCAAGATTTAGGCTGGAATATAGGAATAAGATTTGACCCTTTAATATGGACAGGTAAAAAGGAAGATTATAAAAAATTTTTTTCAATTGTTTTTAATTTTTTATTTGTTGAAAGGATTCACTCGGTTACGCTTGGTGGCTTTAGAATGCCGTCAAACTACCTAAAAAGAATTTCTAAAATTAGACCAAATGATTATTTTATACAAAAAAACGATACAAGAAGAATACTAGGCATTAAAAAAGAAAATTTGGATATTAAAGCTAGGGAATTTTGCAAAAAAGAGATATTACGATTTTTATCTAAAAAGAAATTATTTATTAATTAAAACTTTCTCTCTTTCATTTCAAACTTTCTGCAGTTAAAAACAAGGGAACTTAGTTTGTCATCATCATCTTTAATAAAATTTAGAACTAATTCACCAGAGTATCTTCCAATTATACCAGAAATTTTACCTTTAGATTCTGGATATAAATTAACATCACTTGCAGACCATGATATATTCGATTTTGTAATCAAAATATCATCGGCAAAAAAATTTAGACCACCTAAATTGATTTCTTTAGAATTAGAATCTAATAAAAGGAACACATCTTTAACATCCACATGTTTATAAGATGAGTAATTATTTGTGCATAGTAAGTTTAGTTCTACGCCAAATGTTAACCAAGGAAAAAAAAATAAAACCAAAAATAAGTACATAGAAAGATAATTTCAAAAAATAAAAAATTGTCAATTCTAATTTTAATACATTTATTATTTTTAAAAAATTGAAAAAATTATTATTAGTAAGTATTCAAAAACTTTTTATAATATTGTGCTAAAGTTTTAAAATAAATTTACAAAAATTATTATGAAATTTAAATTATGTGGAAAAAAAAACTATACATAAAAGATAATCTTACTCCTTTTTCTATAAGCAGGTCAAAAATTGATTTATATTTTGATTGTAACAGGTGTTTTTATCTTGATCAAAAATTTGGAATTAAAAGACCTCACGGAACACCATTAGTAATAAATAATTTCGTAGTAAAACATTTTAAAAATATTTTAGGAGAATATAGAAAAAATCAGACTTTCTTCCCTGACTCGTTAAAGATTAATAAAAGGCTTGTTCCAAGTAATAATGAACTTTTGATTAATTGGAATCACCCATTCAAGGGAATTTCATTTATCGATAAAAAAACAAACTTTAAATTAAAAGGTAATTTAGATGATGTCTGGCGATGTGAAGAAACCGAGCAGAACTTTCCAATAATAATAAAAAGCACCTCAAGGAAAAAGGATATAGATTCAACAAATATTTGGCCTGGATATTGGAAACAATTATCTCTTTATTCATATTTGCTATCAAAAAACTCAATTAAAACCGGGTCTACAGGAATATTATTATACCTTAATGCCTCAGATAATTTACCTAATGAATTAAAAAAAATAGATTTTGAGTTATTAATCTTTGAAAAAAAGTTAGATCTTTCCTGGATTGAGCCAACTCTAGATAAGATTTTTTTAATGCTTAACTCTGATGATGTTCCTTTAAATAGCTATAGTTGTAAATATTGTAATTATCAAACTAATATTCAGAAAGTTCTTGATGGAAAATTATAAAATTATTCAAATTTTAGAGTCTACAAATTCTCGAATTGAAAAAGAAAGAATTGTTTTAAATGAAATGAACAATCATAACGATACCTTCTTTAAAGGGATGGAATTGGCATACAATAAATTAATTACTTTTGGTGTTAAAAAGGTTCCTGAATCTCAAGAAGATGGATCAGGGCTTAGCTGGGAGGAATTTAACGACCTATCTCAAAAATTAATTCTCAGAAAACTTACGGGTCATGCGGCTAGAGATCAAATAATAGAAAAATTGAAAAAATCCAAAAAAGATGAATGGAATTATTTTTATAAAAGGATTCTACAAAAAGACATGAGATGTGGATTATCAGAAAAAACTATTAATAATGTTGCAAAAAAAAACAATTTTTTAAAATATCAAATATCCGTTTTTGCGTGTCAGCTAGCTCAGGATTCAGACTCACATAAGAAGAAACTCACTGGAAATAAAATCTTAGAGGTTAAACTCGACGGGGTAAGAGTAATAGCTGTTTTATATCCAAATGCTAGAGTAGATTTTTTTAGTAGAAATGGAAAAGAACTTAACAATTTTAAGCATATACAAGAAGAATTGTCAGATTGTATATTAAAAAAACCAATTAATCATGCAATTGTTTTGGATGGAGAGGTGGTTAGTAAAAATTTCCAAGAGCTTATGAAACAGATACATAGAAAAAATATAACACAAAATTATGATGCAAAACTTTTTTTATTCGATATTCTGCCATTTGATAGTTTTAAATTAGGTATTGAAAAAAAAACTTACAATGAGAGAATTAAACTACTTGAAAGATGGTATAAAAATAATTTGGAGAAATCTGAAATAATTAAACTAATAGATAAAGAATTCATAAATTTAGATGAAGAAAGTGGTAAAGAAATCTTCAAAAGGTTCAATACCCAGGCTATTTTGGACGGGTATGAAGGAATAATGATTAAAGACCCGGATTCATTTTATGAATGCAAACGATCAACAACTTGGTTAAAACTCAAACCTGTAATTGAAATTTCACTTAAAGTAACCTCTTATGAAGAGGGTTCTGGAAGAAATATTGGAAAGCTAGGTGCAATTATTGCGGAAGGGGAAGACGATGGAAAGTTTTTTAAACTTAATATTGGGTCGGGCTTTACAGATCAACAAAGAGATACATTCTGGAAACAAAAAGAAGAGCTCATAGGTCAAATAATTGAAATAAGAGCAGATTCTATAAGCAAAAGCCAAGATGGTGATCACTGGAGCCTAAGATTTCCCAGGTTTAAATGCTTTAGAGGTTTTGAAAAAAATGAAAAAGTTTAAATTCATGAAGTTATGATAATAAAAAATAACAAATTTATTTTCTTTTATTCTACTTTATTTTTAATATTTTCATGTGAAAGTAGTAACGACAATAAAATTGTAGGACAGATCGTTGGAGCTGCGGTTGGAGGATATTTAGGTTCAAAAGTAGGTTCAGGTATCACAAAAGATATTTCAATAATACTTGGTGGCGCTGCTGGTTATATTTTAGGTGGAAAAATTGTCAATATTCTTAACGATAGCGAAAAAGATGATTTTAATAATGTTATTGAAGATTCATTAAATTACAGTCCTGACAACACATCAGAAAAATGGAAAAGTAAATCTGACAATAAAACATCAGGGGAAGTAATACCCTTAAATAGCTATCAATTAAAAAAGAATACTTGTAGAGACTTTAAAAAAATTATTAAGAAAAATAACGAGGTTTTTGAAGAAAAGTCAACGGCATGCAGAGATAAGAATGGAGATTGGGTGCTTATTTAGAGTTTGTCATTTTGAGAAAAATTGGAAGAAGAATTAAACATGAAATTAATGTGTTCGATAGACTGATAAAAAGAAGCATACCCATCGATGATGTGCCCTGATGAGTAGAAAGATATAATGTACTAAAAGAAAAAGTAGTTGTAAGACCGCTAAATAAAATAGCAATAGGAGTATTAGATTCAAAAATTTTTTTAACATCATTAAATTCTTGATATCTTTTAAGAAAATAAATTGGATAACTAATACCAAGGCTAAAAATCAATGGTATTGCTATCATATTTGCAAAATTTAAATTTATTTTTAAAACAATCATAAAGAAAATTGTCAAAATAAAAGCGCATGTCAAAGAAAACAGACATAATAAGATAAGTCGAGTATTTCTAAAAATAATAATCAAAAATACTATCAAAAAAACTAAAGATATTGTCAAAGCTTTAACAAAAGAATCAATTACTACATTACCAGCTTTAAATTGAATAATTGGCATTCCAGTCGCATGAGGAAAATAACTTTCTACAACTTCAACAAAATCCATTAAGTTTTTTGGAATAGACAAATCTTTTGAAGGAAATATTTCAATTCTCTCAAGAGTATCATCTGAAATATATCTTTTTGTAAAATTTTCAGAAATTTTTTGAGAAAGATCTTCAGGAATTTTTCCTATGTTATTAATAAATAATATCAATTGATCAAATTCTTTGAATAATAAACTCTGAATATTAATTGAAGAAAAACCTTGACCCTGTAAATTTAAGATTATTTTTCTCAGATTTTCTGCTTTTTCTGATGTGCTATCTAATTTTTGTGCAATTATTTTATTTAGTAACTTTAAAAATCTATTAATTTCATCATTTTCAATGACACTTTTTGTTATCGATTTGCCTGATAATAAAAATTTTAAATAATCTAATTCTTCTGATTCATATTTTTCAAAAATTTTATTATAAGAAAAATATGATTTAATATTTTCATTTTCAAAAATTGAATGCTGTGCATTAAAATTACTTGACTCTTCTCTTCTTAAGATTATTGATGCAATGTAATCAGAAGTAGGATTCTTTTCAATAAGCTCTTTTGCTAACTTTACAGATTGTAAATTTTGATCTTTAAGATTCAATGCATCTGAGTCAAAATCGATTTTTTTAAAATTAAATGATGTATATATCAATACTATAAAAAATAAAAAAAGAATTAAATATTGAGATTTTAAGATTTTGTCAATAATACTTACCTTGTAAAATGTATAAAAATTGAACTCTTTTTTCTTAAAAATTAATTTAATAATAGAGGGTAAGAAAGTTATATTGAGAATTAAACCAACTATCAGTCCTATTGCTGAAATAATACCTAATTCTGACAAACCGATATAATGAGTAGGTATGAATGACATAAAACCGATAATTGAGGGAATTGAAGCAATAAAAAGAATTTTTGAAATTGAAAAAATACTGCTATCATAATCTAAATTTCCATTTTGAAGGAGGCTTTTTTTTTCAGAAATTCTAGAACAAACTTGTATTCCATAGTCTACAGAAAGACCTATGAACAAAACAGCAAATGCAACAGAAATAAGATTTAAAGAACCAACAAAAATTGTTGTTAAACCAAGAGTAATTGTTAATCCGATTAAAATAGTAAATAAAATAGAAAAAATAATTAGAAAATTTTTAAAAGCAAACCAAAGTAGAAGTCCAACTAATGCAAAACTTAACAAACCTGAGTAAATAGCACCTGAAGAAACTGAACTGACCTCCTCATGATCAATTATCAAACCACCGGTAAAATTTATTGTTGTGCTTTTAGAGTTTGTTTTTTTTATTTCATCTAAAAATTTATAAATATTTGAAAAACCATTATCATTTAAATACATTTCTTCTACTCCAAAAAGTATAAAAGATTCTTTTTCCTGCGACGAAAGCAAGTTTTTCCAATCTACGAACTCTTTCTTCGAGAGTGATTGAGAGAAAATATCCAGGATATACGAAAGATCTTGAATTTCTTTTGGATTGTTTTCAATAGAAAGCTCTAAAAGGTTATTGAAACCCTCAAGTCTGTTTTCATGATTATTAATTCCTGATAAAAATGGTTGATAATCATATAGTTTCCCAATTATTAAATCTTTGTCTAAATCATTTAAAAAAAGAAAAAAATTTTCTTTAAAAGTTTCATCTAAACTAGGAGAATATACAAAATTTACAAACTCACTCGAATCAAGTTTTGATACTATTTCTTTGGTTAAAAAATCACCGTTTTCCTTTTCATCGTATTCGATTCTGATCAAAACGTTATTATTAAGGATCTTGAATGATTTTTTAAATTTTTTTTGGTTAATTTTAAAATCTAATTCACTTGATATTAGTTCATCCGTAGAAGTGTTAATTTCAAGATTTTCAGTTGTATGAAAAATTGAAACAATACTTAAAAAAATGTAAATTGAAACTATCGTTTTTGGGTGATTTAGTATATATTCAAAAAACTTTTTCATGTTAGTTAGATAATATGAATTATTAATTTATTACAATTAAAATACTACAGTTTTTTTTATGAATGTTATTATAGATAAAATTATCCAAAAAGTATCTGATCGCAAAATGAACAGAACTAAATATAAAGTTAAGAGATTAAAAACAGTTTCAGGTATAATCCATGCTGTAATTGCGGATATAAAAGATGAAAATTCAGAAATCCTTGTTGCATTATCTGTATTAGAAGATAAAAGTAAATTTAAAATATTATAAAAATGGGAATATAAATTATGTTGTATACTAAATTCACTATTACTCTTTCACTTTTAATTTTTTTTTCCTCTTTAGCACTTTCCCATGGGCCTTCAAGACAAAAAGTTTCTGAATCAATTGAAATTAATGCACCAGCAGAAGATGTTTGGAAAATTGTTAGTAACTTTGCAAATTTCAAATGGAATGAAAACATTGATGATGTCAAGGCAGAAAGCAATGAGATTGGTTCTGAAAGGATAATTAAACTAAAATCGGGTTCTACAATAAAACAGAAACTAGAAAAAATAAATATTGAAAAGATGATGATAAGCTGGAGAGTAATAGAAACTGATAACAAGACATTGCCGGTCAACAGCTATGCGGCTAAAATATTTGTTAAGGAAGAAAATAATAAAACAAAAGTTTTGTATAAAACTGGTTTTTATAGAGGTTTTATGGGTAATGATCCACCACCTGAGTTAAATGACGAAAATTCAAAAAAATTAGTTAAAAAGTTTGTTTTAGATAACTTAGAAGGCTTGAAGAGAATAATTGAGAAAAAATAATATTATATATATTTTTTATATTTTCTTAATTTTTTCTTCAGTCTCTATATCTCAAGATTTTGCTTTCATAACCAATCAAGGAAGTAATAAAGTTGATGTAATAAATTTATCTACAAAAGAAAAAATTAAAGAAATTGAAGTTGGAATGAAGCCTGCAGCAATTTACTTAGATGAGATTTCAGGTAATCTTTATATTTCAAACCCAGAAAGCAATAATGTTTCAATAATAGATTTTTTTAATAACTCAAATGTTTTAGTTGACTCTGGTTCAAGTCCAATGGGGCTATCTGTTGATAAAACTAATAATTTTTTATTCGTAGCTAATTGGTATGACAATCTTGTTTCAGTGATAGATCTGAAAAAAAAGAAAATAAAAAAAAAAATTAAAGTGGGAAAGTCTCCTGCAGGCATCTACCTTGATGAAAAGCTTGGTAGATTATTTGTAGCAAATAGAGAGAGTGACAGTGTCTCTGTAATTAATACCAATAATATGGTTTTAGATTTTAGCATTGAAGTGGATAAAGCTCCATTTGGAATTTATTCTGAAAAATATCTTGATTACATAGTTGTAACTAACGTTCAATCAAATTCAATATCAATAATAAACAAACAAAGTCTTAAACTTATTTCCACAATAAAAGTTGGAAAGTGGCCATACTATGCTGTTCACAACAAAAAAACAAATCAATTATTTGTAACTAATCAGAGGGACGATAGTATCTCTGTTATTGATATGAAAAAAAAAGAAATTATTACAACTTTTGAAGACATTTGTGAATATCCCGAAGGAATTGATATAAGTTATTCACAAAATTTAATTGTTGTTGCGTGTTGGTTTCAAGATAATATTATTCTTATTGATTTAGAAAACTTTAAAATTGATAAAATAATCGAAACCTCTGGCGGTCCGAGAGCTTTTGGTAATTTTATATTAAGCAATAAAAATAATGAATAATTTAGAAAAAAAAAAAATTCAAGAGATGGCCAATGCAATAAGAGCGCTTACTATTGATGCTATTGAAAAGGCTGAGTCAGGGCATCCCGGAATGCCGTTGGGAATGGCAGATGTAACATCTGTTCTTTTTTCTAAATTTCTTAAATTTGATCCTTCAATGCCCGATTGGATGAACAGGGATAGATTTGTATTATCTGCAGGTCACGGTTCTATGTTATTATATGCAATCTCTTATCTTCTTGGATACAAAGACTGCAACCTAAAACAAATTAAAAATTTCAGACAGCTTGGCAGTAAAACAGCAGGTCATCCTGAGTATGGATTGCTAGGATGCGTTGAAACAACTACTGGGCCCTTGGGACAAGGGTTAGCTAATGGTGTTGGAATGGCTCTAGCAGAAAAAATTTTAAATCAAAAATTCAAAAGTTTAATAAATCATAAAACTTGGGTTATTGTTGGAGATGGATGTCTAATGGAAGGCATATCTCAAGAAGCGATTTCTTTTGCTGGCCATTACAAATTAAATAATTTGATAGTTTTATTTGATAATAATAAAATATCTATAGATGGCTCTACTGACCTAACTTGCTCAGATGATCATATAAAAAGATTCGAGGCAAGCCATTGGAATACATTAGAAATCAATGGTCATGATCTAGATGAGATTGAGAATTCACTAAAAAAAGCTTCAAGTTCTAAAAAACCAACTCTTATTTCATGTAAAACAATTATTGGTTATGGATCTCCAAATAAGTCAGGAAAGGAATCAAGTCACGGATCACCACTTGGCAAGGAAGAAGCTTTTATAACGAAAAAAAATCTAAATTGGCATTATAAAGATTTTTTCGTACCAGAAAGAATTTTAGATAGTTGGAGAAAAATTGGAGAAAGAGGTCTAAGAAGAAGAAAAGTTTGGCAAAGAAAACTAAAAAAATCAAAATTTAAGAAGAACTTATTAAATCAAACTAAATATAAAAAATTTAAACGAAATAAGGATTTTTTAGAATTCTTAAAAAATGTTACTAAAAATACAAAAGCAGAAGCTACTAGAAAATCATCTTTAAAAACATTAGAGTTTTTTCATAGCAAAATCGATAATTTCATTGGTGGATCAGCTGATTTAACAGGTTCAAATCTCACAAAAACTAGTTCGTCAAAAACCAATGGAAAAAAACTAAACTACATACATTACGGAGTAAGAGAACATTTAATGGCTGCAGCAATGAATGGGATTGCAGTTCATGGAGGATTCATTCCTTATGGTGGAACATTTCTGGTATTTTCAGATTATTGTAGAAATTCGATCAGATTATCTGCAATGATGAAACAACAAGTAATATATGTTTTTACTCATGATTCAATTGGTTTAGGTGAAGATGGACCCACTCACCAACCTATAGAACATTTGTCGGGATTAAGGTCCATTCCAAATCTAAATGTGTTCAGACCTTGCGACGCAATAGAAACATTTGAAGCCTGGGAAATTGCATTAAATAACCATAAAACCCCTTCAGTTCTTGCCTTATCGCGGCAAAATTTACCCCTTTTAAGAAAAGACTACAATAAGAATAAAACAACTAAAGGTGGCTATTTTTTAAAAAATCACAAAGATGCTAAAATTACTTTTATTGCAAGTGGTTCTGAGGTATCAGTTGGAGAAGGAGTATTTAAAATGTTGGAGGATAGAGGTATTAAATCAAATTTAGTTTCAATGCCATGTGTTGAACTTTTTGAATCCCAAGATCCAGCCTATAAAGAAAAAATATTAGGTAAAAAACCAAGAGTTATAATTGAGGCATCATCAACACACGGATGGCATAAATTTCTTAATAAGAACGATATGATTTTTGGAATAAATGAATTTGGGGAGTCTGGAAAAGCAGAACATTTATTCAATCATTTCGGAATAACAAAGGAAAAAATATTTAATAAAATAACAAAAAGATTTTTCAAATGATAACTCTTAAAAAAAAATTTTCTGATTCTTATAATTTTTTGTTCAATAAAATAGTTTTACTTAGAGTTGATTTTAATGTTCCAATTGAAAATAATCAAATTTCTGATTCGACTAGAATTAAAAAAATTATTCCAACAATTAACAAACTAAAAGAACATAATGCTAAAGTAGTTCTCATTTCTCACTTTGGTAGACCGAAAGGTGAGTGGCTCAAGCAATATTCACTGGACAGAGTGGCAAGAGAACTTGAATTATTGTCAGAGAAAAAGGTTTTTTTCTATGATAAGAATATTAAAACTTTGGATAAAGCATTTTTAGAAAAAAAATTTAGTGATTTTGATTTGATCTTATTGGAAAATATTAGGTTCTATCCAGAGGAAGAAAAAAGTAATAGCAAATTCATTGAAAAACTCTCTTCCCTTGCGGACATTTTCATTAATGAATGTTTTTCTTCAAGTCATCGAAATCACTCATCAATCGCAGGGATACCTAAATTTCTTCCCTCTTTTCCAGGAAAACTACTGGAAATGGAAATTCAAAATCTAAAAACCCTTTTCCTTGATATTAATAATATTGATTGTGTGGCTGTTTTAGGTGGTGCAAAAATATCTACAAAAATAAAACTTATCGAATTTTATGCTGAAAAGTATTCTAAAGTCCTCGTAGGTGGAGCCATGGCAAATACTATTCTACTAGCAAACGGCCATGAAATTGGAAATTCTGTTCATGAAAAAAAAATGTTAAAATTTTCAAAGGAGATAATTGATCAATATAGCGATAAATTGATTGTTCCTATTGATGCTATTGTGACTGATAAAAAACTTCAAAAGAATCCAAAATCCAAGTTGATCAATGAAATAGAAAAAAATGATATGATTGTAGATATTGGGCCTCAAACTAGAATGTTATTTTTTAATGAAATATTAAAAGCTAAAATTGTTTTATGGAATGGTCCTTTGGGATTCTTTGAAAATAAACCTTTTAATGAAGGCACAGAATATGTTTTGCAAGCAATCAAAGGTAATAAAAATAAAAATTTCTTTTCTGTTGCAGGGGGAGGTGATACTATATCATTATTAAATCAATCAAATTGTTTTGAAGATTTTTCTTTTGTTTCAACTGGTGGAGGAGCTTTTTTAGAATTCATTCGAGGGGCTAATATGCCAGGTTTAACTAGTCTTAATTATTAGTATTTTAATTAAAATGAAAAACATTGACTTAAATAAAATAGCACTAAAACTTTCAAATCCTCCCAAAGGTATACTAGCTGCAGATGAAAGCACAAACACTATTACAAAAAGATTTGATGATATAAACGTTGAATCTACTTTTGAAAATAGAAGAAAATATCGCGAGTTACTTTTCAAAACAGAGAGTCTAAATAAATATATCAGTGGAGTTATCCTTTTTGACGAAACATTAAAGCAAACAACTTCAGAGGGAATTCCCTTTGGAAAGTATTTGAATGAAATTGGTATTATGCCTGGAATAAAAGTAGATACGGGTGCTGTTAATATTGATCCAAATTCTTCTGAAAAAGTAACAGAAGGTTTAGATGGACTTGGCAAAAGACTTAGTGAATATAAAAAATTAGGAGCTGTTTTTACTAAATGGAGAGCAATTATTGATATTAATATAGATAAAGGGATACCATCAGACTATGCGATAGAACTTAATTGTTTGAGTTTAGCAAGGTATGCAAAAATTGTACAAGATTTTGGTCTGGTTCCAATCGTTGAACCAGAGGTTTTAATGGATGGTTGCCATAATATTGAAGAATGTTTTGAAATAACGCATAAAACACAAACAAAACTTTTTGAAAAATTAAAATCAAATAAAGTTTATTTGAATGGAATCTTATTAAAACCAAACATGATTATATCTGGAAAAAAATCAGCTGATCAAGCTTCTATCAGTAAGGTTGCATCAATGACTATTAAATGTTTAAAAGAGTGTGTGCCAAATGAAGTTCCGGGAATCGTTTTTTTATCAGGAGGTCAAAGCAATGAACTTGCAACGCAACACCTCAATGAAATGAATAAATCTTTTAAAGATTTGCCTTGGAATTTAAGTTTTTCATATGGAAGGGCTTTACAACAACCTTCCTTAAGCTCGTGGAAAGGAGAAGATAAAAAAGTCTCCGATTCTCAAAGTGAACTTTTCAAAAGAAGTAAATTAAATTCAAGTGCAACACTTGGAAAATACACCGAAGACCTTGAGCAAATTAAAATATGAAAAAAAAGGTGAAAATTGCACCATCAATTCTTTCTGCAGACTTTTCAAAACTTGGCAAGGAAATCATCGATATTGACAAAGCTGGTTGCGACCTTATCCACATCGATGTTATGGATGGACATTTCGTGCCAAACTTAACAATTGGTCCAAGTGTAATAAAGTCAATTAGAAAATATAGTGATAAAATATTTGATGTGCATTTGATGATTGATCCTGTTCATAAATATATTCCTGAATATATTAGTGCTGGTGCAGATATTATTACGATTCATCTTGAAATAGAGCAAAATGTGCTTGAATCAATTTTACTTATTAAAAAGCTAAAAAAGAAAGTTGGTATATCAATAAAACCAGAGACACCAGCTAATTCAATAGAAGAATATATAGATCTTATAGACTTAGTTTTAATAATGACTGTTGAACCAGGGTTTGGGGGACAAAGTTTTATGTCTAGTCAGTTAGATAAAATAAAAGAGGTAAAAAAAATAATTGGTAGCAAAAAAATTGACATTGAAGTTGATGGTGGTATAAATTTGTCCACTGCAAAAGATGTGATTGAAGCTGGAGCAAATATTTTGGTTGCTGGTTCAGCGGTTTTCAAATGTAGTGAATACAAGAATATAATAAAAGACTTAAGGAATGTATGAATTGGAAAACTCTAAATCTTATAACCATCTTTTTTTTTCTTTTTTCTAGTACATTACGATCCCAACCAGTAATTACCGTAAGTGCACAAAGTCCAAAAATTATTGAAATCTCAGACTTACTTGAGTTACCGGGAACTGCTCTAGCAAATGAAAGTGTAAAAATAACAAGTGTTGTATCAGAAAAAATTGAAAAAATTCTTTTTGAAGAGGGAAAGTTTGTAAAAAGAAATCAACCTCTTATTGAATTAAAGGATGATGAAGAACAAGCTGTCTTAAGGCAAATAAATGCAGAATTAGAAGAAGCAAATCTAAATTATAACAGAGCATTAAAACTCTCAAGAAATGGTAATATTTCACAATCAATATTAGATAATAGGCTTATGACTAAAAAAAAATTATCGGGAAAAGTCCAAGAAATAGAGGCTAGAATTGAAGATCTAAAAATAAAGGCTCCTTTTGATGGATATACTGGAGTAAGAAATTACAGTGAAGGATCTTTTATAATGCCAGGAGATGTTGTAACTGAACTTTATGACATTAAGGAATTAAAGATCCAGGCATATATTCCTGAAAATTACTCTGAACAAGTAAAAATTGGAAAGGAATTTATTGTAAAAATTGATGGATTAAAAGAAATAGAAGGGAAAGTTTCTGTTGTAAACCCAGTGATAGATAACAAAACAAGAACTTTCAAAATCCTAGGAAAAATAAAGAATATTAAAAATAAAATTAAACCAGGCATGATGGTTAATCTAAAAATACCTCTCAAAGAAAAAGAGTCTTTTGTAATAAGAGAAAATGCCATTTCCAATCAAGATGATGTTTCCTTTGTTTTTGTTGTGAATAATGACAATGTTATATACAAAAAGATTATAGAAGTTGGCATAAGAGATAGAGGTATGGTTGAAGTAATTAATGGATTATCACCAGATGACCTGGTTGTTTATGAAGGAATAAATAAAATTAAAGAAGGATCAACCGTAAATTTAAGATGAATCTTTCAGAATTTTTTATTAAAAAACCTGTATTTTGTTCAGTACTCGCGATTTTTCTGATAATCCTTGGATTATTATCCCTAGAAAAAATACCACTTAGACAATTTCCAGATATTGAAAGATCTGAAATCACTATTGATACTGTTTATCCGGGTGCAGCCTCAGAAATCATTGAAACAAAAATAACTGAAATCATTGAAGGGCAAATCAGTGGAATCGATGGAATTGATTCCATTTCTTCGGTAAGTAGAGACGGAAGGTCAAAAGTATCTATTGAATTTAAAGCAAATAAAGATATTGATGAGGCAGCTAATGATGTGAGAGATGCTGTTTCAAGAATTACAGATAACCTTCCTAAGGACTCAAATCCACCAGAAATTTCAAAAATAGATTCTGATGCAAATGCTATCATGTGGTTAAATCTAACTTCTGATGATATCAACCAACTTGAACTTACTGACTATGCTGAAAGATTTATAGTTGATCGACTTTCAGTGATCCCTGGTGTAGCGAAGGTAAGAGTATCAGGTGGGAAAAAAAAATCATTAAGAGTCTGGGTAGATCCAATAAAGCTATCTCAGTACGGAATTTCAGTTACTGAAATTGAAAAAAAATTGGTTAGTGAAAATGTCGAAATTCCAGCAGGCAGAATCGAATCTAAATTTAGAGATTTTACAGTAAAGCTTGAAAGTGGATATAACTCTGTTGATGACTTCAAGAATTTAGTTATTAAAAAATTTGATAATTTTTCTTTTGTAAAACTAGGTGATGTTTCAAAAATAGAAATTGGACCAGAAGAAACTAGGCAGATTTTTAGAGGAAATGCCGAGGAAATGATCGGCCTGGGAATTTTAAAACAAAAATCTGCCAACCTTATTGATGTAACTAGTAATGTAAAGGAAGAGTTTTTTAAAATCAAAAATGAACTTCCCAAAAATATAAATATTTACCAAAGTTATGACACCTCCTTATTTGTCTCAGAAGCTCTAAATGAAGTTATTTTTACGTTGTGTTTTGCAATTCTCTTAGTAACATCGATAATTCTTATTTTTCTTAGAAATTTTAAAAGCACACTAATCCCATTCCTAACTGTTCCAATTTCAATTTTATCGACTTTTATTTTTCTAAATATT
>MDSZ01017518.1_pt1 | contig 19609 bp, 24 predicted proteins | sample 811201 | NCBI WGS metagenome assembly MDSZ01 (sample SAMN05326647, study PRJNA326480) | marine metagenome | isolation source: seawater | place: Indian Ocean: North | collected 2010 | reverse complement strand
CTAAAGCAGCTGAAGCAATGATGCTTTTTTTCAAAATACTCATAAAGTATTTCTCCTTTATTACGATTAATATTTGGGCGAAAGCCCGATTACATCGATTGGAATCAAATAAAACAAAATCGTTAGGATATTTGATTTCCTCCCAGAGTTTATATTATGACTGAATAATGCAAATTCAAGACAAAAATATGAATGGAAAATGAACAAAACCTTATGACAAATCTTAAAACACTATATTTATACATAAAATCAATTACTTAGTAAATATTTTAAAACAAAAAAAACTTGTGGATAACTTAAAAAAAAAATAAAATTATGAACACTAGATGAATGTAAAAATTAACAATTGTTCAGAAATAGAAATAATGCATTAAAATCAATGATTTAGGTGGTATAAAAATAAAAAGAATTATTACTTCTAGATTTATAAATTTTTCTTTAAGTTTCTCTTATATTTATGAAAAAAAATGTTTATATTATCTTAATGAAAATTAAATATATCTCACTCTATTTTGTATTTATTTTAGGAGCTCTTTTACTTCCTCTCTCCCTTGAAGCAAAAGATGTAGCACCCGAGCCAGTAACTTGGGAAAAAAATGTAAAATCTCTCTTATATGATGAGGATGTAATAATTGAGGATGGATCAAACATCATGCAACTTGAAACTCCATACAGAGCGCTGGATGCCGCAATCGTCCCAATTACTGTAAAATTTAATCATAATCAGAAAGGTGACAAATTCATTAAATCTCTTGTTTTAGTAGTTGATGAAAACCCATCTCCAATTGTTGGTACATTTTATTTTACGCCTAAAACTGGAAATTCATCATTAACTACAAGAATTAGGGTTGACAAATATACTTATGTCAGAGCTATCGCAGAGTATAATGATGGAAGAAAATTTATGATTTCAAACTATGTTAAGGCAGCAGGAGGGTGCTCTGCCCCTAGTCTGGCGGACATGGATTCGATAATGGCCCGATTGGGAAAGATGAAAATGAAGTTTATCGAAACTACAGAGGTTTCAAACACCGTTAATAAAGCAAAGTTTTTAATAAGCCACCCAAACTACTCTGGTTTACAATTTAATCAATTGACTAGAGCTGAGATTCCAGCTCACTTTGTAAATTATATTAAAATAGAGCAGGATGGAGAAGTTATTTTAGAGGCAGTTCCAGATATTTCATTGTCAGAAGACCCTTCTATAACGTTTCATTATCTTAACAGTGGTGGACCTATTAAAGTAAGTGTAAAAGATAGTGAAGGCCAAACATTTTTTTCTGAATTTTCTTCATTACAGAAAATTTCAAAATATTAGAAACATTCAAGTTCTGATGCTGCTTGAGCTCTAAACAATTTATCCATTCTTTCTTTTGATAAACCAACGCTTTTAAAAGCTTCTTCTCTAGGACTAGCTCCAAGCTGAAGCCTTGCAATTGCCTCTGCTTGAGCATACTCTTCATAATTGATTCTTTTTGCTATTTCATCAATAGCACATGAACATTTTGACATAAAATCTCTATTTGATGCATTAGAACTCATACAAGCAAACACAAACTCAGCTCTAGCAAGAGTTGGAAAATCACTAGATTTCAAATCTTCGTATGCTAACAAAATAAAGATATTTGCAAACAAACAAAATATTTTAAATTTTCTCTTAATCATGATTTACTATTTTCCTTTCTTTTTTTATATTCATCTCTTAATTCCTTATTGGTTCTTATACCTTGAAATTCCAAAGTTTCCTTTACCTTGTCGTCAGGATCCTCGAGATCTTTGATGAAAGTCTCAATTTTATATATATAACCTGGTATGTCATCAGACATAACAATGACGAACTTTTTAGTTTTATATCTAGACACCCTGTTTTTAAGTTCAGTTTTAGTAAAAGGTTGAAAAGAAATTTCTTTAGCTTGAATTTTTTTATTATTAAAATCAATCTCAATATCTTTGATCTCAGTAGCAGCAATGGTGTGCCTTATTCTGCTTCTGAAAAAAAGAGCATTACCTCCCGTAAGTCGTTGCATATCTCGGGAATCTCTTTCAAAAAAAAGCATGAAGACGGGGTTTCCTTTAGCTCCAATTTGAGGAGGAAATCTTACTTTATTGCGTCCTTTAAGATATCTAAATGTTATATGTTTAGTATTGTCTTCGTCAACCTTGACAATGTTCAAAACAACATTACCAACGAAATTATCCTCTCTTGTAGATTCTTTTTCAAACTTGTAATAAATTCTTGATGGTTCAGTGATTGATTTTAAATGCTCATCAATAAAAAGGGCTATATTAGCGCTGGACATTTCTTTAATTAATTCTAGTTTAAACTCTTCAGTTCCCCATTTAACTCTCTTTTCCTCTGCATTTTCTGCTTTTGAAAAGTCTTCGGTTGTTTCGACTTTTTCTTCAGCCATACAATCTTGATTTTGAAATATAATTACTAATACAATTATAGATAAAATGTAAATTATAGAAATTGATTTGTTATTACTATTCATTACGATATATTTATGGTTTATAATTTTAATTTTTTCAACAAAGATTTTTAAAATATGACAAATAAGTACAAAAAAATTTCAGTTATTTCAACTGGTTCTTGGGTTCCTTCTGAAATTAGTGGTGTAAAAAATACAAAAGGAACATATCAGGTCCAAATAAAAAGTTTAGTTTTAGAAATTTCAATTGGTATTCATGAACATGAAAAATTAAAAAAACAAAGGGTTGCAGTTTCCTTATCAATAAAAGCAATTGATAATCTTAATGTGGTTAATGAATCTATATCCAACGTTGTCTCTTATGAGAATATCATAAAGAACTTGAAGGATATTACATCCAAAGGTCACATTGAACTTCTTGAGACACTTGGAGAGATGATATTAGAGATGTGTTTTGAGGATGATAGAATCTTATCAGTATGGATGAAGTTAGAAAAACTAGATGTTTTTAAAGATGCAGAGAGTGTTGGGATTGAAATTGTCAGAGATAGGACAGATAATATAGGAAAAAAACAAAGTTAAATTAATATTGAAAAAAATAAAAAATAATAATTCCATTTTTATATTATGTGGGTAATTAAAATAGGTGGAAGTTGGATAACGAATTCTAAGCTTAACGTCTTGTTGAGTTTTTTATCAAAATTCTCATTTGAAAACAGCTTTATAATCGTTGCAGGTGGAGGGTGCTTCTCTGATGCAGTAAGATTGGTTTACAAAAAAAAAAATATGTCAGAAAAAACAGGACACTATATTGCTCTTAAAGCGACAGAAATGTTTTGTCATATATTGAAAGAAATTAATAAAGATATTTCATTGATTTCAGATATAGACTCATTAAAAAAAAAAAATGATAAAATAAAAGTTTGGTTGCCATCAATGGTTTTAAAAAGCGAACCAACATTTATAAAAACGTGGGCATCAACTTCTGACACAGTTGCTGCATGGTTGCATAAAAAAATCAATTCAGATGGTTTGCTTTTTGTTAAATCATTAGTTTTAGATGAAGATGTTTATAATTTGAAGGCTTTACAAAGAAATGGTGTGTTGGATGAAAATGTAGATCAGTATCTTTTTGGGCAAAAGAATATTAAAATAATAGGCCCTGACATTATTAATTTACTAAAAAAAAATTCTAATTGGAATAAATTATTTTTAAAATTTAAAAAGGTTGAGTTTTGAAAAAAAAAACCAAATCAAAAAGATGGGCTTGGGTTTTGACAGGATCAGGACATTTTTTCACTGAAACAATTATATTAATAAACAAATTAAATGAGGTTGACTTATTTATATCTAAAGCGGCTGAAGAGGTTCTTGTGATGTATAAGAAAAAGGGTAAGATCTCAAAAGATATAAAAATTTATCAAGACAACTCAGCTAGCTCAGCTTCAGTGGGAAAATTTTATAAAGGTGATTATCATACCTTGGTTATGGCTCCTACATCTAGTAATACTGTCGCTAAATGCGTTTATGGTATTTCAGACAACTTGGCAACAAATATTTTTGCTCAATCAGGAAAATGCAGAGTTAATTGCATTTTCTTTCCGTGTGACACAGCTCCTGAATTAAAGACAATGGCTCCAAGTGGGATAGTAGATGTATTTCCAAGAAAAATTGATTTAGACAATGTTAAAAAATTAAAAAAATTTGAGCTTGTAGAAGTGGTAGATAGTTATAAACAATTAGAGAAAACAGTTTTGAAAAGGAACAGATGTCTGAAAAAATCTTATTTTTGACAGGAAAATTAGCTGAACGCCAATTAAGGAGAATTCTCTCTTCAATGAAGCCAGAATTTAGTTATCGAATAAATCAAATTGGAGTAAATGTGGCAGCATTAATGTCAGAGAATATAATTATGAGAAGACTTAACAAAGAACAAGATGCAGATAGGATAATTATTCCGGGAAAGTTTAGAGGTAACATCAAAAAATTAAGCAGGTATTTTAATATGCCAGTTGAAAGGGGGCCAGATGATATTTCTCATTTACCAGATTATTTTGGAATGAAGAAGCCTGACGAAAAGCTGGATGAATATGATTGCGATATTTTTGCTGAGATTGTTGATGCCGCAGATATTAGTACTAGAAAAATTCTTAATCTAGCAAAAAATTATTCAGAGCAAGGCGCAAATGTTATTGATTTAGGATGTATGCCAGATACAAATTTTGATCACCTGGAGGAAGCAGTTAAAGCTTTAAAGTCAAAAGGTTACAAAGTATCAATTGATTCTGCCAACAGACAAGAACTCATTAGAGGAGCGAATGCAGGTGCGGATTATATCTTAAGTGTAAATGAAAAAAATTTAAGTATTTTAAATGAGACAAAAAGTATTCCTATAATTATTCCTTCAAAACCTGGTGATCTAAAATCACTAGAAAGAGTAATAAATCTTGCAATTGAAAAAAAAATTGATTTTTTTGCTGACCCAATTTTGGATCCAATTCATTATGGATTTGCTGACTCAGTTCAAAGATATATTAAGTTAAGAAAAAATTATCCCAAAATAAAAATTTTTATGGGTACTGGAAACCTCACTGAACTTACTGATAGTGATTCTGCTGGGGTAAATGCCACATTGATGGGTTTGGCATCTGAATTATCAGTGGATGCAGTGCTGGTGGTTCAAGTAAGTGGACATTGTAAAAATTCAATTAAAGAGACCGACGCTGCGAGAAAGATAATGTATTATTCCAAAAAAAATAAAAGATTGCCTTTCAGGATTGATAATTCATTAATGGGAATGTCAGAGAGAAAACCAACAAGGATGACAAAAAAAGAAATTGATGAAATCAAAAACTTTATTAAAGATAAAAATTATAGAATTTATTTGACTGAAAGTGGTGTGAATATTTTTAATTCTGAAACTCACATAATTGAAAGTGATCCTTTTCATTTCTATGATAAGCTTAATGTTGATAAAGATGCCAGCCATGCATTTTATCTTGGTGTTGAACTAGCAAGAGCACAAATAGCTTGGCAACTTGGAAAAAATTATGATCAAGACAATGAATTAGAATGGGGTGTTGCATCAAAAAAAAAATCACGGATTTAAAAAAAAGGCCTGAATTAAAATCAACTCAAAAAAAAAAAAATGATATTTGAAACCATAGTCTCTACGATTGATCTTAAAGGAAAAGTAAATTTTGCTCCTTTTGGAATAAAAAAAGATAAAAATTTTATATTTCTATCGCCTTATATCCCATCAAAAACTTTGAATAATCTCCATGAAACAATGCAAGCAACAATAAATTATGTAGATGATTCATCTTTTTTTGTTAATAGCATACTTGGCAAGAAAAATTTTAAAAAAAAAGAATGCTTAAAAATTAAAGGATTTTTTTTAGCTGATGCACTTGCACATGATGAAGTTATAGTAGAATCAATTAAAAAAGACGAAACAAGACCGACCTTTAAATGTAAAGTAGTCAAAAAGTTTTACCATAAAAGGTTTGAGGGATTTAACCGTGCTCATGGATCTTTAATAGAGGCATGTATTCTTGCGTCAAGAGTTAAGATCTTAAAAAGGAAACAAATTATTGATAACCTCAAGAATTTAACAAACTCAGTGATTAAAACAGCAGGAAAAAATGAAAAGAAAAACTGGAATTTATTGAAAAAATTTATCCTAAATGAAACCAAAGATTAAAGAAGACAAAAATAAAATTAACTTTTTAGTAAGCGCTAGCGAGTTAAAAGAAATTTCTGAGAACCTATTAAGCCAGATTGATATTCTAGACTTAAAAGATCCATCCAAAGGATCAATTGGTTCTTGGGATTACTACCGTATTAAGGAAGCAATAAAACTTTTTAAAGAAAAGGTATTTATATCTGCAACACTTGGAGATATTTTTGATAATGGAAAATTTGAAGAAAAATTAAATAGTTTTGATAATTTAGATCTAGATTACATCAAATTCGGTTTGCTGTCTTTAAATAATGAGGATTTATTTGCAAAATTAAGATTTGTGGCTTTAGAACAATTTAAAACAAAATTGGTGTGTGTGGTTTTTGTAGATCATAAAAAATCACTTAACAGAGTAGAGAGCAATTTAAAATTTTTTTTAGACTGTGGAATAAAATATATTTTACTTGATACATTCAGAAAAGATAAGGGGAGCCTATTGGATTTTTGTAATATTACATTCTTAAAAAATTTTATTTTTAAATGCAGAAAATTAGATATTAAAGTTGGATTGGCAGGGGGGCTAAAAGAATCTCAGGTGCCGTTTTTATTAAATCTAAAACCAAGTATTGTTGGTTTTAGGTCGGCTATTTGTCAATCTAATAAAAGAGAAGCTTCAATAAGTATGAAAAACATAAAAAAAATTTCTGGTTATTTTAATTGCTTTAATAACAGAGCTACTGAAAGAGCTGGAGCATGAAGAGAGGCTTGTTTATTTAAGCAAGAATTTTTTAGGAATGAATAAAAAAATTTAGTTTTATATTTTTTCTTTTTTAGAAAACTTGTAATTACGTCTTGCCCTGTGCCAGAAGTTATAATTGTAAAATCTTCTAAATCAAATCGCAGTTTAAGTTTATTTATGGCATCTAAAACATAGTTTAGTTGTATCAAAGAAATTTGGTTGGAAATAGCTTTTAATTTCCCTTTAAATTTCATTTTATAATCGAATCCAAAGCTTCTGGATATTCTTTTAAGGCTATTCCTTATTGTTTTATTTGAATGATCTGCGGTTTTGTCTATATCAATTTGTTTTTTAAGTTTTTGTAAAACTCTGTAAATATCGGAAGTATCAGAGAAAAATTCTGGTATTATCTTCAATTTTTTCTTATGGATTTCAATTTCATTGGTAACTCCAAAAATAGGAGTTCTTGTAAAGCCGGTGTAAAGAAGTTCATAATTATTAATTCTAGAGAAATCATCCAAAAATTTGTTTAAAACTTTTCCTTCTTTGATACATATCAGATCCGTGGTTGTTGATCCAAAATCAACAATAATTGCATTTTGAATCTTTTGCTGAATAAATCTTCCTATGCTATGCCAATTCATAGATATTAATTCATCAAGCTTCGGTTTTTTTGAAAAAATTTCTGAGGATGCAACGTAAAAAAATTTATCGAAATTTAGATAGTTACACTTTTCGATTAAAATAGATACACCATGTTTTCTATTCTTAAAATTGTCACACAATTCAGCCGACATTGTAATCGCACATTTAATAGGCTTTCCCGAAAAGGTTTTATTTAATTGTAGAAACTTTATCTTCAATTTATCGATGTCTTCCCAAATCCTGCAACTCGAATAGTCAACAAACCTAACTCTCTCATTCTCATCAACTCCAATAATTTTTAAGTGTGCTCCTCCGATATCAATTCCTAAGTGCGTTATTTTTTTCATTAGAAAATATATCTTAACTTTTTTAATAGCTTAGGGTTTATGTTATCTAATTCTCTATATAAGTAAAAATTAGTAATTGCATCTAAAGTTTTAAAATCATAGGAGTTTTCAATTCCACAATATGAACTTGTGAATCTTGAATTGATCTCCAATACCAACCATTTATTTTTGTGCCTAACAATATCAACGCCAACAATTCCTAATAGTCCTTTAAATTTCTTAGTAATTTGATTAGCTAGAATTTCAATTTCTTTTCTAAAACACTCTAATCCGCCCATAATGCATCCAATCTGAGAAATTCTATTTTCTTCAACTTTTGTAATCTGTTCATTACAACAAATAACTTTATTTTTCCCATTTTTACACAACATTAAAAAACTCCCTTTTTTACCAGCATGATATTTTTGTAATATATAATTTTTATCTTTGATAAAACTTATCTTATCAATGAAATATACTTTATCTGAACCTGCACCATATTCTGGTTTTGCAATAAGCCGAGAATTTGATAGAAGTTTTTTTGCTTTTATTTTATCTACTACTGGTATACGAAATTTTTTTAAAATATTAAGTGTTTTATTCTTTGATGAAAAAGATTCTATACATTCTAAACTTGATCCTATTATTTCTGAAAAATCGTTTAAATTCTTAAGAATTTTTAGGGATATTTTATCAGTTTCTGGAGCTATTAAAATTATTTCTTTTTCTGGCTTTAGTTTTTTTAAAATTTCAATATATGAAACTCTGATGTTGGTAAAATAATATGAAACTTTCTTTGATTTTAGGATTTCAAGATTTTCATTTCTAATAACAATAATTTTTTTGATTTTGTTACTTTTAATAAAATTCTTTATTATCGAATTAGATATGTTTAGAGCTTCTTGAAAAATGCTACGATTTTTTTTTAAATCAATTGATGATTGGGAAGTAAAATACTCTAAAATAATTAATTTTTTCATGAGCTGAAATTCTTTATGCAAATTATATTAGCAGTTGATATATTGAAAGGTAAAGTAGTAAAAGCTTTTGCAGGTTTAAGAATTAATTACAAACCACTTTTTATAGGAAACAAAGACTTTTCTGATGCAATTTGTTTGATAAATGAAGTGAAGAAAAAGATTTTTTTAAAAAAAGTTTATATTGCAGATTTAGATTCAATAGGAAAAATTGGAACAAATAACAAATATATAGAAAGAATATTGAAATGCTTCCCTGATATTACTTTCCTTATTGATGCTGGTTTCGATTATCCAATTTCAGTTCATAACTTTCATAAAAGAAAAGAGGATGCAAAATTGAGTAATTATGAAATTGTTCTTGGAACCGAGACGCTAAGAAATTTTCAACTTCCCTCTTTAAACCAATCTAAAAAGTTTCAACTTTCTATTGATTTTAATGGAGAACAAAACATTTGGATAAAAAAAATTATTAAACAAAAGATTTACTGTAGCATAATTTTGATGTTTCTAGACAGAGTTGGGGGAAGAGGTTTGAATTTAGACTTGATAAAGAGGCTTACTAGTCTTTTTTGTTATAATACTATTAGTGTTGCAGGAGGAATTAATACAGATGGTCAAATTTCACAGCTTTCAAGAATAGGCGTTAAGAGTGTATTATCCTCAAGTCTAATACACAAGAAGATATCTAGGGACGAGTTATAAGTCCCTAGATCTTATTTTCCTTTAAAAAACGAGAACAACCTTGAAAGCCATCCGCCACCACTAGCATTTTTTGATGGCTTCATGTCGGATGTATTTCATTTTGCAGCAAAAGGATGTTCTGCTGAATCTTTTTCAGAAACAACGTCTTTGGCTTTTGGCTCACCAGCAACTGCTCTTTCAATAGATTCTTTTGTAGCTTGATAATTATATTCTTGAATCTTTTTATCATCTTCTGCTAACCAGTGGATAAAAACACCAACAGAAATAAATAAATCATCTGCTTCATCAGCAGGTATTGTACCTTCTGCAACACAGTCCATAACTGCCTTTGCAACACCATGCTGAGCTGGACCAAACATTTGTACAGCTTGCTTAGCCCCTTTAATGGTTACTTTGTTGAACATACAAGTCGCAGGTTTTGTCATCAAGTTTGGTGCAACAACAGCTAGAAGAGCGGTAAAGCCATCTTTGTTGTTTGTTAAACTGTTTGCAAATGCGGTTTCGGCTGGAGTGCCTCTTGGACCAATTATCAAGTCGATGTGAGCAACTTCGTTTCCATCACCAACTAATGATTCGCCAACTAGCATTTTTGTGATTTTTGCCATATTTCCTCCATTTTAAGATTATTATAAATTCCAATATAAATATTATAAAGGAAACTTGAATATATCTCTAATTTTATGTATTAGCAAGGTTGTTACAGTTAAATCAGCGCATGTACCCGGATTATAATGAAATTTTTTTAAATAATGGTCAAAATATCTTAATAAATTTTGATTATCCTTATAAATCTTAAGTTTTTTTTCAATAAAAAAACATTTTTTCAAAACAATTTTTGCCTTATTAATTCCAAATTTTCTTTCAAGATGGCTATCAGTTGATGTGGATAAAAAATTTATATATAAGATTTCAATAGCTTTTTTCCTCGATGTTTTCCTTAACAAAGTAGTAAAATTTGGCAAACCAATATCTAAGATTTCTTCATAATTACTGTAATAACATCTTGAAATTCTGTCCCACTCAGAACTAATTTTCATCATTTTAGAAAAGGAAATTTTATTTGCTCCAAAAATATTTCCAAGCCCTTTGTAATTTTTAATGCCGGCAGGCATTGAAAATTCGATAGCTTTAATTATGAGTTCAGAATCTTTTTTTGAAATACTGGATAGCAAGTTTTTTAAATCTTGCTTAAAGTTTTTTGTTCCATTCAGACTAACTCTTATAAGAGGAGCACATAGAATGATAATGCCTAAATTATAATTTGAATTTAATTCTATTTTGCATTTTTTGGCAGAACAAAATATAGATTCACCAAAACTTAAATTTCTATTAGTTAAATATTTAGAAGAAATTTTTGCTGCGTATTGGAATTTTTTTTCACTCATACCTAGTATTTTAGAAAAAATACTGTGATTGCCAGGCTTGAAGGCAATTAGCTCTTCACAACATGATTGATAATATAATTTTTTAAGTATTTCCGCTGACATTATTTTTTTAATTTTTCTATAAAATCTTCAACTAAGATCTCTGAAATATTTTTGTTTTCAATCTTTTGAACCGATTTCCATGATGGGATGCTATTTACTTCAAGAACATAATAATCATTTTTGAAAAATTTGATATCAATACCCCCATAACCTAAATTGAATAATTTTGATACCTTTTTACTTAAGCTATCAATTTTTCTGTTGATTTTTAATTTTTCAGTGGATGCACCTTGATAAGCATTAGTAATTATTTGACTAGATAAACGCTTCATAATTGCAATTGGCTTGTGATTACTAATCAAAACTCTTATATCCCAATGCTCTTTACTGTTAATATTTCCTAAAAATTCTTGAATATAAGAAACATTTCCAACTACCTTAATTTTTTTTAAATCACATGAATTTTTTATTAAAAAAATATTTTTGCCTTGTGAACCAAAAATTGGCTTTATTAGAAATTTTTTTTTATTCTTGATATTTTTTATATTACCAATGTGAACTCTTGTTTCTGGAGAAAGAATATTATTCATTTCAAGAAGTCCTGTTGTTCTTACTTTATCAACTGTTTTTTCTATTACACTAGCTGAATTATGAATATAAATCCCTTCTTTTTCTAAAAGATGTAAGAACGTTAATTTTGTTGTTATTTCTTCCAATGATCCACTTTTTATGAACCTTACCCAAATACCGTCAATATTTTCTAATTTTTTATTGAAATGAAATTTTTTTTTTTTGCCAAAATAAGCAAAAATTTCGTCGTATTTAATTTTGATAACCTTACAATTTTTTTTTTTTAAATTAAATTCTAATTGTTGACTATGCCAGTCGTGAATATCACTGATTATCGCTACTGAATACATATTAAGAAATAAATGACTTCTCCACTAAATCAAAGTCTACTTTTCCAGAAGTATAGGACATTCCTGATTTTTTTGAATTTATTAAAACACATGCTGGACTAAATAAAGATCCATCTATTTTATAAAAATCCTTATCATAATCTAGAAAGATTTGTTTAAAAGGCTTTCCGAAATCTTTAGAATTAAAACTTGGTAAATCCTTTGAAAGTTTTATTATTTCATCTTCATCTCCTTCGATACAAATACTTACCCTACCACCATAAATAATAGCATCATTAGTTCTTCCCATACCAGAGATGAAATCATGGGCAACCGGAGGTATAGGAGCCGTTGCAAATCCATAAAGTATTTTATCAAGTGGAAATTTGAGTTCATGAATTTTATGAATTGCTACTTCCAAAACGCGAGATACAACTTGAATAGTTCCGCAAATAGAACTTGTAGGAGTGAGTATGAATGTAATATTTTCTGGTGCAATTTTACAATCTCTGGATATTTTTTTAACAATTTCTTCGGGAGGATTTTTTTCAACCTCTAAAACTATGCATGTAGAAATGCTTTTATCTTTATAATTAATTTGTTGAAAGATCTCTTCTTTCTGAGCTAATGATCGAGCTGGTCCTGATCCAAGTGAAAAAAAATCATTATGGCTAAGACTCCAACCTGCATATTGAGAACCTAAACAAGCTAGGACTGGATTTGATGCATGAACTGAGATATTGTTTAAAGACAAACTAAAATTAAATTCAGGATTAACATTCACATTGCCAAGACCGCCTAAGCATATTTCTGCAATCCTTCTTCCTGCCTCGATGCTTCCTGAACAATTTATTCCCGCATCAATTATTTCAGAACCTAAAGCACCTTTATAAACTTTTAGTCCAAGTTGTTCTTTTTCCTTCTTCAAAAGTTCAACCAATCCATTTGTTTCACTATTAATACTGTAATTCATATATTTATTAATCTAAATTATTTAAAATTTTATACGATAATTTTTTTAATTTTTTTTTTAAATTCTTTTTATTTTTAGATTGCAGATGTATCAAGCAAATTGGTTCATTTTTATTTATTTTTAAATTTTTTCTTGGTAGTTCTGAGAATGAAGGGCAATTTTTGAGGCTTTGAATGAATTGAAATCTTTGTTTATCAATTAATAAAGTTTTATTACTGTAGATAATCTCAGTGCCATAGAAATTTCTAATTGTGTCTTGATTTGTCTGAAATCTTTTGTATTTAAAGATATTTTTATGAATTCTAAAAATTAAATTAGTACTTAAACCAGGTCTTCCGTTAAGTTCTATTATATAAATTTTTTCAGAATTTTTTTCCAGAATTAGATCAAGATTATTAATACCATTAAGGTTATATGATTTTGAAATCTTACAACAAATTTCAGTAAGTTTTTTCATAAGCTTGGGTTCTGTATATCTGGTAATAATGCCCTTTATTACAAACGGTTTATGAAAATCTTCTTTGAAAAACTGATTGCATACAGATAGTACTTTTACTCTCTTATCATGAATAAAGAATTGTAAAGAAAGATGTTCGCCAAAGATTTTTTTTTGGAAGTATTCATCTGATTTTAAAAAACTATTCTTGGCATTTTTTCTAACGAGGACCCCTCCAAAAGATTTAAAACTTTTAATTAACCATTCATTTGAATATGATTTTTTTTTTGACCATGCAGGAATATTGATTCCTTTATTTTTTAAATTTAAAAAAAAATTTTCTGAATTAATTTTTTTTAAAGTTTGAAGATCATTCCCTCTGTTAAATCTTCCAGATAAAAGATTATTCTTATCAATTAATTCAGCGAAACCTGAACCAATTAAAATCTCCATTTCCTTATTAGGATCTAATAAGTCTAAAATCTTTCTTATATTTTTAATATCACTAAAATATAATTCAAAAATCTTCTGGCAGTATCTTTTTAGATTAAAGCTTTGATATTTGCAAATAGCATAGACAGAGTAATTTTGTTTGAAGAAGATCTTTGCTAAATCCTCACATGATGAGGCAATAATTATAATCTTTTTTTTTATAAAATTCCTAATATTTCTCTGGCAGTAGTTAGAGCTTCGTCAAAGTTTAGGTATAATGGCTTTTCACTTGAACACATTTTCTCAAACATTCTATATTGTGTTTTAACTTTTATATCTCCGGAAGTAAGAGGTCCAATTGATAAAGCCCCACAATCATGTTTATTATCATCATCGTTTAGATTTACTCCCTCAAGACCTGCAGGAGGAACGGCATTAACATCTGCAAGAATTTTTGCATCTTTAGCAAGTGCCAACTGTTGTTTACTTATAACTTGAGTTCCGGCTCGAGCAGCACAGAATATAATGTCAGCATCTGGTAAGTAAGAAGAATTAAGTTCATCAGATGAACCGTCACCAGGTGTTATATCAACTTCGAATCTAGATTTGTATTCATTAGCTTTTTTTTGTACATTCGCGATACCGTCATAACCAACTATTGTACATTTTGAACCTTCTTTTGCACACATTATTGCCGAGATGCCTCCTACAATTCCTTTTCCTCCGTAAATGACAATATTTTTTTCCTCAAAGTTAGTATTAAATTTTTCCTTCAAGGTTTTTTCGGTGCACGCTACCATCGCCGCTGCAGTTGTAAATGAACCTGCAGGGTCAGGAAAAACTGATATTTCAAATGGGGGTACCATTGATTTTTTTGCCATTTCCATCATATCAAGCGCTAGTGAAGCATCTTTTCCACAAATAAACATACCTGTTTTTTTTGCGTTCTTAACGGATCTAGAAAATATTGCATCTTGAACAAGCCCTTTGACATCAGTGAGGTTGACATTTGTATATGGAATAACAAGATCATATCCCGCATCACATGCCATATTAACATCAAATGGACTTACATTTCCTTGGGGACTTATCATGTGGAGAATATTTTTTTTTGTCATACTTTTTAATTTGTCAAAACTTTTTTTCCAAAATTTCTTCCTTCAACCTTTAAAATCCTAATCTCATTCATTTTATTTAAATTAATATATTTTTCTAAATATTTTGACAACTCATTTCTTTTTTTTGAATTTTCAACAAATACAAATCCAGTTGGTCCCCAGGAAGATTGACCATAGCATTTGATTCCTTTTTTGTTTAAATTCTTAAAAATTTTTTCTATTGAGATACTTGCATATTTTGTCCTTTTACCATAAAAAGTTTCTGACATCATATCTTGTATTGCTCTTATGCCTTTCGTGAATTCTTCAAAGTTTTTTTCAATTAAACCTGGAATAATATTCATCAATAAAGACTTACAATTCAAATTAGTTTTATTCTTATGAATTTTTTTTAATTCTTTGAATTCTTGAACTTCTTTTTTGCCGTGCAAGCCCTCAAGGTTTTTATCCAAAATAAGAAGAATTTTCCAATCTTTTGGCCATTTCATATTAAAAATACTTAGTGGTGGTTTGATAGAGCCTTTTAATTTCCCAACGTCGATATTGAATCCACCTTTTTTAAAACATTCGATTCCAATTCCCGACCTTCTTCCTCTTCTAAATAAAAAGGCTAATTGATTGATATCTAATTTTAGTTTATTAAATTCCGCTATCAAATAGCCAACTGATAAAGCAAGTTGAGTGCCAGAACCTAGGCCATTATGTGCTGGTATTTCATCACAAACTGATATTTTAAAATTTGATAAATCATTTTCTTTTTTTAAAATATCTATTATTTTTAAGATTTTGGATTTGGTTAATTTATTTTTACAGTCAATTTCTAATTTATTTGAACTTTCGATTCTAATTTTATAAAAAAATTTCGTTACAGTTAATCCAAGACTTCCGTACTTTCTTAAACTATCTTTTTCCAAGTCAAGAAATCCGATGTGAATTCTAGCAGGAGAATTTAATGTCAAAACTTTTTTCATAATTTTATTTATTAAGTATATTTATTAATTAGTATTTTAAATATACTATGAATTCGATTTACATTTCATAATAAATAAAACAAAGGAAATTTCAGTGAATAAAGTAAAAGTTTTTAATGAATCAGAAATAAAAAATTTTTTAGATAAAAATTTAGAGGGTTGGAGTTATGATGGAAAGTGGATAAGAAAAACATACAAGACTCATAGTTGGAAATCTACATTGATGGTCATAAATGCAGTAGGTCATCTAGCAGAGTCAGCATGGCATCATCCTGATATACAAGCATCTTATGCTTTTGTTGAAGTTAAACTAATGAATCACGCTGAGAAAGGAATCACAAAGTTAGATTTTGATTTAGCAAAAAAGATTGATGAGTTTGTTTTGTGGAATCCAAATAATGAAGAATCTTCTCTTGAAGGAACTCCTTCTGATCCGCGCTTTGCGTACATAAAATACAATAAATAACAATGCAGACATATATTAACGATTTTTATTGGTTTGGTTCAACAATCCAAGATCATATAAATGAAGACAATCAAAATAAATATATAATTGATACGCCCCCTTTGATTCAGGGAAAGAAAAGTACTTTAAAGGAAGCTATAACAAAAATTAAGAACATAATTGATAAGGAAGGTTTAATTCATTTTGATGGACTAAGTTGTGATCAGAAATCTTTAAATTCTGTTCTAAATCTTGCAGAAAAAAATAGATCGTCAGTAAACCATATGGAATCAGAAGAAATTAATAATTTTTATTCTGCTTATCAGAAATATGGAGGATCATTTGTTTCGTTTAATGAAATAAGGAAAAGGTCTGATCTAGTTATCTTTTTGGGAAGTTTTGAAGAACTTCAAATTCGAAGTTTCGTTAAAAAAGTTAATTGGGATAAATCAAAAATCGATAATAATCTATTTTTTATAGGAAAGAACAATCTTTTTAGTCCTAAAAATAACTTTAAGGTCGATGATTTGCTAAATGCAGGAAATTTATTTCTTAATTTTTTGAAAAACTCTTCTTCTCCAAAAAAATTTGATAAACTAAACAAAAAACTTAATTTTTCAAGATTTCCTGTTGTTGTAATTAACCCAAATAATGGTCAAATTTTTACTGAACATTTGCTAAAAGTTTTTGCATTTATTAATAATAAAATTAGAAAGATTAGGGTCTTTAGATTTTGTGGTTTAAATAATTCTTCTGGTTTTGTTAACAGTTGTGTGACTAAAACTGGATTTCCCGGAGCAATTAGTTTTACTGATTGGGGTGTTAATTATAATCCTCATGATTATAATGCCGAAATACAAAAAAACTGTAAAAAAACTCAGATTTTTTTTTCAAATCTTAACCTAAGTCCAAAAGTAGTGAACTTTAAAGAAAATATTTTTATAGGCCATCCAAATTTGAAAAATAAAGAATTTTTTGATATTTTTGTACCAGTAAAAACTCCGGGAATAGATTCTGATGGTCTTGTCGTAAGATCCGATGGTGCAGGTGTTTTGAGATTAGAAAAAAAAATAAATTCGAACTATTTAGAAATACACCAACTTATTAACCAATTAATGTAAAAATGATCAAAGTTGAAGATACATTCGCAGAAGCTTTTCCGATGAAAGCCTCAAGGTTAGTTATTACAGCTTGTAATAAAAAATGGGCTCGCAAAGCAGCAGAATCTTTTTGTGGATTTGCAACTTCTGTAATTGCATGTGGATGTGAAGCTGGAATAGAATTAGATCTTCCTCCAAATCAAACACCTGATGGAAGACCAGGAGTTTCGGTTTTAGTTTTTTCAATGTCATCAAAAGAGTTGGCGAAGCAAATTTTGAATAGGACTGGTCAGTGTGTTATGACAAGCCCAACATCCTCAATCTTTTCTGGAAATAAAGGCGAGGAAAAAATTCCTCTTGGAAATGCTCTGAGATATTTTGGAGATGGTTTCCAGATATCAAAAAAACTAGGTGAAAAAAGATATTGGAGAATTCCCGTGATGGATGGTGAGTTTATTTGCGAAGATTTTGCATACAAAATGAAAGGAATTGGAGGAGGAAACTTCTTAATTTTAGGAAATAACATTGAATGCGTTCTTTATGCTGCTGAAATAGCAGTTAAGAAAATGAATAAATTAAAAAATATAATTTTACCATTTCCCGGGGGAATAGTAAGATCTGGTTCTAAAGTTGGCTCTAAATATAAGAATCTTATCGCTTCAACAAATTTTGAATATTGTCCAAGCTTAACTGGGGTGGTAAAATCCAAATTAGATAAGAAAACAAAATGTGTTCTTGAGATTGTTATTGATGGTATAAATGAGAAAGATATCTCTTCTGCCATGAGGCACGGAATTCTTGAGATTATTAATTCTAAGTCAGTTAAAGGAATTAATAGAATCTCAGCCGGGAATTACGGTGGTAAGTTAGGCCCGTATTTATTTAAATTAAAATCTGTAATTTCATGAATAGAATAACAATTAGATTAAAAGTCAAAATTAATTCAGAATTAGATCTAAGAAATCTCAGTCAAATTAATTTTGGACAAAAAATAGATCAAATATCAAAAATCAAGTTACTCTACAATAATCGGGAATTAAGTCTTGGGAAATTATTTAACTTAAAAAAACAAAAGATTAATAAAAAAAATAATGAATTAATAATTTTTAATATAAACAAATATTGTAATTATTTAGGTTGGAGATGGAAAAGAGATGTTCTAAAGATTAATTCTGATGTGGGATCATTTTTAGGCGCCAGAATGAGTGGTGGAGAGATATATGTTAATGGGTCGGCTATGAATTATGTAGGATCAGAGATGATAAATGGGAAGATTACTATAAAGTCAAATTCTTTGGATTTAGTTGGCTCACCTTTACCTGGAAATAAATTAGGAATGTCAGGTGGTGCAATAATTATAAAAGGGAGTGCGCGTGATTATTTAGGGTTAAATATGAGAAAAGGAATAATTTATGTTCGTGGTAGTTGTAGAAATTATTGTTGTAACAATATGGTAGCTGGAACAGTAATTGTTAAAAAGAGTATTGGAAAATATTTTGGACTTGGTATGAAAAGAGGAACGGTATTTGCTGATAAAATTTCTCTGAAAAGTAAAATTTTTGTAGAAAGCAATGAACTTCATGAAACTTTTTTTGATTTGCTTTATAAATTTTTCTTAGAAAACTATGATTTGAAGATTTTTAGAAGAAAAGAGAAATTTAGGAAATTTTATGGAGACAAAAATATTGATGGAGTTGGTGAAATATTAATCCGAAAATAGCTAAATGGAATTTTTTAAACTCAACAAAATGTTTGAAAAAATTTTAATGATACAAATAAAATAATATAAATAATTTTTAAGAATATGAATAAGAAGATTTTAATAACTGGAGCAAATGGTTTTGTTGGTTCAGCAATCACAAAGCTCGCCTTAAAAAAAAAGTTTAAAGTTAATGTTTTAGTAAGACATGATGCTGATATAAAAAACTTGGAGGAAGTAAAATCAAAAATTAAGATTTTTTACGGTGACCTCAGGGATATTGAAAGTCTTGAGTCACCGATAAGTGAATCGGATATTATTTTTCACGTAGCTGCAGACTATAGATTGTGGGCTAGGAATCCAAAAGAATTGTATGATTCAAATGTTAGAGGCACTGAAAATATATGTTTAGTATCAAACAAACTTAATAAAATTCTTATATACACCTCAAGTGTAGCGACTCTTGGAATTTCAGAAAAAGAGGAATCTAATGAAGATACTGAGGTAAATTTTAAAGAAATGCTTGGTGATTACAAAAAATCCAAATATTTAGCTGAAAGCATAGTTCTAAGATTTATAAAAAAAAAAAAAACTTAAAGCCAT
>MDSZ01259231.1_pt1 | contig 19610 bp, 26 predicted proteins | sample 811201 | NCBI WGS metagenome assembly MDSZ01 (sample SAMN05326647, study PRJNA326480) | marine metagenome | isolation source: seawater | place: Indian Ocean: North | collected 2010 | reverse complement strand
TCACCGTAAAAACTTCTCCAGCTTACTAAATTTGGAATTTGTGTTCTTAAAAAAAATCTCCAAACTAAAGAGAAATTTTCTCTAATAAAATTCTCAAGAGTTTTAGAATCGACTTGTTTACTTAAAACTTTTGTTTCATTATTGATAATATCAGACATTTTAGATAAAAAGACTGATAACTGTTTTATTGTCGTCACTGGTCTTTGTTTTTGAAATGCCTCAGTATTTAAAACTATTCTTTTTCCAATTCTTTCGATTACCCCATTTTTATTTAGTTCGTTTATTTTTCTTCTTACAGTTTCTTTTGGAATTTTAAGTTCTTCAGAGATTTCTATAAGGTTAATTTTTTCAATTTCAAAATTATCCATATTGTAGAAGGTATTTTCCGATAAAATCAAAAATGTGTCTGAATAATGGGTAAATGTTTTTTGAATCAAATACATTAATATAAGATATTTATCCATATCTTTTAGTGATGCGTATGCATTGTAAGTCCACATTGATTGAAATTTAAACCAATCATTAGTTACTTGGGGTATGTTGTTCATCAGTGCTTTGTCTATATCTTCATTGTAAATATAGTAAGAAGTAATTTTCTCTTTTTTTTCTACTTTAAATAATTCAGCTATATTATCTTTTTTAGTGTCAGACATTGATCTTTTTCAAATTTAACAGTCATTGGCAAAATTAGGCTTGCCAGTAACATAAGTATTGTGCATTTTATATTCATAATTTTAAAATGATAAAAAAGTTATACGATAGATGTGTAGGGTTGGCTAGACATAAATTTTCTAAGCCAATTTTGGGATTTGTGTCTTTTATTGAGAGTTCTTTTTTCCCTATCCCTCCAGATGTAATGATTATTCCAATGGTTGTCGCTAAAAGAAGAGATTTTTTAAAAATAGCTTTAATAGCAACTATTTTCTCTGCGCTTGGAGCACTTTTTGGTTATCTAATCGGAGTTTTATTTTTTAATGAGATAGGAGTAAAAATTTTTGAATTATACGGGTATGAAAATATTGATTTTATCAAAGAAAAATTTTCTAAAAGTGAAAGCATGTTACCCTACATTTTAACTTTATTTATAGCTGGTTTCACTCCAGTTCCTTTTAAGCTTTTAACTATCACTAGCGGATTTATTCAATTTAATATTTTTATATTTTTTATTACTTCAGTAATTACTAGGGGATTAAGATTTTTTCTAATTTCTTTTTTAGTTTACAGGTTTGGTGAAGCAATTGGTCCTTTTATTGAAAAAAAAGGTGCAAAATATTCTATCATTATTGCTTCAATTATATGTATTTTGCTAATCTTAATATATTGGATATTCAAAGAATATGTTAGCTAAAAATAATTTGACTATAAAGATAATACTTTCAATTAGTATACTATCTCTTATCTCAGCATATGTAATTGAGTATTTATTAGGATTTAAACCTTGTAATCTTTGTTTAATATCAAGATATCCTTACATCATAGCAATAATTTTTATTTTATTTAATCTGTTAATTTACGACCTTAAAAAATATAATTTTTTGTTTTTATTAATTCTTTTTTTTTTCGCTAGTATAATATCAGTTTATCATGTTGGTATAGAAAACAATATTTTTGAAGAGGGTTTACTTTGTGATGTTGGTAGAATAGAGTCCACTAATACAACTGATCTTTTAAAAAGTTTAAAAGATATGCCTATTAGCTGTAAAGAAGTCACATTCAAGATTTTTGGCCTATCTCTTGCTACATTTAATACCCTTTTAAATTTTTTTTTAGTGTCTATATTAATCTATAAATTAAAACATTATGGAAAAAACTAATAAAAAAACTTTAGAAGAAATCATACGAGTTGATCACGCCGGTGAAAGAGGTGCTATTAAAATATATGAGGGCCAATTGCTTGCACTTAAAACTTTCAAGCAAGATGAAGATTTGAAAAGAAAAATTGAGGAAATGAAAGAGCATGAAACGGAACATTATGAATTCTTCGATAACGAAATAAAGAAAAGAAATATTAAGCCAACAAAACTTTTACCTCTTTGGGATTTAATGGGGGTTACACTTGGCTTTGGAACAGCAATGCTAGGAAAAACTGCTGCAATGCTTTGCACTGCTTCAGTTGAGGAAGTTATTGACAAACATTATGAAGAACAAACATATAAATTAAAAGAAGACGAAAAAAAATTAAAATCTAAAATTGAAAAGTTTCGTCAAGATGAGTTAGATCATAAGGATATTGCATACGATAATGGAGCCACTAAAAAAGGACCATACAAAATTCTAGATAAAGTAATAAAAACATCCTCAAGAATTGCAATAGCTGTATCTGAAAAAATTTAATTAAGGTTCTAATTCAATATCCCAATATAAGTAATCCATCCAACTTTCGTGTAGAAAATTTGGTGGAAAGTTTCTTCCATTTCTATGTAAATCATCGACCGTAGGTCTATAAGGTTTATTAAACAATCTCATTCCACTTTTAACATAAAGCTTGCCACCCTTTTTTACATTACATGTAGAGCAAGCAGTAACTACGTTTTCCCAGTCAGTCAAACCACCTTTTGATTTTGGAAGTAAATGGTCAAACGTTAAATCCTTTTTATCTCCACAATATTGGCAAGTAAATTTATCTCTTAAAAAAACATTAAATCTTGTGAAGTTGGGATTTTCAGATGGTTTTATAAAATTTTTTAACGCAATTACACTTGGTAAATTCATCTCAAAAGAAGGACTCCTAATTTTTCTCTTATAGTTTGAAACAATACTAACTCTATTTAAAAAAACAGATTTTACAGCATCTTGCCAACACCAGAGTGATAATGGATAGTAACTTAAAGGCCTAAAGTCAGCATTTAATACTAGGGCTGGACACTTCTCAAGTGGAACTTTTTCCGTAGACGATATAATCATAGTATAAAGCTATCCGAATATTTAAATTATATCAAGATATAATTTTGTATCAATACGATTTAGTATAAATTTTTTTTTAGAAATTTTAATCCTAAACTTGATCCTTCTTGTGGTATTCTATGCTCGCAATTATTAAAAATTTTTGATTGTATGTTGTATTTTTTTTTACTAAAAAAATCTTTAGCTTCTAAGTGAAATTCAATCGGTACAACTAAATCTTTATCTCCATGCATTAGAATTATCTCTGGTTTTGCATTAATGTTATTTTCTAGATGTTCAGTATTTATAATTTTTCCAGAATACCCAACTAAAGAGTTGAGTTTATCTTTTCGTTTTAACCCAGTTTGCAAAATTATCATACATCCTTGACTAAATCCAACAAGTGAAATTTTATTAGAGGTTAAGCTATAGTTGCTCTTAACTTCGTCAATAAATTCATTTAACTTTTTTTCAGCTACCAGAGATTTGACTAAAATTAATTCTTCATTTTGATCTCTTAAATCAAACCATTGAAATCCTGAGGGATTCACCGAACATTTTTCTGGGGCGTCAGGACAAATAAAAACTGTATCTTCTAAATAATTCTTCCAGTAGTTTGCCAAAATTGAAATATCTTTTCCATCACCACCATATCCGTGACAAAGAATAACAGCATTTTTTGGGCCTTTGTCTGATTTTTGATTTATTATTGTTGTATTAAGTGAGTAGCTCATGATAGTAGATGAAATTAAATGTCAGAATTTTTTTTTAACTTTATAGGTTTTAGTCTTTTAGGAGCAGTTGCCATTGTATTAATATTGGGTATTTATACTTTGTTTAAAGGTGGAAAAACAAGTAAAAAATATTCAAATAAACTTATGCAGCTAAGGGTATTATTGCAATTTATAGCTATAATTGTTTTAGTAGTTTTAGCTTATTTCTTTAAAGATTAAACTCTTCTATAAATTTAGTAAATTTTATATCATTAAAATCTATCTCGCCAATTATCCTTGCAACAATTTTTCCTTTTTTGTCAATCACAAAACTTGTAGGTAGTCCTCTTAGTTTCAAAGTTTTTGCTAATTTGAAGTCGGGGTCAAAAAAAATCTTTAATTCTTTTAAATCAATATTTTTATAAAATTTTTTTACTTTTTTTACATTCGGTTTTTCCATATTTATTGGAAAAACTAGTATTTCAGGATAATTTTTTGAAAATTCATCTAAAGAAGCCATCTCTTTTCGACAAGGAGCACACCAGGTAGCCCAAAAATTTATAATCATTATGTTGCCTTTATTTTTGGTTAAATCCACGTCTTTAAGATTAACGTCTTTAAAGATCAATTTATTGATAGAGATGGACTCTTTTAATATCGTTAAATTATTAGGTAAGCTTGAATAGCTTATATTTGTAGAAAAAATTGAAGCTAATAATATGTGAATATAGATTATAAATGATTTACTAATTTTCATATTAATTTAAATTAAGCGTAACACAGAAAATGAGAAAAAAAAATAAGACAGTATGGTCAAAAAGATTTAAAAATCCAACTTTGAAGTCTTTTCAAAGGATAGGATCTTCAATTAATGTAGATAAAAGACTCTATAGGGAAGATATTTTTGCATCTAAAGTTCACACTTTAATGCTTATTAAACAAAAAATTATCCCAAATAAATCAGGGAAAAAAATATTAATTGGGTTAGAAAAAATTAAAAAACTAATAGAAAATGATAAGTTTGATTTTAGTATTGTTTATGAGGATATTCATCTAAATATAGAGAAAAAATTGTTTGAATTAATTGGGCCTGACGCAGGATATCTTCATACAGCTAGATCAAGAAATGATCAAGTGGTGACTGATTTTAAACTATGGGTAAAAAAATCCTCTAAAGAAATAATTTTTGAAATTGATAAAATTCTTAAAGAAATAATTAAAAAATCAGATAAAAATGTAAAAACTGTTATGCCAGGTTTAACACATTTAAAAAATGCTCAACCGATATCTTTTGCTCATTATCTTTTGGCATATTACGAAATGCTTAAGAGAGATAAAAAAAGATTTTTAGGAAATTTAATTTTGATAGATGAGTCACCATTAGGTGCAGCAGCTTTAGCCGGAACCTCATACAAAATCGATAGACATTTTACAGCAAAAAAGCTTGGTTTTAAGAATCCGACCTGCAACTCAATTGATTCTGTTTCAGATAGAGATTTTGCAATAGATTTCCTTTATGCTAGTGCGGTTTGTGCAATGCATTTATCGAGACTTGCTGAAGATTTTATTATTTTAAATTCAGATGCTTATAAACTTATATCTTTCGATGATAAAATGATGACAGGATCGTCTATAATGCCTCAAAAAAAAAATCCTGATCCAGCTGAATTAATTAGGGGTAGAACTGGGATTAACTATGGAAAACTGAATTCTATTTTAACCATTATGAAAGGGTTGCCAATATCTTATTTTAAAGATCTTCAAGATGATAAAGGATTAGTGTTTGATGGTTTTGATACTCTTAAGGATACATTGACTATGGTTAACGAGTTAATCAAAAATTTGAAAACAAATAAAGATCAAATGTATAAAATGGCTAACAAAGGTTACACAACTGCAACAGATTTTGCAGATTATTTGGTAAGAGAAAAAAAATTATCTTTCAGAAATGCTTATAACATCGCCTCAAAAACGGTAAGTTATGCAGAGAAAAAAAATAAAGATTTAGATGAACTAACAATTTTAGAATTAAAAAAAATATACAAAGATCTAGATAAAAATGTTTTAAAAATATTTAATGTAAAAAATTCAATGAATTCAAAAATTTCTTATGGTGGAACCTCACAAAAGAATATAATAAAGATGATTAAAAAATACAAAAAAGAGTTAAAATGAAACTTTCTATAATCATAATTATCATCTGTCTTTTAATTGGATGCGGTAAAAAATCTGATCCTGTTTATCAAGGAACAAATATAGAATTTAATCAAAACAAAAAGATATAATGCAAAATAAATTTAATAATTTGAAATTAATACCAGAAACAATGTATGTAAATAAAATTGCAAAAAAAGTAGACACTCCGTTTTATTTATATTCACAAAAAAAAATAGTTAATAACTTCAATAATTTTAAAAATATTTTTAAAAGTGTTGAACCCTTAATTTGTTTTTCAGTAAAATCAAATTCAAATTTAAGTATATTAAAGTTACTAAAAACTTTGGGTTCTGGTGCTGATGTTGTTTCTATGGGTGAATTACTTAAAGTAATAAAATCAGGAATTAAACCAGAAAAAATTGTTTTTTCTGGTGTTGGAAAATCTTACGATGAGCTAGAATTTGCAATTAAAAAAAAAATACTATTGATAAATATCGAATCTGAAAACGAAGCTATTTTAATTAATAAAATTTCAAAAAAATTAGGTGTGATAACATCAATTGGAATTAGATTAAATCCAAACATTAAAGCCTCCACACACAAAAAAATATCTACTGGTAAAGCCGATGATAAATTTGGTATCTCTAAAGATGATACAATTAATTTTTGTAATAGATCTAAAAATCTTAAAAATATTAAAATAGAGGCTATTAGTGTGCATATTGGTAGTCAAATATTAAGTGATGCGCCTTACATGAAAACTTTGACAGTCGTAGAAAGTATTCTAAAAAAAACTAATATAAAGTTTAATTATATTGACTTAGGTGGAGGTTTTGGGATTCCGTACACAGATAAACAGGAAAGAATTAATTTAATTAATTATTCAAAAAAAGTAAAAAGATTTAAAACTAAAAACAATTGTAAAATTATTTTTGAACCAGGAAGAGCTATTGTTGGTAATGCTGGAGTTTTAATAACAAAAATTCAATATTTAAAAAAATTGAAAAATAAAATGTTTGTAATATTAGATGCTGGCATGAATGATCTCATGCGACCAGCTCTTTACGATGCATTGCATAACATTGTTCCTATAAAAAAAAATAAAGTAAAAATAAACAAAACTGTAGAATTTGTTGGTCCGATTTGCGAAACAGCTTGTAAATTTATAAAATATAAAAATTATCAAAAATTAAATGAGAATGATTTCTTAGCAATACTTGATGTCGGGGCTTACGGATCATCTTTAGCATCAAATTATAATACAAGACCTTTAGCTGCTGAGGTAATGGTTGATAAAAAAAAAATTAAGATAATTAAAAAAAGACAAAATTTACAAAAATTGATCCTTGAATAATGCAATTTTTAAGATCGTTAATATTTAACTTTTTTTTATATTTTTTTATTATATTGATCCTCATTATTGCAATTCCTACACTTTTTCTACCAAGTAAATATTGTTCAATGTTTGGGAGATTATTAGCTAATATAATTATAATTTTAATGAGATTAATTTTAGGTACTAAAGTTAAATTCCATGGATTAGAAAATCTGAATCTTAATGTAAAATATTTTGTTGCTTCAGAACATCAATCGATGTTTGAAACATTTATACTGCAAATTCCGATTAAAAATCCAATATTCATTTTAAAAAAAGAATTATTAAATATTCCATTATTTGGCTGGTACTTAAGAAAAATTGGTGCAATAAGTATAATTAGAGAAACTACAACAAAAGAAAATTTAAACTTTTTCGAGAAAATAAAGAATAAAGTTTTTAAAGAGAGTCGACCATTACTAATTTTTCCCCAAGGGACAAGAGTTAAGTTTGGAGAAAAAGTTCCGTTTAAAAAAGGGGTAGGAAAAATTTATGAAAGTTTGAATATACATTGTATACCAGTTTCGTTAAATTCTGGAAGTGTATGGCCTAAAGACAGCTTTATGAAAAAGAGGGGAAATATTCATATATCTTTTTTAAAACCAATTAAACCGGGAAAAAATAAAAATGAATTTTTATTCGAACTAGAAAATATAATTTATGAGGAATCTAAAAAGTTTATTTGATTATTTTTTTCTACCAAAATCAGGTTTATCGGTATCTTGACCTGCTTTAATAATCTCTTTTCGAATATTTTTAGTAGATTTAAAAAAATTTAAGAGTTTTATCTCATTTTTATCTTTGATAGCCTTTTTAAATTCTTCAATATTTAGAGAAAAAGTGTTTAAAACTTTTAAAATATTTTCTGAGTTATCTAAAAATATATCCTTCCACATTAACGGATCCGACGAAGCTATTCTTGTAAAATCTCTTAAGCCTCCAGCGCTGTATTTAATAATTTCCTCTCTAAAAGACTCATTAGTATTAATTGCAGTTCTTACCAAATTATAAGCTATTGCATGTGGTAGATGACTTGTTAGTGATAAGATCTGATCATGTTCTTCTGAAGTCATTATTTTAACTTTACTACCTAAACTCTCCCAAAAGACTCTGAGTTTTTTTAAATGTTCTTCATTATGTTTGGTAGGAGGAGTTAAAATGCTCCATCTGTCTCTGAATAAATCAACAACTCCTGAAGCTGGACCGCTCTCCTCAGTGCCGGCTATGGGATGAGATCCTATCCATGAAATATCTTTAATATTTAAATTATTAATAGTTGTATCAATTTCTTTTTTTACTGAACCAGTGTCAGTTAAAATTACATCTTTATTTAAATTATCTTTTATGCTTGACGTGATCTCTTTATAAGAACTAAGTGGTGCACAGATGATAATAAAATCTGCTCCCTTTACAGATTTCACAACCTCGTCATAAACATTCTCACATAACCCCTCTTTATTAAGAAATGACTGAACATTTTTAGATTTATCAAAAACAGAAATTTTTTCAGCCAATTTTTTTTTGTTTAATGATCTTAAAATTGATGATCCGATCAAACCACATCCAATTATACTAATATGTTTAAACATTTATTATCTTCGTTAATTTATTTAAAAATTTCATATTTTCATTAGTATTCCCAATAGTTACTCTCAGAGAATTTTTTATACTATACACATCCATTTTTCTTACTAAAATACCAGATTTAGCCAAATCATTAAAAATTTTTTTTGAACTTAAATTTAATTTATTAAAATTTATTAATGAAAAATTTGCGTATCCAAAATTTGTTTCTATTTTCAGTTTTTGAAACACTTTATAAAATATTTTTGACCACTTGTTTACATGTTTAATTTCTTTCTTTAGCCACTTAGTATCTTTAATAGATGCTGTTGCGGCAAATAATGCTGCTCTATTAACATTAAACGGTGGTTTTATCATATTTAATGATTTTATAATCTCATTTGAAGAATATCCCCAACCAACTCTTAATCCTGCTAAACCATAAATCTTTGAAAATGTCCTTGTTACCAAAACATTTTTTGAATTTTTGAAAATATCAAGTCCAGAAGAATAATCTTTTTTTTTTTGAACGTACTCAAAATATGCGTCATCTATTACGAGTAAAATATTTTTCCTTAATTTTTTCCTTAATTCAATCAAATCTTTCCTTAAAATAATGGTGCCAGTAGGATTATTAGGATTAGCTAAAAAAACAATCCTAGTTCTTTTTGTAACTTTAGATAGGATATTTTTAACTGAAATTTTATAGTTTTTTTCTTTCGCGTAAACTATTTTAGCACCATTTATTTTGCTATAAATTCTATAAATTATAAAACTATACTGAGGAACAATAACCTCATCCCCTTTATCAATAAAAGCTTTACAAACTAGCTCAAAAATTTGATCGGACCCTGAGCCCAGTATAATTCTTTTATGATCAATCTTAAATTTTTTGCTAAGTAATTTTCGTAAAAAAGTCCCATCTGAGTCTGGGTATCTCTGGAAATTTTTTGCCACTTTTTTGAATTCCTGAATAGCTTTAGGACTTGGTCCTAATGCGGACTCATTTGCCGACAGTTTTACTTTTGCCTTTTTTTGCTTGAATAAACTTAATCCAGCGACGTACCTTTCGGCGTTTATCTTTTTTGGCTTTGGAAAACTCATAATAATATTAATTTATTATATAAAAAATATCAATATTGCTATAACTCATTACATACTAATTTGACAAGTTTAAGACGATTTAGTACTAATTCAAAGCGCTGATTTAACCAAATTGCAGGCGCTAAATAAATTTCGCTAAAAAGGGTTTATGCCCAGTTTAGCTGGGCTTTTTTTTTGGAATGAAAAATAAACTTGAAAATATAAGAAAATTAGAAATACAAAAGTCACTTCGATTAGATTGTGGAAAAACAATCAATAATTTTCCTCTTGCGTACGAAACATATGGAAAATTAAATACTAATAAAGATAACGCAATATTGGTATTTCATGCTTTAACTGGAGACCAGTTTGTCACTGAAACAAATCCTATAACTAAAAAAGATGGTTGGTGGGTAACAGCTGTTGGCCCAGGTAAATCAATAGATACTAATAAATACTTTGTTATTTGTGCTAATGTAATTGGAGGATGCATGGGTTCATTGGGACCAAGGGATATCAATCCAGAAACTGCACAGCCATACGGTTTAGATTTCCCAGTTATAACTATAAAAGACATGGTAAGAGCGCAAGAATCTCTGTTGGATCATCTTGGAATAAAAAAACTATTGTGTGCTACTGGAGGATCAATGGGAGGAATGCAGCTTTTACAATTTTGTGCAACATTTCCAGATAAAACTTTTTCTGCTATTCCGATAGCTTGTAGTTCAAGCCATAGTGCACAAAATATAGCCTTAAATGAGTTAGCTCGTCAGGCTATTATGGCAGATCCTGTATGGGATAAAGGAAAATATTTTCTTAAAAACGTTCAACCCAAAAATGGGCTTGCTGTTGCAAGGATGGTTGGTCATATTAGTTATTTATCTGAAAAAGGAATGCAAGAAAAATTTGGAAGAAAATTGCAAGAAAAAGCTGACTACGAATTTAGTTTTAACGCAGATTTTCAGGTTGAAAGTTATCTAAGACATCAAGGGTATGCTTTTGTTGAAAGATTTGATGCAAATTCTATCTTATATATTACAAGAGCTATGGATTATTTCGATCTTTCAAAACAATTCAAAGGAGGACTCGTAGAAGCTTTTAAAAATCAAAAAACAAAATTCTTGGTTATATCTTTCACATCAGATTGGCTTTATACAACAAAAGAGAATAAAGATATAGTTATTGCTTTAAACTCATCTGGAGCTGATGTTTCATACTCGGAGATAGAAACAGACAAAGGTCATGACTCATTTTTGTTAGATGAGCAAGAGTTTCTCAAAACTATTAAAAGTTTCATTGATACAATGCATGAAAAATTCAAAAATGAAAAAAGAATTTAAAGTAATAGCTGACTTGCTTCCAGAAAATACGAGAGTTCTTGATGTGGGATGTGGAGATGGTTCTCTCATGAAGTTACTTGAAAGTGAAAAAAATATTGAAGTTCGAGGATTAGAGATAAATAAAGTTAATGTACAAAAATGTATAAATAGAGGTTTGCCTGTCATACAAGGGAATGCAGAAACAGAGCTTCATCAATTTCCTAACCAATCTTTTGACTATGTAGTTCTAAGTCAAACTTTACAAGCATTCTATAATCCTGAGAAAGTTTTGAAAGAATTATTAAGAATTGGGGCTTCAGTAATAATTTCTATTCCAAATTTTGGCTATTGGAGAGTACGACTAAAGCTTTTATTTTATGGAAAAATGCCAGTAACAAAAACTTTACCAAATACGTGGTATAATACACCAAATTTACATATGTGCACAATAAAAGATCTTTTTAATTTTTGTGATGAAAAAAATGTTAAAATTAAAAAAGCAATAGGTATAAATGGAGATAAAACATTTTTGATAAATAAAAATAATTTAGAAATCAAAAATCTTTTTTCAAAACTTGGCATATTTCTAGTTGGATGAATTTAATAATTGATATAATACCGTGCTTAAGTGACAATTATGCATATATAATTTATGATAATTCATCTAAGAAGGTGGGAGTTATTGATCCGTCAAATTTTGATGAAGTCAATGACGTATTAAAAAAAAAATATAATAAACTTGATTATATTATGAATACTCATCATCATATGGATCACACTGGAGGAAATAAAGAATTAAAAAAAAAAATATAATGCAAAAATTGTTGCATTTTCCGGTGACTCTAACAGAATTGAAGAGATTGATATCAAGGTTAATGATAATGATAATTTTAATTTTGGTAATATAGAATTTAAGATTATTAAAGTACCAGGACATACTAGTGGTCATATAAGTTTTTATTCAAAAAATGAAAAAACTATCTTTACAGGAGATACATTATTTTCGTACGGTTGTGGAAGAGTATTTGAAGGAACTTACTTAGATATGTTCAGTTCTTTAAAAAAGATTAAGTCATTGCCTCAAGATACAAGAATTTATTTTGGGCACGAGTATACAAAAAGAAATATTGAATTTTGTCTCTCAATTGAACCCAATAACGTTTTTTTAAAAGACCAATTAATTCAATTAAAAAAAAAACTTAAAAATAATTACTTTAGCTCACCAACTACTTTGCAAGAGGAAATTAAAGGTAATGTCTTTTTAAAAGCAAATAATCTGAATGAATTCAAAAAATATAGAGATTTAAAGGATAGTTTTTAATCTTCGCTACTTGACTTCAATAAAACAGAATATATATTGCAGTAAATTTAAATATTATTTTATGTCTTTCGCAATAATAGAAACAGGTGGAAAACAGTATAAAGTTTCTGCTAATAACATATTGAAGGTAGAAAAACTTGAGGCTGCCGAAGGTAAAACTATAACTTTCGATAGAGTATTACTAATAAATGATGATAGTAATACGGAAATAGGAAGTCCAAATATCAGCGGTGCTAAAGTAGAGGCAAAATTAATCGAAAATGTCAAAGATAGAACTATTCATGTTTTTCACAAAAGAAGAAGAAAAAACTCAAGAAAAATGAATGGTCATAGACAAAGACATTCTAAAATTCAAATTATTAAAATTTTATCAAAAAATGGAAAAATTATATCAGAATTAGCATCAAAAAAAGAAGATCCTAAAATCAAGACAAAAAAAATTACCAAAGAGGTGAAAAAATAATATGGCAACAAAAAAAGCTGGCGGTTCATCTCGTAATGGAAGAGATAGTAAAGGAAGAAGACTAGGAATAAAAAAATTTGGAAGCGAATTAGTGATACCAGGAAATATTATAGTTAGACAGCGAGGTACTAGAATTCATCCTGGAGAAAATGTAGGAATGGGAAGAGACCATTCAATTTTTTCATTAATAAAAGGGAAAGTAAAATTTAAAAAATCTAAGTTAAAAAGAACTTTTGTATCAGTAATCCCCAACTAATTAGATATAACTCATAGAAGTTATTTATTCCAAATGAAATTTTTAGACCAAGCAAAAATATTTATTAAAGCTGGAGACGGTGGTACCGGTTCTTCTAGTTTTCGTAGAGAGAAATATGTAGAATTCGGTGGACCTGACGGTGGTGATGGAGGTTCTGGAGGATCCGTTCTATTAGAAGCAGATAGAAATTTAAACACACTTATCGACTATAGATATACACAACATTTTAAAGCCGAAAATGGTCAAGCCGGAATGAAAAGAAATAAAACAGGAGCAAGTGGTGAAAATTTAGTATTAAAAGTTCCGATTGGCACTCAAATTTTTGAAGAAGACAATAATACTCTTATTTACGATTTTATTAACAATAAAGATAAATTTTTAATTGCAAGTGGAGGCAAAGGTGGGTTGGGCAATGTTCGTTTTAAAAGCTCTACCAACAGATCACCTAGAAAAAAAACAAAAGGTAAAATTGGAGAAAATTTTTGGATCTGGTTACAACTAAAGGTCATTGCAGACGTCGGTATAATTGGATTGCCTAATGCTGGTAAATCCAGTTTATTAGCTGCATTAACAAGAGCAAAACCAAAAATTGCTAATTATCCTTTTACCACTACAAACCCAAACTTGGGTGTTACATATTACAAACAAAAAGAGATAACTTTAGCAGATATTCCAGGATTAGTTGAAGGAGCCCATAAAGGGATAGGATTAGGGGATAAATTTTTAAGACATATTGAGAGATGTAAAGTTTTGTTACATTTGTTAGATGTTTCAGAAAAAGACTTGGTGCAAAACTATAAAAAAGTTAGATTCGAACTAAAGTCATATGATATTAATTTAACTAAAAAAAAAGAAATCATATTTTTAAATAAATCCGATTTATTAGATAAAAAAGAAATTAGACAGAGAGTTAGTGAATTTTCTAATTTTTATGGCAATAAATTTGATATAATATCAATTTTTAAAGGCGAAGATGTTGAAAAGATGAAAAAGATTTTACTAAAAAATGTTACTTAAAAATTCAAAAAAAATAATTATCAAGCTTGGATCATCGACCGTTGTTGATAATAAAGGACAATTTAAAGTTAAGTGGGTGAACAGTTTAATCAAAGATATTAAAAAGTTTAAAAAAAATTCACAGATAGTTATAGTTTCCTCAGGTGCAATTGCTTTAGGAAAGAATATTTTAAATATAAAGAAAAAAAAAATACAAATTGAAATGAGTCAAGCTATTGCTGCTGTTGGTCAAATTAAGTTAGCTGAAGAATTTCAAAAAATATTCAAAAAGAACAAGTTCAAAACTGGACAGATACTAATTTCATTAGATGATACAGAACAAAGAAGAAGAGCTTTAAATGTTAGAAGAACTTTTGAAAATTTATTTAAGTTAAAGGCTATACCAATAGTCAATGAAAATGACACCACAGCAACTGCAGAAATTAAGTATGGTGATAACGATAGATTAGCAGCTAGAGTGGCTCAAATTATTGGAGCAGATAGTTTAATAATTCTTTCTGATGTAGATGGTCTTTATGATAAATCAAAAGAAAGAAAGTTAATTAATGAAGTGAAAGAAATTAACGATAATTTGTACACTTATTCGTATAATCAAAAAAATAGTTATGGATCTGGGGGAATAACAACTAAACTGGATGCAGCTAAAATTTGTATGAATTCTGGATGCTTTATGTATATCGGTAATGGTAAAAATCTAAATCCTATAACTAAAATGTTTAGCTCCAAAAGATTTACATGCTTCACACCAAAAATTTCATCACTTGCTGCTAGAAAAAAATGGATTATTGGCTCACTTAATTCTTCTGGTGAAATTGCAATTGATGATGGTGCGGTGAATGCACTCGCTAATGGCAAAAGTTTATTGGCAGCAGGAGTTATTTTAGTAAAAGGTAATTTTAAAAAGGGTGAAAATATTTTGATTTCTGATAAAAAGGGAAATAAAATTGCTAGGGGGTTGACTTCATTTTCTTCTCTTGAATGTGAAAAAATAAAAGGCAGTCATAGTAAGGAAATCCAAAAAATTTTAGGTTATCCAAGTAAGTCTGAAATTATACACAAAGATGATATGGTAATATTGTAATGAAATATTTAATTGATATTGGAAAAAACTCTAAAATAGCATCCTACCAACTGAAAAAAGCAAATAATAAGATTATTAACAAAGTATTGCTATCTTATTGTAAAAAATTAAAGACTTATAAAAGACAAATTTTAAATCAAAATGAAAAGGATATTAAATTATCAAAAAAAAGTAAGCTTTTGGATAGACTTAGACTAAATAATAATAGGATTGAAGGAATAAGAAATGCAATTAATGAGATAATAAAATTTAAAAGCCCTGTAGGACAAGTTTTAGAAAAATGGAAAAGACCTAATAAACTTATAATTTCAAGAGTGTCAATACCAATCGGTGTTATCGGTGTTATATATGAAAGTAGACCTAATGTAACAGCTGATGTAGCTGCATTATGTTTGAAATCATGCAACAGCGTAATCTTAAGAGGTGGTTCCGAAGCATTTAACTCAAACAAAATTTTAGCCGATTTGTTCAGACAATCTCTTCATCAAAATAGATTAAATAAAAATGCTGTTCAATTTATTGAAAAAAAAGATCGAAAAATTGTTGATCAATTATTATCGAAAATGAGTAAATATGTTGACGTTATTGTTCCGAGAGGTGGAAAAGGATTAGTTGATAAAGTTCAAAAATATTCAAGGGTTCATGTAATAGGGCATCTTGAGGGATTATGTCATATTTATTTAGAAAAAAGTGCAAATCTAAATCATTCAAAAAAAATAATCTTAAATGCAAAAATGAGACGAACTAGTATTTGTGGGGCAGTAGAAACTTTATTAATTGAAGATAAAGCAATTAAATCTCATGGAGTACCAATAATAAAATCATTGATAGATATTGGATGTGAAGTTTTGGTGGATAAAAAAATTAATAGATATTTTGAAAATAGATTGAAGTTTGCTAAAGAATTAGATTGGCAAACTGAATATCTAGACGCTAAGATTTCAATTAAATCTGTAAAAAACGTTAAAGAGGCAGTTTCACATATATTAAATTATGGAACAATGCATACCGACAGTATTATTACTAATAATAAATCTAATGCAAATTTCTTTTTAAATTCTGTTAACAGCTCTATCGCTATGCATAACGTATCAACTCAATTTGCTGATGGAGGGGAATTTGGGTTTGGAGGTGAAATAGGTATATCAACTAATAAATTACCTCCTAGAGGGCCAGTAGGTATAAACCAACTTACATCATACAAATATATTGTTTCAGGAAATAATATTATTAGAAAATAATAATGAAAATTTCATCAAAAAGGATTGGTATTTTGGGGGGAAGTTTTGATCCTCCACATAATGGGCATATTAAAATTTCTTTAATTTCATTGAAAAAACTTAAATTGAATAAGATCTACTGGATTATCACTAAAAAAAATCCCGACAAAAGAAAACCTTTTTTTTCTTTAAAAAAAAGAATTGTATTATGTAAAAAAATTACAAAGAGTTTTAAAAAAATTTCAGTTTATAAAAATAAAAAGATAATTAATTCAAGCAGGTCAATAAAGGTCATTAATTTTTTAAGAAATTATTATTTCTCTGATAATATTTATTTAATTATTGGTTCTGATAATTTGATAAATTTTAATAAATGGTCAAAATGGAAAAAAATAATTAAAAACTGCAAACTTGTAGTGCTGTCAAGGACTGGTTATGATAAGAAAGCAAAGAAAGCTTACAATTTTAGACTGGGGAAGCATAAAAATATCATATTTATTAATAATAAAAAAATAGATATATCTTCTACTAGTATAAAAAAAAAATATCGATAAAATTAATGGAAATATCAGAAGTAAAAAAAACAGTAGAAAAAATACTAGACACAAATAAAGCGATTAATATAGTTTCGATTGACCTGAAAAAAAAATCACATATAGCAGATTACATGATTATAGCTTCAGGCACTTCCTCAAGACATCTACAATCATTATCTGAAACTCTAACTTTAGAACTTAAAAAATTGGGTTACGCGAATTGTAACATAGAAGGTAAAGATAGTGATGACTGGAAGTTAGTTGATGCTATTGATGTTATAATACATATATTCCACCCAGATAAAAGAAAATTTTATGATTTAGAGAAAATGTGGGCAGAGCAAATACCCATAGAAAAGGCTCTTATATGAAATTAAAAATATTTATATTAATTTTATTTTTATTTTTTCAGAATAATTTATTAGCTAACAAATCTGATAAACTTTATAGCAAAATTGATTTATTGGGAGAGGTTTTAGATAAAGTTAGAGGAGAATATGTCGATGAAATAGATGAAGTAGAAATAATGGACTCAGCTATTAATGGAATTTTACAGTCCCTCGATCCGTATTCCGCTTACATGAGTCCAGAGTTATTCAAAAGTATGCAAACTGATACTAGAGGAGAGTTTGGTGGTCTTGGAATTGAGATCGGAATGGAAGCAGGAGTAGTCAAAGTAATCTCACCCATTGATGATACTCCAGCCTCCAGGGCAGGGATTAAAGCTGGTGACTATATTGTTAAAATTGATGGTAACCAAGTTCAAGGTAAGTCATTGATGGAAGCTGTAAAATTAATGAGAGGTAAGGTTGGGACTTCAATCAAACTGACAATTAGAAGAAAGAATGTTAAAAAGGCCTTAGAGTTCAATATTAAAAGAGAAATCATCGAAGTAAAATCTGTAGAGTCAAGAGCAATAGGCAAAAAAAAGGATATTGTTTATTTAAGATTAAAATCATTCAACGAAAATAGTGACAAACAGTTTTTTAAACATCTCAAAAACTTTGAAAAAAAAACAAAAATTAAAGGTTATATAATTGATTTAAGGAATAATCCTGGTGGATTATTGAGTCAAGCAATTAATATCACAGATTTCTTTTTGGAAGATGGTGAAATAGTTTCGACAAAAGGAAGACGATCATCTGAAACAAGAAAATTTTTTGCAAGAGCTGGGGATGAAGCTAAAGGAAAACCTATAATTGTACTAATTAATAATGGATCAGCTTCAGCTTCGGAAATATTTGCTGGAGCATTGAAAGATCATAAGAGAGCAATAATATTAGGTGAAAACTCTTATGGCAAAGGATCAGTACAATCAGTAATACCACTTAAAAACGGTGGAGGTATGAGATTAACTATCTCAAAATATTATCTTCCGTCAGGACAATCTATCTCAGAAATTGGGGTTTCGCCGGACATCTTAGTTGAAGAAGATGGGGATGATTTTAAAATAGACACTACTTCTGATAATCAACTAGATTACGCTATCAAACTCTTTCAATCATAAAATGCAAAAAAAATTACCATTACGAAACGGAGTAGGAGCTATAGTTTTAAATGAATTAAACCAAGTATTTGTTGGTAAGAGAAAGGACAATCCTATTGATAAATGGCAAATGCCTCAAGGTGGTGTCGATGAAGGCGAAGAATTAATTTCCGCAATGAGAAGAGAGCTATATGAAGAGACAAGTATAAGTAAAATTCAAATTTTAAAAGAATTAAATAATTGGTACACCTACGAGTTGCCGCCATACCTTCTAGGTAAAATCTGGAAAGGAAGATTTAGAGGTCAGAGACAAAGATGGTTTATAGTAAAATATTTAGGAAGTGATAGTGATATCAACATAAAAACTAGACATCAAGAATTTATCGAATGGAAATGGCTTGATATTAATTATCTACCAACAGTAATTGTGGATTTTAAAAAAAAAATTTATATAGAACTTTTGAAAGAAATAAAAAAATTTATTAATTAATCTCTTTTAACACATCGCGTTTATGCGATAGTATATAAGATTGCTTATCTGTTAGATTTGTTTCCTCGAGCTCTCTATCAACTTTTTTTAACATTTTTTCAATTTCATCTTTGTTCAAATCAGTCTTTTTTATAATAGATGAAGTTAAAATCAAAAGTTTATTAGAGAAAAATTCCACTGTGCCTTCCTGAATAAAGAAATCTTCATAATTGGACTCAATTTTGATTTTAAGGACTCCAGGTCTTAAAAATGTGATTATAGGTATATGATCTCTTAGAATTGTAATTAATCCATCGTAAGAAGGAACAACAACTTCTAGTGAGTCGACTGATAAAAATTTTTTATCAGGGGTAATAATATCTACGTTAAATGTTTTTTCCATATAACAGCTATTTTTTTAATTTTTCTGCCTTTTCTACTACTTCTTCTATTGACCCAACCATATAAAAAGCAGCTTCAGGTAAATGATCATAATCTCCTTTGCAAATAGCATCGAATCCTTTAATAGTTGAATCAAGATCAACTAGCTTGCCGGGAGATCCTGTAAATACTTCAGCAACAAAAAACGGTTGTGACAAAAATCTTTGAATTTTTCTTGCTCTTGCAACAACTAATTTATCTTCCTCAGATACTTCGTCCATACCAAG
>MDSZ01096957.1_pt1 | contig 19611 bp, 16 predicted proteins | sample 811201 | NCBI WGS metagenome assembly MDSZ01 (sample SAMN05326647, study PRJNA326480) | marine metagenome | isolation source: seawater | place: Indian Ocean: North | collected 2010 | reverse complement strand
CTGGCGATTCCGCCTGACAGGGTCCGGCGATCAGCACCAGCGGCTGGCCGCCGCCGATGGCAAAGGTGCCGAGGTCGACGCTCATGGCCCGGCCGGACGGTCAGTTGACGGTTGCATCGTCGGGGGTGCTCCCCTCGCGCAGCTGGTGCAGGCCCTCACCGTTGAAGTGCACCACCACGGCGGTGAAGCGCCGGAAGCTGTCCATGATTTCCTCGATGCTGAGGCGGTGCACCGGCAGGCTGTTGGTCAGCAGCACCGAGCCGTCGGAGGGGTTGATGCTGAAGCTCGGCAGGCCCGGCCCACCGGTGCGGAAGTTCTCCAGCAGCAGCTGACAGGCGGTCTCCTTGCTCAGCTGGTCGATCTTCAGCGGGATTTCAGCGAGGAAATCGAGGCAATCACTGCGCACGCCCTGACCGAAGGCGACGACGAGGTTCTTGCCGATGTTGATGCGGGCAAGCCCGGTTTCATCGAATTGCAGGCCTTCTGCACCGAGCTCTTTGGCGATGGCGGCAAGGGCGTGTGCAGGGGATGGGTAGCTCATTCGGGTCTCCAGTGCTCTGAAGCGGTGCTTCAATTCCTGTGGCTTTGGCGCCTGCGTCGCACATTCTGCGGACGCATGCAACGCCCGGTGGCGGGCTCAACCGCTGCTGGATGCAGCGCACCGCTGGCGCTTGCCGACGGGGGAAGGAAGCCCCATCTGCAGGCCATGGCACGAAGACCCTTTGCATTCCGACCCTTCGAGTTTCTGATCCTCGCCGGTCTTGGGCTGGCGGCGGTCTATGGGCTCGTGAGCTGGACGCAGCAGCGCAGCCAGTGTCAGGCGCCGCCGGGGAGTCTGTTGATAGCCGTACCAGGTGGCAGCGATGTGGCGTATCTCCGCGGCACCATGATGGGTGAGGCGAACTGCAAACTGCGCCGACTGGCGCGCGCCTATCCCGGCGTGCGCACGCTGGTGCTGACCGATGTCCCCGGCACATTCGATCTGGTGGACACCCAGGCAGCGACCCGCTTCCTGCGCGCTCAGGGCTGGAACACGCTGGTTCCCGGCAACGGCCGCATCGCCTCGGGCGGGGTCATGCTGTTTCTCGGCGGGGTCGGGCGCACCGTGGAGCCGGGCGGGCAGGTCGGGGTTCACGCCTGGTCCCAGACGTGGCAGGGCGCGGTCTATTCCTCCCCCCACGACATCCCGGCGCGGCTCGAGCGGGTCTACCGCGACATCTATCGCGATCTGGGGGTCGATCCGGGCTTCTATGACTTTCAGGTCGAGGCTGCCCCGGCCGACGACATTTACTGGATGAGCCGCGCCGAGATGCGCCGCTGGGGCCTGATCTGATCCAGTCAGCTGCGCCCGAGCCTGCTCGCGCGCGCTTCGCGCCAGAACACGAACAGGCCGCTGGCGATGACGATGCTCGCCCCGACCAGCGTCAGCGGGTCGATGTTTCCGCCGAAGAACAGGGTCTGGAAGATGATCATCCAGATGATCGAGAAGAAGAAGAACGGCGCCACCCGCACCGGCCCGGCGTAGTGCATGGCCAGCACGTTGAAGACGTGCCCGCCGGTCCCGAATATCCCGCCGACGAGGATCAGCAGCGCCCAGCCGGCGTCGTTACCCGGGCCGACAAGCTGTCCATCGACGAAGAAGATCACCGGCGTCAGCGCGATGGCCCCGACGGCGGTGGTGTAGAACACGGCCGAACCCGCACTGTCGTGTCCGGCGAGCTGCCGGGTGGAAAGCTGCATCAGCGCAAAGAAGGTCGCCGCACCGACCGAGCACAGCATCCACGGCGAGAAGCCGTCGCCCCAGGGCTGCATGATCACCCCGATCCCGCAGAAGCCGACCAGAATTGCCGTCCAGCGCATGCGCCCGACCCGCTCGCCGAGAACGAATTGCGACAGCGCCGCGATGATCAGCGGCGCGGCGAAGAAAATGGAGATGGTGGTGGTGACCGGCAGGTGACCCAGCGCGGTGAAGTTGCAGACCGTCGTACCCGCCATGCAGAACGAGCGCCAGAACTGCCCCAAGGGCCGATTGACCCGCCAGATATCCCAGCGGCGCTCTATCAGCGCGCCAAGAAAGTACGACGTGACCAGACCCGCGCTCAGGCGCACCCAGACCACCAGCAGCGGCGGCATGCCGCGCAGGTCGACGAGGTATTTCGCGGATGCATCCAGACCCGACCAGAAAATGGTGGCCGTGATCATGAATCCCATCCCGACGAGAAAGTTCTGGGCGGGTACAGCCATCGATATTTTCCGGGTCAGAGCAGACGGCGCAGTCTGAAAGAACAGCGACGCAAAGCCTCTGGGCGAATGGGTCCAACCGGTGTTAAGGACCATAGCCAACCCCTCGTGTCACTCAAAAAGGTGAAATTGCCATGGCTTCTGGTATCCCAAGCACGGCCCGCGTCGTTGTTATCGGCGGAGGCGTCGTCGGCGTATCGGCCCTCTACCATCTGGCCAAAAAAGGCTGGGATGACTGCGTCCTGCTCGAGCGCACGGAGCTGACGGCCGGGTCGACCTGGCACGCTGCGGGGCTGCTACCGCTGTTCAACGTGTCCTATTCGGTCGGCCAGCTGCACCAGTATTCGGTCGAGCTGTACCGCACACTCGAGGACGAAACCGGGCAAGCGGTGAGCTTCCACAACACCGGTAACCTGCGCCTGGCCATGAACAAGGAGCGGATGGACGAGTACCACTGGTACCGCTGCACCGCGGACACCATCGGCGTGGAAAGCCACATGCTGACGGTCGAGGAAATCAAGAACCTGTGGCCGCTGATCAATACCGACGGTCTGGTTGGCGCGCTCTGGCACCCCTCTGATGGCCACATCGCACCGGTGGACCTCACCCAGTCCCTGGCCAAGGGCGCGCGCGCCATGGGCGGGCAGATCTTCCAGCGCACGGTCATGACCGATATGGAGCGCACCGACGCAGGCGAGTGGGTCATCACCTACCAGTCCTACGACAACCCCGAAGAGACCGGCACCATCACCTGTGAGCACGTCATCTGTGCCACGGGTAACTACGCGCGCGAAACCGCGCTCAAGGTCGGGCTGGAAATCCCGGCGATCCCGGTCGAGCACCAGTACATTGTGACCGGTGAAGACCCGGTGCTGGTCGACTACCGCGCGCAGGGCAACAAGGAACTGCCCGTGCTGCGCCAGTCTGACAGCTCCTGGTACCTGCGCGAGGAACGCGGCGGCTGGATTCTGGGCCCCTATGAGGAGGGCGCCCCGGCGCGCTTCGCCGACGGTGTGCCGGACTGGTTCGAAAAAGACCTGTTCGAGGGCGATCTCGAGCGCCTCATTCCCCACGTCGAAACCTGCATGGAGCGGGTGCCGTCGTTCGAAAACGGCGGTATCAAGCAGATCGTCAACGGCCCGATTTCCTACGCCCCCGACGGCAACCCCATGGTTGGCCCTGCCTTTGGCATCCCCAACATGTGGATTTCCGAAGCCCACTCCTTTGGTGTGACGGCCGCGGGCGGGGCAGGCTGGCAGCTCGCCAACTGGATCGTCGACGGCGAACCCACGGTGGACATGATCGGTGTCGATCCACGCCGCTTCGGTGTGGTGACCAAGCACTTTACCAAGCTCAAGAACGAAGAGGCCTACAGCCACGTCTTCGTCAACCACTTCCCCATGGAAGAACGCCCGGCGGGCCGTGAAGCACGGACCGTCCCCTGCCACCAGCGTCTGAAGGACGCCGGTGCGGTCATGGGTGCGCGCTTCGGCTGGGAACGCCCGAACTGGTTTGCCAAGAACGGCGAAGAGCCAAGCGACACCTACTCCTACCGCCGGTCAAACTGGTGGGAGCCGGTCAAGCGCGAGGTCATGGGCATGCGCGAGCGGGTCGGCCTGCTGGAGCTCTCTGGCTTCTCCAAGTTCGAGATCGAAGGCCCCGGCGCGCGTGGCTTCCTCGACGGGTTGGTTGCCAATGCGATCCCGCAGAAGCAAGGCTCAGTCCGCCTCGCCCACGCCCTGAACCCCAGCGGTTCGGTGCGCTCAGAATTCACCATCACCAAGCTCTCTGACGGGCAGCTGGGCGAGCGCTTCTACGCAATCTCCGGCGGCGCGGCGCACGACTATGACCTCGACTACCTGCTCAAGTCTGCGCCCAAGGACGGCTCGGTCTACATCAACGATGTCACCACACAGTACGGTGTGTTCGTGCTTGCGGGTCCCGATGCCCGCCGCGTGCTCGAGCAACTCGCCGATGGTGACGTGTCCAACGACGGCTTCAAGTGGCTGACGGCCAAGGAAATGACGGTAGGCTTTGCGCCCAAGGTCCGGGCGCTGCGGGTCAACTTCGTCGGCTCGCTGGGCTGGGAACTGCACCACCCTATCGAGTACCAGCTCCACCTCTACGATGCGATCATGGAAGCGGGGAAAAAGTACGACATCGAGCTGGTTGGCCTGCGTGCCATGGATTCGATGCGGCTGGAGAAATCCTACCGCATGTGGGGCACCGACCTGAATGCCGAGAACTCGATCCTGCAGGCGGGCCTGAGCCCGTTCGTGCGCATGAACAAGGGCGAGTTCATCGGTCGCGATGCACTGGCGCAGGAAAGCGCCGACGGCGCCAAGCTCAGCTACGTCACCATTGAAGTCGACGCTGATGACGCGGACTGCTTCGGCAACGAGCCGATCATCATGGGCGATAAAGTCGTGGGACGCGGCACGGCGGGTGGCTTCGGTCACTACGTCAATAAGTCGCTGCTGCTGGGCTACATGGACGCCGAGCGGGCTGAGGTGGGCGCGTCCTGCCACATCCGCGTGCTCGACGGCCTGCGCCCGGCGAAGATCATCCCGCACAGCCCCTTTGACCCCGACAACGAGCACCTGCGCGCCTGATTTTGGCCGCAGGAGCCTGACCGACCCCAATTCGGCCCGGTTTGCGGGCTAAGGAGGGCTGGACTGTGCTGAACTGGACTGTGCTGAACTGGGCTGGGCTGGACTTGATTCTTCGGGGTTGAGCCAGTGCGAAGGAGCAATCGGGTACTGGAGCTGTGTGTGAATAGTTTTAACGCGTTGCAAAACAGCATTTTTTTCCGCTTCTGTCGCCGTGCCTTGGTCTCCCGGGCTCCCTCGAAGCTGGTGTGTGGCGGAGCCTTTGTCGGGCTGGCGGCGCTGGCCATGGCGCTCAGCACTCCCGCCAGCGCGCAGACCGTGACCCTGCGCGACCCGGCCTTCGACCTCAATCCGGTGCCGAGCAACGACAACACCGCGCCGTGGGTGCCGGGTTTCCTGCGCGGTCGCCCGCTCGGTCTGGTCGTCGGCATCCAGCCGAGTTTCGAAGGCTCGGGGGACTTGATCCCGACCTACGGGCTGGCCTCGGACTACAGCAACGCCTTCAGCGCGCGCTCGCCGCTGCAGACCATGGGCTCGATCGACATTCCGCTGCTGGATATGCCGATGCTGAAGATGGGTATTGCTGGCAATCTGCTCCCTGAGATCAAGGCTGAAGGACCGCGCGAGGGCCTCGACCGCCTGCTCCCGTCCATCACGGCCGGTGCCTGGGGCAGCGCCGGGGTCGAAACCCTGTCTGTCGATGTGAAGGTGCTGGGGCAGGTCTGGGCGCCCGAGCTGTTCGAGAACCCGCGTGAGGGCTACGAGGCGCAGTTCGGTATGACGTTTTACACGCCGCTGGATCGTCTGGGCGGGGGCCGTAACGTCGACTTGGCTGTGCGCGCGGACGTGACCATGGCCGATGACGCCTACATGAACCAGCATTTCGGCATCTCGGCGAGCGAGACTGCGGCCTCGGGTCTGGATGCCTTCACCGCGTCGGCGGGGCTGAAATCCATGGGCGTTGGGGCCGGTCTGGTGCTGCCGCTGAGCCGCAATTTCGAGCTTCAGGGCAAGGTCGGGGTGACCCAGTTGCTGCAGGACGCGGCGGCTTCTCCGTGGGTCGTTGAACGCGGGGAGTCCACCGATCTCAACGGAAACATCGGCTTCGCTTTCAGATTCTGACTGCAAAGGCAATGCCTCAGGCGTAAAACTGCCGTGCACGCAGGGGGCGCTGCTGTGACAAACTAAGGCTTGAGATTTGACCCTGCGGGGTGTTTTTTACGGCCAAAGTATGCGGGGGAGAGTCTGTCCCGCTTCACCACAGCCGAGTGTCGTCATGCCCAAAGCCATCGTGGACGGTGTTGAAGTCGAATTCGAACACGGGATGAGCGTTCTTCAGGTCGCGGAACTCGCCGGGGCTGAGATCCCCCGGTTCTGCTACCACGACCGTCTGTCGGTAGCCGGCAACTGCCGCATGTGTCTGGTCGAAGTCGAAGACCAGCGCGGCCGTGCGCCCAAGCCCGCCGCCTCCTGTGCGCTGCCGTGCAGCGACGGTCTCATGGTCCACACCCGCACCGACAAGGTGAAGAAGGCGCGCGAAGGCGTGATGGAGTTCCTGCTCCTCAACCACCCGCTGGACTGCCCGATTTGCGATCAGGGTGGCGAGTGCGACCTGCAGGATCAGGCGCAGGCCTTTGGCCGCGACGGCTCCCGCTTTGCCGAGAACAAGCGCGCGGTCGAAGAAAAGTACATGGGGCCGCTGATCAAGACGATCATGACCCGCTGTATTCAGTGCACCCGCTGCGTGCGCTTCGCCACCGAAGTCGCGGGGACCGAGGACATCGGCCTGCTCAACCGGGGTGAGCACGCGGAAATCTCGACCATCGAGCGGGCGGTGCAGTCGGAGATGTCGGGCAACCTCGTGGATATCTGCCCCGTCGGTGCGCTGACCTCCAAGCCCTATGCCTTCTCCGCGCGCCCGTGGGAGCTGCGCAAGACCTCCTCGATCGACGCCATGGACGCTGTGGGTGCCAACATTCGCATCGACGCGCGCGGTCGCTCGGTGCTGCGGGTGCTGCCGCGCCTGCACGAGGACGTCAACGAAGAGTGGATCGCGGACAAGTCCCGCCACGCCATCGACGGCCTGAGCCGCCAGCGCCTCGACCAGCCCTACGTGCGCAGCAACGGCCGCCTGCGCCCGGCGAGCTGGGACGACGCCTTCGCCGCCATCGCCGCGAAGTTCAAGGAAACCGCCGCAGACCGGGTCGCCGCTATCGCGGGCGACCAGTGCGACGCGGAAAGCATGTTCGCGCTCAAGTCGCTGATGGACGCCAAGGGGGTCAAGAACCTCGACTGCCGCCAGGACGGCGCAGCGCTGGCAACCGGCGGCAACGCCTCGGGCTGGCGCTTCAACACCACCATCGCCGGGCTGGAAGAGGCAGACGCCATCCTGCTGATCGGCTCCAACCCCCGCTGGGAAGCGCCGCTGATCAACGCGCGCATCCGCAAGCGGTTCCTGACCGGTGAACTGCAGGTCTTCGGCGTGGGTGCGCCCCACGACCTGAGCTACCAGACCGACTGGGTCGGCGCCGGCCCGCAGACCCTGAGCGAGATCCTCGCAGGCACGGGTGCGGCGGCCAAGGCGCTGAAGGCGGCCAGCAAGCCCGTCATTATCGTCGGGCAGGGTGCCCTGACCCGCGAAGACGGCGCGGCCGTGCTCAACCTCGCCGGTCAGATCGCCGAGAAATTCGGCGCCATCCAGGACGACTTCAACGGCTTCAACGTGCTCCACACCGCCGCGGCGCGGGTCGCAGGCCTCGACATGGGCTTCCTGCCCGGCGAAGGCGGTCGCGATATGGCCGGCATCCTTGCCGGGGCGCAGGCGGGCGAGATCGACATGGTCTACCTGCTCGGCGCAGACGAGTTTGATACCGAGGCGCTGCGCGAGACCTTTGTGGTCTACCAGGGCCACCACGGCGACGCCGGGGCTTCGGTCGCTGACGTGATCCTGCCCGGTTCGGCCTACACCGAGAAAAACGGCCTCTACGTCAACACCGAGGGCCGCGTGCAGACCACGCGGCTGGCGACCTTCGCCCCCGGTGATGCCCGCGAAGACTGGACCATCCTGCGCGCGCTCTCCGGCGCGCTCGGCCAGCCACTGGGCTTCGATGACCTTGAGGGCCTGCGCCAGAGCCTGATCCAGGCGGCGCCGCACATGGGCGGGATCGACCAGATCGCGCCGGTGGAATGGGCGCTGCCGGGCGCTGCAGGCGACCTTTCCGATGCGCCCTTCGAGGCTGCGATCGACAACTACTACATGACCTGTCCGATTTCACGGACGTCCCAGACCATGGCCGAGTGCACCGAGGTTTACCTCGCCGGTTCGCTCGATCAGGCGCGTGAAGCGGCGGAGTAAGTCAGCATGATCATGGACCTTCTGCTCAACACCGTCTGGCCGGCGGTCAAGATCCTGCTCACCATCCTCGTGGTGGTGGTGCCGGTGATCCTGGGCGTGGCCTACATGACCCTCGCCGAGCGCAAGGTCATCGCAGCCGCGCAGTTCCGCCACGGGCCGAACGTGGTTGGGCCGTTCGGGGTGCTGCAGCCCTGGGCCGACGCGCTCAAGCTGATGTTCAAGGAAGTGATCCTGCCCGCCGGGGCGAACAAGGTCGTGTTCTTCCTCGCGCCCATGCTGACCTTCGCGCTGGCCATGCTGGCCTGGGCGGTTATCCCGATTACCGAGAATTTCGCCATCGCGGATATCAATCTCGGCCTGCTGTACCTGTTCGCGATTTCCTCGCTGGGGGTCTACGGCATCATCATGTCCGGCTGGGCCTCGAACTCGAAGTACCCTTTCCTTGGCGCGCTGCGCTCGGCAGCACAGATGGTCTCCTACGAGGTTTCCATGGGCCTGATCATCATCACCGTGGTGATCACCGTGGGCGCAGGCGGCTTTAACCTTGGCAACATTGTCGAGGCGCAGAAGGGGCTTTGGTTCGCCATCCCGCACTTCCCGATGTTCGTGGTGTTCTTCATTTCGGCGCTGGCCGAGACCAACCGTGCGCCCTTTGACCTGCCCGAAGGCGAGTCCGAGCTGGTCGCCGGTTACTTCCTCGAATACTCGTCGATGCAGTTCGCACTGTTCTTCCTCGGTGAATACGCCAACATCCTGCTGATGTCGGCCATGACCGTGGTGCTGTTCCTCGGCGGCTACCTGTCGCCCTTCGGCTTCTGGTTCTTCGACGATGTCTGGATGCAGCCGATCTGGTTCGTGCTCAAGACCTCGCTGATCGCCTTTGTCTTCCTCTGGGTTCGCGCGACCGTCCCGCGCTACCGCTACGACCAACTGATGCGTCTGGGCTGGAAAGTGTTCCTGCCGCTGTCGCTGTTCTGGGTCGTTCTCACCGCCGGCGTCATCGTCGGCTTCGGCCTCTAATCGAAAAGGCGCTGGTTCATGTCAGTCCTCTTCCGTTCCATCCGTAGCCTGCTGTTGCTCGAGCTTGTCCGGGGCATGGCCCTGACGCTGTGGACCATGTTCACCGGCCGCCGGGTCACGGTGAACTATCCTTACGAGAAGGGCGTGCTGGGCCCGCGCTTCCGCGGAGAGCACGCGCTGCGCCGCTATCCGACCGGTGAAGAGCGCTGCATCGCCTGCAAGCTGTGCGAAGCCATCTGCCCCGCGCAGGCCATCACCATCGAGGCCGAGCCGCGCGAAGACGGCTCCCGCCGTACCACCCGCTACGACATCGACATGACCAAGTGCATCTACTGTGGCTATTGCCAGGAAGCCTGCCCGGTCGATGCCATCGTGCAGGGGCCCAACTACGAATTCTCCACCGAGACCCGGGCGGAGCTCTACTACAACAAGGACAAGCTGCTCGATAACGGCGACCGGTGGGAGCACCTCATCGCCGCCAACATCGCGCAGGATGCCGCCTACCGCTAAGCGGGCGGCAGTCGACCGGACCAAGACGAACAACCTGATCTGACCCTCCAACGTCTGGCTGCAGGAATGTAAAGAACTATGGCAGAGATCATCACGGGCCTGGCCTTCTACCTCTTCGCGGCGGCGACCATCGCCTCCGCGCTGATGGTTGTCACCTCGCGCAACGCCGTGCACTCGGTGCTCTTCCTCATCCTCGCCTTCTTCTCGGCTTCGGCGTTGTTCGTGCTGCGCGGGGCGGAGTTCGTGGCGATGATCCTGGTCATCGTCTACGTCGGCGCGGTCGCGGTGCTGTTCCTGTTTGTGGTGATGATGCTGCACGTAGGTGAAAACCGGCTGTTCCAGGGCGTGAAACGCTTTGGCGTGGTCGGGGTGCTGGTCGGGCTGGCGGTGCTGGCCGAGCTGGTGCTGGTTGTCACCACGCGCGCCTTCCGCCCGGAAAACCCTGCCCCCGCGACCAACCCGCAGCCCGAGGGCGTGAACGTCACCGAAGCGCTGGGGCAGATCCTCTACACCGATTACTTCCTGCTGTTCCAGATGTCGGGTCTGGTGCTGCTAGTCGCCATGATCGGCGCCATCACCCTGACCCTGCGCAGCCGTGACGGGGTCAAGCGCCAGTCCATTCCGCAACAGATCGAACGCAGCCGCGAAGACGCCGTGGCCCTGCGCAAGGTTGAATCGGGCAAGGGCATCGGCTGAGGCACCCGCCAGACGGCACGAAACGACTGACTGACTGATTGACTGACTAGCGACAAACACCGCGCGTCTGCCCCACCCGGAAAACGGGGCCAGCCCGCGCCACGGAGATGAAACGAAAACAATGGCTATCACGCTCGAACACTATCTGGTTGTGGCAGCGCTGCTGCTGACCATCGGCCTGTTCGGCATTCTGCTCAACCGGCGGAACGTCATCATCATCCTGATGTCTGTCGAACTGATCCTGCTGTCGGTCAACGTCAACCTGATCGCCTTTTCCACCGAACTGGGCGACCTGACCGGGCAGATTTTTGCGCTGCTGATCCTGACTGTCGCTGCGGCTGAGGCCGCCATCGGGCTCGCGATCCTCGTGGTGTTCTTCCGAAACCGGGGGAACATCGAGATCGAAGACATCAATTCGATGAAGGGGTAGGGCTCAGCCGTGTTTGATTTCGCTATCGAAAAAGCCATCGTCTTTCTGCCCCTGCTGGCTGCGATCCTCACCGGGTTCGCTGACAAGCGTCTGGGCGACCGTGGCGCACAGATCCTGACCTCCGGGGTCATGGTGCTGTCGGCGCTGCTGTCGGTCTGGGTCTTCGTCCAGGTCGGGCTGAACCACAAGGAAGCCTACGTCGTCCCGCTGTTCACCTGGTTCGCCTCGGGTGACTTTGCCGCCGCGTGGGCACTGCGCATCGACACCCTGACCGCCGTGATGCTGGTGGTGGTGACGGTCGTCTCCTCGATCGTACATATCTACTCGGCCGGCTACATGTCCGAGGACAAGTCGATCCCGCGCTTTCAGGCCTATCTGAGCCTGTTCACCTTCGCCATGCTGATGCTGGTCACCGCCGATAACCTGATCCAGCTGTTCTTCGGCTGGGAAGGGGTGGGGCTGAGTTCCTACCTGCTGATCGGGTTCTGGTACCACAAGCCTTCGGCCAACGCCGCGGCGATGAAGGCCTTCATCGTCAACCGCGTGGGTGATTTCGGCTTCGCGCTGGGGATTTTCGGCGCCTTCATGCTGACCGGATCGGTGGCCTTCTCCGGCGCCGATGGCGTGCTCGAAGTGGCCAGCCACGTCGATGCAGACCACCCGCTGCCGGGCCTGTTCGGCTTCTCGTTCCAGACCTCGGTCAACGTGATCTGCTTCCTGCTGTTCATGGGCGCCATGGGTAAGTCGGCGCAGTTCCTGCTCCACACCTGGCTTCCCGACGCGATGGAAGGCCCGACGCCGGTCTCCGCGCTGATCCACGCCGCGACCATGGTCACGGCCGGGGTGTTCATGGTCGCGCGCCTATCGCCGCTGTTCGAGCTGGCGCCGCTGGTGCTCGACTTCGTCACCGTGATCGGCGCGACCACGGCGATTTTCGCCGCCACGGTCGGCCTGACCCAGTTCGATATCAAGCGCGTCATCGCCTACTCGACCTGTTCTCAGCTGGGCTACATGTTCTTCGCCGCCGGTGTCGGGGCCTACGATGCCGCGATCTTCCACCTGATGACCCACGCCTTCTTCAAGGCGCTGCTGTTCCTCGGGGCCGGTTCGGTCATCCACGCCATGCACCACGAGCAGGATATGCGCAAAATGGGCGGGATCTGGCGCAAGGTGCCCGTGACCTACGCCTACATGTGGATTGGTTCGCTGGCGCTGGCCGGGATCGGGATCCCGTTCCTGTTTGGCCCCGCCGGGTTCGGCTTTGCCGGCTTCTATTCCAAGGATGCCGTCCTCGAGGCCGCGCACGCAGCCCATTCGCTGGTCGGTAACTTCGCCTTCTGGGCGGGGATCACGGCGGCGTTCCTGACCGCTTTCTACTCCGGCCGCCTGCTGTTCTTGACCTTCCACGGCCCGACCCGGGCAGACCAGCACACCTTCGACCACGCCCACGAGAGCCCGCTGGTGATGATCGGCCCGCTGGTGATTCTCGCCATCGGTGCCGTGCTCGCAGGCGGCGTCGCCTACCCATGGTTCATGGAGGGCGGGCACCACGCCTACGAGGCGGGCAAGCACGCCAAGGAAGCGACCGACGGCGCGACCTTCTGGGCGGGTTCGGTGGTCAAGGACCACGACCTGATAGACAAAATGCACAAGTCTGCGGCGTGGGTGAAAGTCCTGCCGCTGGTGATGGCGGTCTCTGGCCTCGGGCTGAGTGCGCTGTTCTACCTGGTGATGCCGGACGTGCCCAATCGGATCGCCTCGACCTTCAGCTGGGTCGACACGTTCTTCCGCCGCAAGTGGTTCTTCGACGAGCTCTACGATTTCATCTTTGTTCGCCCGATCCAGTCCTTCGGTCGGTTCCTGTGGAAGGTCGGCGATGGTGGCATCATCGACCGCTTCGGCCCCAATGGGGTCGCCAACGCCAGCCAGCTGCTGGCGCGGTTCTTCAGCTCGATGCAGACCGGCTACATCTACCACTACGGCTTCGTCATGGTCGCCGGTCTGGTGGCGATCATCACTCTGTTCCTGCTCGGAAGCGGCTTCTTCGGCCAGCTTCTCGGCGGCGGCAACTAAGCGGGAAGGACTGAGGATACCATGATGGAAAACCTGCCGTTTCTTTCCATTCTCATCGCCCTGCCGCTGATCGGTGCGCTTGCGATCCTGCTGCTCGCGCGCGGTGATGACGAGACCGTCGCCCGCAACGCCAAGCAGGTTGCGCTGGCCAATTCGGTCGTCGTGTTCCTGCTCTCGCTGTTGCTCTGGACCGGTTTTGACCGCCAGGACCCGGGCTTCCAGTTCACTGAGGAATACACCTGGCTGGCGCAGTACAATATTGCTTACCGCGTTGGTGTGGACGGGATTTCGGTGCTGTTCGTGCTGCTCTCGACCCTGCTCACGCCGCTGTGCATCCTCTCGGCCTGGAGCGCGGTGAAGACCCGGGTCAAGGAATACATGGTCGCCTTTCTGGTGCTCGAAGCGCTGATGATCGGCACCTTCGTCGCGCTGGATCTGGTGCTGTTCTACGTGTTCTTCGAGGCCGTGCTGATCCCGATGTTCCTGATCATCGGCGTCTGGGGTGGTCCGCGCCGGGTCTACTCGGCCTTCAAGTTCTTCCTTTACACGCTGGTCGGCTCGGTGCTGATGCTGGTCGCGATCATGACCCTGCTGTTCACCCAGGGCACGGCGGATATCACCGTGCTGATCGAGGGCGATCTGGGCTTCGCGCTGAACCTGCAAATCTGGCTGTGGCTGGCGTTCTTCGCCTCGTTCGCGGTGAAAATGCCCATGTGGCCGGTGCACACCTGGCTGCCTGATGCCCACGTGGAAGCCCCGACGGCGGGTTCCGTGATCCTGGCCGGCGTGCTGCTCAAGATGGGCGGCTACGGCTTCCTGCGCTTCTCCCTGCCCATGCTGCCCGAAGCCTCTGAGGCCATGAGCCTGTTCGTGCAGATCCTGTCGATCATCGCCATCGTCTACACCTCGATCGTGGCGCTGGCGCAGGAGGATATGAAGAAGCTGATCGCCTATTCCTCGGTCGCGCACATGGGTTACGTCACGCTGGGGATCTTCTCGCTCAATGGGCTGGGGGTGAACGGCGCGATTTTCCAGATGCTGAGCCACGGCGTGATTTCTGCCGCGCTGTTCCTCATCGTCGGTGTCGTCTACGACCGCCTGCACACGCGGATGATCTCGCGCTATGGGGGGATCGTCGAGACCATGCCGCGCTACGCGATCGTGTTCATGGTGTTCATGATGGCTTCGGTCGGCCTGCCCGGAACCGCCGGCTTCGTTGGTGAATTCATGACCCTGTTCGGCGCCTTCCAGGACCGCATGTGGATCGGCATCCTCGCGGCCTCGGGCATCGTGCTTGGCGCCACCTACATGCTGTTGCTCTACCGCCGGGTGGTGTTCGGCAAGCTCGAGAAGGACGACCTGCGCGCGCTGCTCGATATGACCCCGCGCGAGATCATCATCTTCGCGCCGCTGGTCATTCTCGTCATCTGGATGGGTGTCTGGCCCATGCCTTTCCTCGATATCATGGCGTCGTCGGTTGACGCGCTGCTGGTGCCTTTTGTTGAAGCCGACGCGGCCGGAGCCGCTGTCGCGGCTTCGCAGTGAGCCTCGGAACGGAGTCTGAACCATGAGTGCGTTTTCTGCTGACCTTGCGGTGATCCTGCCCGAGCTGCTGCTCGCCGTCATGGGCATGGTGCTGCTGCTCTGGGGCGCCTTCCGCGGCAACCGCGATTTCGGCGTGATCACCGTTGCGGCCGCGCTGCTGATGTTTGCCGCCGCCGCGCTGGCCATCGTCGCGCCGACCGGGAATGGCTTTAACAGCCTGTTCGTTAACGACGCCTTTGCCCGCTTCAGCAAGGTGGTGATTTTCGCCGGTTCGGGCGTAGCGACGCTGATGGCGCTGACCTTCAGCGCCGATACCTTCCGCCGCTTCGAAATGCCGGTGCTGATGGTCTACGCCGCCACCGGTCTTTCGGTCATGGTGTCTTCACAGGATCTGATGACCGTCTATCTGGGGATCGAACTGTCGTCGCTGTCGGCTTACGTGCTCGCAGCCCTGCGCCGGGATAACCTGCGCGCCTCCGAGGCCGGGCTGAAGTACTTTGTGCTCGGCGCCCTGTCCTCGGGCATCCTGCTCTACGGCATGTCGCTGGTCTACGGCTACGCGGGCGGTACCAGCTTCGAGGCTGTGGCAGCGGGTATCGCCGGTGAGCCGTCCTTCGGGCTGATCATTGGGCTGGTGTTCCTCATGGCCGGGCTGGCGTTCAAGATTTCTGCAGCGCCCTTCCATATGTGGACCCCCGATGTCTACCAGGGCGCTCCGACCCCGGTTACGGCCTTCCTTGCGACGGCCTCGAAAATGGGCGCCTTCGCGCTGGTGATCCGGGTGATGCTGGAGCCCTTCGCCGATATCGCCGACAGCTGGCGGCAAATCGTGATCCTCCTCGCTGTGGTGTCGATGGTCTGGGGCTCGCTGGCTGCGATCTGGCAGAGCAACATCAAGCGGCTGATGGCCTACTCCTCGATCGGGCACATGGGCTTTGCCCTGGTCGGTGTCGCGGCCGGGAGCGAGGCCGGGGTTGCCGGCTGTCTGGTGTATCTGGCCACTTACGTCATCATGAACCTCGGCGCCTTTGCCTTGATCCTGTCGATGAAGCGTGGCGGTGAGCCGGTCGAGGCGATCAGCGATCTGGCCGGCCTGTCGCGGGAGCGGCTGCCGATGGCGCTGGCGCTGCTGGTGATCTTTTTCTCGATGGCCGGGATTCCGCCGCTGGCGGGCTTCTTCGGCAAGTTCCTCGTGTTCACGGCTGCGGTCGAGGCTGGCTTCTGGTGGCTGGCGGTGATCGGCCTGCTGACCTCGGTGATTTCAGCCTTCTACTACATCCGCATCATCAAGGTGGCCTTCTTCGACGATCTGCCGGAGGAAGGCACCTTCGACGACGCGGGCTTTACCCTGCGCGTGGTCTACGGGCTGTCGGCGCTGTCGGTGCTGCTGTTTATCGTGGTGGTGTCGTTCGTCGTTGGCTGGGCCAACACGGCTGCGGGCGTCTTCGCCTGACCGAGGATCGAACCACGGTCGACAGCCTCTTCGACCTGTCTCAGGCCGACCTGCCAGCGCGCTGGCAGGGACGCTTTTATGACAGCCTGGGCTCGACCAGTGACGAGGCTCTGTCACTGCTCCGTGCCGGAGAAATCACCACCCCGACGCTGATCATGGCGGGCGAGCAGACCGCCGGGCGCGGCCGGGGGCGGGGTGCCGGCAGCTGGAGCACCAACCGCGGCAATCTTGCTGTCAGCTTCGTGCACTTTCCCACCGCCCCGCAGGCCGACTGGTTTGCGCTCAGCTACGCCGCCGGGCTTTCACTGGCGCGGGTGCTGGTCGAGGTTTGCGGCTTTGACGATGCCGAGGTCGGGCTGAAGTGGCCCAACGATGTCTTTGTCCGGGGTGCGAAGATCGGCGGCCTGCTGCTGGAGACGGCAGCCACGCCGCAGGGCGTGCCCGCGCTGGTGCTGGGCATGGGGGTCAATCTGGCCCACGCGCCGCAGCTCGAGGGCGCGGCCTATCGCGCTGAAAGCCTGTGCCGTCTCGGTTATCATGGCCCGGAGAAGCCGGTGATCCGCGGGCTGATCGAAGCCTGGGATTCGACAACCGCCGGTTTTGACCGTATGCAGGCGCCGCGTACTCCCCTGTTCCGCGACTGGCAGGCCAAGGCCATGTATCTGAATCAGGAAATCACCGTCCGTCTCGGCGCCGGGCAGCACAAGACCGGGGTGTTCATCGGCCTCGATGAACAGACCGGGGCGCTGCTTTTGCGGCACTCGGATGGGACGATCGAACCAATTGTTGCAGGTAACGTCGGGCTGCTTGGCAGCGGCAGCGGTGACTGAGACTGAACCCGTGATTGAGACTGTCACGATGACCAAGCCCGCGCTCGCGCCCACGCCTACGTTTACGCCTCCGCTCGGGCGCCCCGCGCCAGCAGTCGGGCGTTGATCACACAGAAGTTGGATAAGGCCATGTTGCTTGCCATCGATTCCGGAAACACCAACGTCGTCTTCACGCTCATGGACGGGGAAACGCCGCTGCGCTCCTGGCGGCGGACGGCCGACGACCGCCGGACCGCCGACGAAGACGGGGTCTGGCTGCGCGCGCTGATGGAGCAGGGTGGTTACACGCCCGAGCATGTTGAAGCGGTGATCATCTCTTCGGTGCGCCCGGCTGCCCTGTTCGGCCTGCGCCAGCTGGCCGAGGTCTACTTCGGCACCCTGCCGCTGGTGGTCGGTGAACCGGCGGTACCGCTGAACTTCGACATCCGCGTCGACCGGCCCGACCACGTCGGTGCTGACCGTCTGGTGAACACCCGCGCGGTGCAGTCGGTGCTGGGGCAGGGGCCGGCGATCGTGGTCGATTTCGGCACCGCGACCACGCTGGACGTGGTTGATGCAGACGGTGCTTACATTGGAGGTGTGATCGCACCGGGGGTTAACCTTTCCGCCGAAGCCCTGTATCAGGCAGCGGCTAGGCTCCCGAGGATCGACATCCAGCGGCCGGGTCAGGTCCTCGGCCGGGACACGGTCGCCTGCATGCAGTCGGGCCTGTTCTGGGGCTATGTCAGCATGATCGAGGGGCTGATCGAGCGCTTACGCAAAGAATTGAACATGCCCAGCGCGCCCGTGGTGGCGACGGGCGGTTTGGCCGTCCTGTTTTCGGACGGCACCGATGTGTTCAACCACATCGACCCAGATTTCACCGTCAAGGGATTGGCGGCGCTGTACTCGGATTGGGCTAAGACGCAGGCCTAGAAAATTGATCGCGTCACAATGAAGAGAGCCCGGACCGCGCTCCCCATGCGTGGCCACCGGGTGCTTTCAACATGGCACTGCGGACACCAGCGGTGCCAAAGGAGACTTATGGCTGGACGCCTGACCAAACCTGCCAAGGATGAAATTCTGTTCGTAGCCCTGGGTGGCTGCGGAGAAATTGGCATGAACCTTTACGCCTACGGGCACCGCAATCAGTGGCTGATCGTGGATTGCGGGGTTGCCTTCGGCGACCTCAGCACCCCGGGCATGGACGTGCTTGTCGCCGATATCGGCCCGCTGCTCGACGGGGGCGGTGAGATCGTCGGCCTCGCCATCACCCATGCCCACGAAGACCATATCGGGGCTATTCCACACTTGATCGAGGAGCTTGACTGCCCGGTCTACGCCACGCCCTTCGCTGCTTCGATGATCGAGCGCAAGGTCGACAGCTACGGCGGCCGCGAGATGGCGCTACACCGCGTGCCCCAGGGCGAAGGCGCGGATATCGGCGTTTTCAATGTCGAATTTGTCCCGGTGACCCATTCGATCCCGGAGGCCTGCGCCCTGTCCATCACAACCTCGGCGGGTCGGGTGATCCACACCGGTGACTGGAAGATCGACCACGACCCGCAGCTGGGCCGGATGATCGACAGCGACCGGCTGGCTGAACTGGGCCGGGAAGGCGTGCTGGCGCTAGTCTGTGACTCCACCAATGCGCTCGAAGAGGGCCATAGCGGGTCAGAGGCCGAGGTCTATCCTGGTCTGCTCGATCTGGTGGAGAAGGCCACCGGCCGGGTCGCCGTCACCTGCTTCGCCACCAACGTGGCGCGGGTGAGTACGGTGGCCCGTGTGGCGCAGGCCACGGGGCGGCGGCTGGCGCTGGTGGGGCGGTCGTTGCACCGGCTCTACGAGGTTTCCAAGGAAAACGGCTATCTGCAGTCCTTCCCCGACGTGGTTGGCGAGGACGCTATTGGCCGGCTGCCGCGCGAAGAGGTGCTGATGCTGGTGACCGGTACGCAGGGCGAGCCGCGGGCGGCGCTGTCTAAGCTGGCGCGCAATGAGCATCACGACGCCTTTCTCGATGCCGGTGACACCGTGATCTATTCGAGCCGGGAAATCCCGGGCAACGAGGTCGATATCAACCGGGTGCGCAATCAGCTGGCGGCGCTGGGCGTGGATGTGCTCGCCGATGGTGAGGACGGTCTGAACGTGCACGTCACCGGCCACCCGCAGCGGGATGAGCTAATGCAGATGTACCAGTGGACCCAGCCGAAGGTCGCGCTCGCGGTTCACGGCGAGGCACGCCACCAGCTGGCCAACGCCAAGCTGGCCCTGACCTGCCAGGTCGGGCAGGCGCTGGCCCCCGGTGATGGCGACGTGATCCGTCTGCGCGAGGGGCAGGAGGCCGAGATCGTGCAGCGGCTGGAGCTCGACGTATTCGGGCTGGATGGCAGCCGGTTGATCCCGCTGGAGAGCGAGGTCATGCGCCTGCGCAAGCGGATGATGCACAACGGCACGATCAACGTCGCCGTGGCGGTCAATGCGCGTGGTAACCTGGTGGCTGATCCAGTCATGTCTTCGCAGGGTGTGTTCGAAGCCCCTGAAGAGGACGAGATCGAGGACGAGGCGGCGGACTGGGCCTGGGACGCGGTCGACCGCATGACGCGGTCGGACCGGCAATCCGATGACGCCATCGAAGCGGTGGTGTTCAAAGCGCTGCGGAAATTCTGTAAGGATAATATCGGCAAGCGGCCATTGGTGACGGTGTCGGTGTTGCGGGTCTGAGGCGACGGCCGGCGCAGGCTGGAAGGCGGCCCCTTTGGCGGCCTAACTGGCGCTTGCTAGCTGACGAGAGGGGTTGCTGCGGGCGCAGGTCGCGTGCCTATCAACCGACAAGGGAGGCAGGAAAGCATGCTGGGACGGCTCAACCACGT